>Ga0114980_10002794_pt1 | contig 12157 bp, 10 predicted proteins | sample S_140806_EF_Meta_FD_87018 | JGI IMG/M metagenome (GOLD analysis project Ga0114980, IMG submission 87018) | Freshwater microbial communities from Lake Simoncouche, Canada to study carbon cycling - S_140806_EF_MetaG | ecosystem: Environmental > Aquatic > Freshwater > Lake | place: Lake...
AGAAGAGCTAATTTATCTCCTATAAATTTTTCAGCATACGTACATACTAGAGGGTAGCTATGAAACTTGGTTTGTAGATTGATGGATCCTAAATAATCGCCAACGTTCTTTTCAATATATCTTTTAATTTCTGTAGTTGGCGCATTAGTTAGTCCTTCAGCCTTGTCATGGGTAGCGGTGATTACTATAGAAGAAAGATTTGGGCTTAAAGGTAGGATGGCCATTGTTTTGCCATATTTGAAACATTCATATGCAATGTTATTATGTGGAAGAGAATGAGATACTCTCGCAACCAACATAGTTTTATGGATATCTCTAGTAAGGCAATTAATGCCAGAATATTTCCTAATTTTTGAGAATCTACTATCGGCTGCTACTAATAATTTGCCCTTTAATTTGAGGTCTCTAACTTCAATGCTCACCCCCGATTTATTTGTTTCTATATTGCTTATATTTGCTTCGCTATAGACGGTGATTTTTTTATGTTTTTTTGCTTTCTCATAAAGGGATGTTCTTATTAAATGGTTAGATATTAGTGCGGCTAATTTATCTTTACTACCATTTCCAAATTGCAAGAAATGACTGTCGTTCCCATCGATAACTCTAGCTTCTTTTATCTGAAAGATCTGATCTTGAGGTATGTCCTTCAATACTTCTAGATCTTTAAGTATCTCTATTGAATAATGTGTTAATGCTATCTCGCGACCGTCTGATTTAGGATGTTCTAATTGTGCTTGGCCTTGTTTCTCAATGATTGCTGCTGTTAAATTTAGTTTAGCAATAGATAAGGCAAAAGCGAGGCCTATTGGTCCTCCGCCTACTATTAGTACGTCATACTGTTTTTCATTAGCGGTCATTTTTAATGATATTATATATCTCGGTTTTTGAAGTATCTGGGTATTTAAATATAATCATATTTACTATGTCTTTCGTTGACAAGGTTGGATTATTTTTTAACTCAGATATTTCTTGAGAAATTTTTATCATGTCATTTTGGTTGTTTTGGGGTGGTAGAATTATTACAATCTCTCCTTTTAATTCTTCTTGTTCAAATCTTGGGATAAGTATGCTCAATTTATCAGTGATCTGCTCTTCAAATTTTTTGGTCATTTCTCTTAAAATCGTGATCTCAATGTCGCCAAAAAAGGCGTATAGATCCTTTAAAGTGTCTAGTATTTTTCTGCCGGTATCGAAAATCGCTGTGGTAGCTTGATTGGTGCGGATTTTCTCAAATTTCTCTTGGCGCATTTTTTGTTTTAATGGTAAAAATCCCTCAAACGCAAATCGATCGGTAGGTAGGCCTGAGATGCTAAGAGCGTTTATTACAGAGCTTGGCCCAGGACATCCTGTGACATATAAATTTTGACTTCTTAGTGCCGATACTAATTTATATCCTGGATCTGAAATTAAGGGCGTTCCAGCATCAGATATTAGCGCTACTGACTTTCCTTCATTGATGAGATTTATAATTTTTGATCTGGTTTTATGATCGCTGTGATCATTATAGCTCCCTAATTTAGTTTTAATGCCATATGCAGATAATAGTTTCAAAGAGTTGATTGTATTTTCGCATAAGATTAAGTCCACTGATTTGAGCGTTTGTAGGGCTCTTATTGTGATGTCTTCGAGATTGCCAATCGGTGTGGCGACAACGTATAGTCCTGGGGTAATGTTGGCTTTAGAAATTTCCATAGAACTATGTAGTTGGTAGCGGGAGAGGGACTTGAACCCCCGACACACGGATTATGATTCCGTTGCTCTAACCACCTGAGCTACCCCGCCTGAATTCAGGTAGAAATTTATAATCTTATAATTGCGATGTGTCAATGGTGTTTGAAGTAGTTGATATTTTGTTTGATATAGGTTATTTTCTGAGCCAGTATTTCAACCTCAATAGGATCATATTATGAATTTAGTAGGTACAAAAGCTCCTGATTTTAAAGCTGCAGCTGTGATGGCTGATAATAAAATCGATGATAATTTCACTTTGCATGGTTTCAGAGGGAAAGATATGGCGGTATTGTTCTTTTATCCTTTAGATTTTACCTTTGTTTGTCCTTCAGAGATTATAGCCTTTAACAAAAGAATCACGGAGTTTGCATCTCGCGGGGTAAAGCTTATAGGTGTAAGTGTTGATTCTCATTTCACTCATCTAGCATGGAGAAATACTGAGATTAATAAAGGCGGTATTGGGCAAATTAATTTTCCATTAGTGGCAGATTTAACAAAAAATATTTCGCGCGATTATAATGTGCTGATCAATGATGCTGTATCCTTACGTGGTACATTTTTGATTGATAAAAATGGCGTGATCAGACATCAATTAATCAATGATTTGCCATTAGGACGTAATGTTGACGAGACTCTTCGTACAATAGACGCGTTGATATTCCATGAGCAACATGGTGAAGTATGCCCAGCTGGGTGGCAGAAAGGTAAGAGTGGTATGAAGGCAACTCAAGAAGGCGTTGCCGATTATCTAACTTCATACGTGGAAGAACTCTAGATCTAGTGGTAAGCATTACGGATGAGGGTATGCCTAATAAGGAGGAGGAGTTGGTCGCTGCGATGCAGTTGATCATATCCGAGGGTGTTGGCGTACGCACTTTTCATTCTTTATTAGAAGTTTTTGGTAGTGCGATAACAGCTTTGGAGCGCCTGCCTTCTGTAATAAAAAAGAAGAATTTATCTGAAAAGATAACGATATCTGACAGACAATCGATAGAGAGCGAGTTACACATGCTGAATAAGTATGGTGGCGAGGTTATTTATTTTCGCGATGATATTTATCCAGATTTGCTCAGATCTATACATTCTTGTCCGCCGATTCTGACAATTTTTGGAAAGAATAAAGATCTGCTCAAGAAACAAAAGATTTCTGTGATTGGGTCAAGAAATGCTTCCGTAAATAGCACGAGATTTGCATATAAAATTGCTAAGGAATTAGGCGAAAAGGATTATGTTGTGGTTTCGGGGCTAGCTCGTGGTGTTGATAGTTATGCTCATATGGGTTCGTTGGAAACAGGGACAATAGCGGTGATTGCGGGTGGTATAGACCATATCTATCCCCAAGAAAATGAAAAATTATATAAACAAATATCTGAATATGGATTAATAGTTTCAGAAAATGTTTTTGGTGCAGTTGCTAAGTCGCAGAATTTTCCTCAGAGAAATCGGATAGTCTCTGGATTATCTTCGGCAAGCATTGTTGTCGAAGCCAGCTTAAAATCAGGCTCTCTCATTACGGCAAATTTTGCGTTAGAGCAGAACAGGGAAGTTTTTGCTGTGCCAGGTTTTCCAATGGATACGCGCTATTCTGGAACTAACTATTTGATCAAGCAAGGGGCGCATTTGTTTGAGACAGTAGAAGACCTAACAAATGTTATTGATGGAATTAATTGTAGACAGTCAGTTTTTTCTGAATATAAATATAATAATGTGGAATTAGATAAGGTTTCTAATGTAGAATCTTCTGATAAAGATATATCTGAGATCTGCGAACTGATTTTATCTAAACTTAGTGTGGCTCCTGTGCCTATGGAGGAGCTAATAGATAGTATCAAAATTTCTAGGGAACTATTTTTGCTAGCGGTAGTGGAAATGGAGTTAGAAGATCTAATTTGTAGAACAGGTAATAATATTTCTTTGGTAGTGTAGTATGAATCTTGTGATTGTGGAATCTCCGGCGAAGGCAAAAACCATCAATAAATATTTAGGTAAGGATTTCAAGGTCATTTCATCTTACGGGCATATTAGAGATTTGCCATCTAAGAATGGTTCGGTTGAGCCAGATAAAAACTTTGCTATGCATTATGAAATCAGTGCTAAATCCGGCAAGCAAGTACAAAATATAGTAGCCGAAGGAAAAAAAGCTGAGAAGATTTTTCTGGCAACTGACCCGGATCGCGAAGGTGAAGCTATTGCTTGGCATATTGCAGAGGTTTTGAAAGAAAAGAAAGCGCTGAGAAAATCTGTAGAAATAAAAAGAATAGTCTTTCACGAAATTACTAAAAAAGCTGTGCTGGAAGCTTTGGAGCATCCAAGGGATGTTAGCATGGATCTTGTTGATTCTCAGCAGGCTCGACGTGCGTTGGACTATCTTGTGGGATTTAATTTATCACCTGTTTTATGGCGAAAATTACCTGGGAGTAGGTCAGCGGGCCGTGTTCAATCGGTGGCTTTAAGGCTTATTGCGGATAGAGAAGATGAGATAGAAAGATTTATTACTAAGGAGTATTGGTCGGTCAAATGTTTATTTGATAAGGGGAAGGATGAATTTTTTGCCACTCTTGTAGCGCTAAATGGCAAGAAATTAGATAAATTTGATTTATCTAAGAAAGATGCAGTGGACCCCGTAGTGGAGATTTTAGAAAAATCTAAGTTCCATGTGCATCAGGTTGAACGTAAGCAGCAACAGCGCAATCCTTACCCACCCTTTATCACTTCCACGTTGCAACAAGATGCTTCTAGAAAATTAGGATTTGGCGCAAAGAGAACTATGATGCTTGCTCAGAAACTTTATGAGGGGGTAAGTATTGACGGTGAGAACGTAGGGTTGATTACCTACATGAGGACTGATGGCCTTTATATGTCTGCAGGTAGTATTCAGGAGATCAGGAGTTATATTTCAGAATCTTACGGCGATAAATACCTGCCTAAGGATGCTAGAGTTTATAAAAGTAAGTCTAAGAATGCCCAAGAAGCTCATGAAGCTATTCGTCCTACTGATGTGAGTTTAACTCCGCAGAGGTTGGCAAAATTCTTGGATAAGGATGAACTAAGACTATATGAACTTATTTGGCGTAGGGCTGTTGCCTGTCAGATGAACAGTGCTTTATTAGATCAAGTTCAGGTTACGATACATAATGATAAAAAAAATGCCGAATTAAGAGCTGTCGGTTCAGTAATTGTATTTGATGGCTTCTACAAAGTTTATAAAGAATCGAAAGATGTTGATGATAGCAAAGATGAAGATGAAATGAATTTGCCTACGCTAAAAGAAGGGCAAAAAGTCGATCTAGATAAAGTATTGCCAGAGCAACATTTCACTGCTCCCCCTCCACGATATACTGAAGCAAGTCTAGTAAAGAAGCTTGAAGAGCTGGGCATTGGTAGGCCATCTACTTATGCATCTATCATTTCTGTGTTGATAGATAGGAACTATGTACGGCTTGACAGTAAGCGTTTCTTCCCAGAGGAGCGCGGGATATTAGTTACAGCATTTCTGAAAAGTTTTTTTGAGCAATATGTTGAGTATAATTTTACTGCCTCATTAGAAGATAACCTTGACGTAGTTTCTGATGGAAAAATGAAGTGGAAGGATTTATTAGAAAATTTTTGGAAAGACTTTCATAAATCTGTGAATGCAGCACAGAAATATTCAATAGATGAAGTAATCGCTAAGATCGAACCACTCATCGAGCATCATGTATTTCCGCCATTGCCAGATGGCTCTGATTCAAAGAAATGTCCGGAATGTGATAAGGGTCGCTTGCAAATTCGCATGGGTAAATTTGGTCCATTTATTTCGTGTGATCAATATCCTGAGTGCAAATATACAAGACAATTAGATTTATATGATGAGCCAAGTGAGGCAGAAAATAGCAAGCCTAATGAGCGCGTATTGGGAGAGGATCCTTCGACAAATTTGGAGGTTTATTTAAAAAAAGGTCCGTATGGCTTTTATGTGCAGCTTGGTAAATCTGACGGTGAACATATGAAAAGAGTGCCGTTGCCAGGTTTTATTAAAGATGAGGAATTAGATTTAGAGACTGCATTATCTCTGTTGATGCTTCCAAAAGAACTTGGTATTAACCCCAACTCTGGCGAGATCATTAAAAGCGGCATTGGCAAATATGGGCCTTACATAGTGCATAATAAGGAATTTATTTCGCTAAAAGATCCGAAAGAAGTATTTTCTATTAGTTTGGATCGAGCTATAGAAATGGTAGAAAATAATCCTAAAAAGGGTAAAGACTTAGGTGATTATGAAGGAGAATCGGTGATGATCAAAAGTGGCCGATATGGTCCTTATATAAAATATGGTCGTATCAACGTCAAAATTCCCAAAAATATTGATGCTGAGAAATTAACGCTAGCTGAGGCGGTGAAATTAATTGCGGCTGGGAAGAAATAATTTGATGGATATATCGAAGTATTGCAAAGCCATCATATTGATTGAAAAATCTAGGAGACAGAGCTGAGAAGTTTGCATAAGAGAGTAACCTCTATTGCCCATGGGTTTTGCTCCGCACCGTATGACGACTAGTGTCATTATAATAAAAAGATACAGGAAAGACCGTATTGGTCTTTCCTGTAAATACGTCGCCGTTAGGCCGATGTTTAGCAAGTCATTGAATTGAAAGTGTCAATGTAAAGTTGGTCTATGCCACTGCCAGTCAAATCTATTCCGTAACCTTGCACTTGACATGCTAACTCATGAATAACCATCCATTGTTCTCCAGGTAGTAAGCCCAAGAAATTCAAATCTGCACCTCCAGTAAGAATTGTGACTATTTGATCTGTGATATCTCCAGTGGCTGTAGGGTTATTCATAATCGTGGTCATAATCGCATCAGATATAGAGTGTAGAGGGGTAGATGGATCTACGTTAACTAAGCTTACATGTTCAACAAAGATATTATTCATTAGCAGGTAACCAAAGCTATCGTCATAATACGCAAACACTAGATCAGCTTTGCCGTCACCGTCAAAATCACCGCTATCTACCGAGTTGAGACAGCAAGTAGTAGTAATCATGATGCCAGAGTAGTCGTCGCTATAGTACTCATACTTGTTATCTGCATCGAAACTTCCATCCCCAGTATTCATCATTACTGTTAGGGGGTAGTAGTCACTATTGTCATGGGCTGCTACTAAGTCTTTATAGCCATCATTATTTAGATCCACTGCTTTGAGGTATTGAACGTTATTTGCAACATAATAGTTTGTACTATTAAAAGAGCCTCTTCCATCTTGTGCGAAGTTGTTTAGGTAGACTCTGATTAGATTTTTTGAGCAATCTTGGGCTACCGCTACATCAGGGTATCCGTTGTTGTCAAAGTCAGCAATTTCTAAAGCATAGCCTTCACGATGAGTTCTCATATCACTACTATAATCTGCTTCGAAGTCAAGAGATGGCAGTCCCTCTATCATTGTTTGATAAGCTACTATAAAATGTTTGTAATCACAGTTGGTGCTGTCATTCGTCCAGATTATATCCATAGCACCATCGCCATCCATATCGGCAATTCTGACAAAATAAGGATAGTCTATATAATAACCCTCAAAATATAAATTGGTATAATAGTGGTAAGTAAAGCTAATTTCGTAGGGTTCTCCAGCTGTCTGCCTATATGGTGATCCTTGGTTCTGGTATATGGCTATTCTGTCCTCTTCCTCTCCAAAAATTATGTCATCATCACCATCACCGTCAATATCTCCAGCAGTCAAGCTATATACATACCCGTGTGTTTCTAGTGTGCCACCGTCAAAAAATCCATGTGATTCATTTTGTAGAAGTATGGATATGTAGGCGTCTCCATTATCATTTGATATGGCTATGTCTGTTCGTCCATCATTGTCGAAATCACCAAAAGCCATCATCAAGAATGCGGTGCCATAGCCAATATATTGACTATGAGTTTTGAAAGTACCATCGCCATTTCCTAGCAACACAGAGATTGATCCACCTGGTTCATAGTTACCAGCGTCATCGCCATAATTTGAAAATATGACGTCGAGATTTCCATCTTGGTTGATGTCGATAACGTGCACATCTTCAGGATAATATCCAGTGGTAAGTTTAGTTACTGGAGCAAAAGAGTAAGGTGTTAAAAAAGTTGTTGTCATAATATATTGTCAATTTAGTTTACATTTTCAAAAACAGGTAAAAATGAAATGCCATTATTAAAAAATGGCAAATATGATGTTACAGCTCTATATGGCGGCAGTGTTGGTTATAAGTTTAACGACTTATTCAGAGCTGAGATTGAATCCCAATATAGACGTATGATATATAAGCACAAAACTAAAGGTACCGTCTTGGCTACCACTCAAGTTACTAAGTCTGCTTTAAGAAGCTGGGATATATTCTGGAATGGTTATGTTGATATGAAAAATAGCACAATATTCACTCCTTACGTGACAGCTGGTATAGGATATTCTTGGTTAAAATCCTATGGTACTTCAGTTACTTCTGGTGGAACAATGTTTCAGCCCGTTGGTGAAAAGACCTCAAGTAATTTTGCATGGAATGCGGGTTTTGGATCAAAAGCAAAGCTAACTAATGCTATTGATCTTGATGTTGCAGCTAAGTATGTAGACCTAGGAAAAGTGAAGTTTGGTCGTTATCTAGCTGGAGCTGGTCCAATTGGGAAAGGTTCAAGAGTATCCAATATAGAAGTAGTTGTAGGTTTGGCATATAACTTCTAATGTCACTTCTTAAAGATATATGAAGAAGGGGAGTATTAATTTACTCCTCTTTTTTATTTGGGTTCATGATAGTGAATTTTATTATCTTTTCACTTTCCTCATTATCATTATCTGGACTGAAGATTATTTCAATATAATCATCGCCATTGCCAATATAAGCATTCCATTCCTGATTAAAGAGTTCTGGGGTATAGATATGCTCTTGCAGTAAATTGAAAAGTTTTTTGTGCGTTTTAATGATTTTTTTCAATTCGCCGATACTGCCTCTCAAGGCATTAGTTAAGGCTGATGAGAATTCCGTGGGCATTATTTGGTGGAGATTATCAAAGAATGAAGTTAGTTCTTCTTTGTGTTTATGGTGTTCAAGCCATATTTTAAACTCACTATCTTCTTCTAAAGAATAATATGATTTCATAAAATTTTCTAATGCTACTATTCTGTTGCAGATATTGTCTATTTCTTTCTGTTTCATATAATATACTTATACTTTTACTTAACATTGATTAATATACCTCAAAAAGGTTAATAATTAGTTAATGCAATTATTTCTGCGTTTAGTGATTATTCTAAATCTTCTAGAATCATATTGGTGGACTCCAAAGATTCTGGGGTATCTACGTGGAACCATTTTCCTTGATAAATGGATCCGTAGAAATTTTGATACGTGCTATCTTTGATATAAGAATCGTAAATTTTCATTACTTTTATTGGGCGTGGTTCCATGCCAGCGAATATTTTTGGTTGAGTTATATGTACCCCGGGGAAGGGATAGCTTATTTTATTTGGTAACGTCAGCTGGTTTTTATTGTCTAAGCTGAAGTCACCTTTGCCTAAGTACCCATGAGATAGTTTGGGATTGCTAAGTAAAAACAGGGCATTCATAGAATCATCCCATTTTTCATTGAGGTCAGTGAAAACATTAGATCCTATGAAGATCGAGTCACTATTAGCCACAAAAAATGGTTTATTATCAAGGTATTGCATAGCATTTATAATGCCGCCGCCAGTTTCTAGCAATTCGTGTTCTTCAATAATTTTAATTTCTATGTTGCGATGCTGCGCTGAGTATTCTTTGATATGTTGGGATAATAATTCTTTTTTATAGAAGGCATTGATTATGATTATCTCTACGCCATGTGCTATCAATGAGTCCATTGTTCTGGATATTATCGATTTGCTGTTTACTGGTACCATTGGCTTTGGTATCTCATAGGTGATAGGGCGCATTCTTGTCCCGTAACCCGCAGCTAATATAAATGCTTGGTTGATTTTCATAGTTGGTCGCTTCGAATTGGTGGGACATCCATTTTAAGGAACCATTCTTTTAGAGGGCGCATAATGGGATTTTCTAGTCCCTCTCTGATATATTTCCAAACTCGGGGCAGATGTATTAAATACTTGTTATTTTTATCTCTAATGGTTTTTCTTGAAAAAATTCCTACGATTTTACAACTTCTTTGCACTCCTAGAATTGAGTAGTCTGTAAGGAATTTTTGTTTGTCTAACTCTGGCATATTATTCAAGTAATAATGAAGCATATTATTCACTATCTCTTTTGGAACATCTCTCCTTGCATCTTCAAGCAATGATATTACATCGTAAGCATATGAGCCTATAACGGCGTCTTGAAAATCCAGCAGCCCAACAGAGGCCACGCCACTTCTATTGCTTAAAATCATCATGTTATCTATGTGGTAATCGCGTAGGACAAAACAGGAGGATTTATAATGGATTCTGCGTAGGATATCCTTCCATATAGCAGTATATTCTTCTCGTATTTTTTCTGGGAGTGGGTTACCATCTAATATCAAAAAATACCAATCTATTAGCAGCAGCGCTTCCTTCATTAGGGCTTCCTGAGTATACTCAGGGAAGGAGTGCTCGTAATCTTTTTTATGAAGATGGATCAGAACGTCGACTGCTTTTTTATATAGATCTTGTTCTATTTCAAGGGAATTATTGACGGAAAGAATTTTTGTGTAAGTATTATCACCAAAATCTTCCAATAGCAAAAAACCATTTTTTATGTCTCTGGCTAGTATCTCTGGCACAGCCAATCCTTTGTTTGCCAGGAAATCTCTTGCTTTAATAAATGGCAAAATGCTATCAATTTCTTTTGAGGAATCCATGAGCATCACACTCTTATCACTAAAGGATATCCTTTCATAACTTCTAAATGACGCATCGCTTGGTAGCGCTTCTATAAAAAGGTTCTCGGCTGGAACATTGTTTTTGATGAAAAGATTTTTTGGAGTTTGAATATTATCTGATTTCATCTTTGATCCTGCCTTCAAAGTATTTTTCTATTTCCAAAAATCTACCCTGTAGTGTTATATCTGCTTTTCTTAGATTTTTGATTGCATCATACTGAAAATATATAATAATTTTATCATCGTGTATAATATTTTCTACTAGTTCTGGCCACTCTATAATACTGAGGCCCGTGGATAGTGATTCCTCCAACCCTATTTCATGTAATTCGCTTTCTTTTTTAATTCGATATAAATCGTAATGCCAGATTGGGCCTATGGTGCTTTGATATATATTTACGATATTGAAAGTTGGGCTTTGAATATGCTGATTTTTTGTTAAAGCGCCTATCAAATTTTGAGTAAAAGTTGTTTTGCCTGAGCCTAAATCTCCTTTGAGTAATAACGCGTCATGCTTCTTGACCATAGAGGCGAGTATCAATGCTAATTTCTTAGTATCGTTTAGATCGTTGATTAATAGGCTTATCATGGCAAATGCGTTATAAGTTTTTTATCTGCGGTTTCCATGATTATGTTATTTTGGCTGTAAGGTAAAGTTATTTCAAAAATCATTCCTTTATTTTCCTTCAATTTGACGTTAATAAAGCCATTATGGAGGGAAACAAAATTCTTAACCAAGGCCATGCCCAAACTAGAATTCCTAGCATTGATGTGTCTTATGTCAAATTTTTTGAAAGGTTCGAATATATATTGACGTTCTTGTTCTGACAAGATTGTGGAGTTATCATCGACAACGAATTTTATTTGATCAGATTGGGTTCTTTTTGTATAAAATTTTATGATTTGTTGTGCTTTCGAGTTCTCAATAGCATTGCTTAGTATTTTAAAGAGTATCTGTTTAATAATTTTTTTATCTCCTTCCATAAATTTTATCGTATCATCGCATGACATCGATAATTTTATTTTGCGACTTTTTGCTCTCTCTTTCACCAATTCCATAATGGAGGTCATCAGGTCGTATATGTTCAATTTTACGACATCTAATTGGATGTATCCTGCATCTATTGAAGCGAGGTCTAGAAGGTCATTAATAAGAGTCATGAGGTATTGAGAAGAATCGTGTATATTAGAGATATATTCAGCTTGTAACTGGTTTAGCTTGCCACAGTAGTTCTTATCTAATGCTTGAGCAAATCCCAGTATAGAAGTTAATGGCGATCTAAGCTCATAAGAGACATTGGCTAAGAATTCGGTTTTTAGATTGTCTGCATCTTGTAGTGCCTGATTCTTTTCTATTAGCGTTGTTTCTACTAGTGTTGAATCGGTAATATCGCTATAACTGATCATTGTTGCTCCGTCTGGGAGTGGCACAATCATCACATCAATTACTTTGTTTCTCCGGGTATTGATTGTAATTTTATTTCTGTTACGGGAATTTAATGCATGTAACATCATATCCATAGTGTTGCCACTTGTTATATGTTCATTCAAAGCAGTAACAATGGCAGTGATAT
>Ga0114980_10002799_pt1 | contig 12143 bp, 10 predicted proteins | sample S_140806_EF_Meta_FD_87018 | JGI IMG/M metagenome (GOLD analysis project Ga0114980, IMG submission 87018) | Freshwater microbial communities from Lake Simoncouche, Canada to study carbon cycling - S_140806_EF_MetaG | ecosystem: Environmental > Aquatic > Freshwater > Lake | place: Lake...
TGCTATTATACTCAGAGAAGTGGATATAAAAGGCAAACCTATTGATTTTAAAAAAGACAGTGTTAAATTCAGAGAATCTTATGACTTGGTATTACGCAAACCTAAAAAAGAAGAAATTGACATGCGAAGCATGCCTTTGGCTATGTTGAGTAAAAAAAATAGACAAGAGTGGGCTTTTCAAGAAATGTATGCTGCTTGGGAGCAAGAAAAATATATTGATTTTGTTTTTAACGACAAATTAGTTCACAAAATTACTTATTTAGAAAGTGATGAGCTTGCCATTTTTATAAAAAAATATCGACCTAGTTATGAATTTTTAAGAAGCGCCAGTGAGTATGAATTTTTAGAGTATATTAAACGATGTTATTATCGATTTAAAACTAAAAAATAATATAATTAAATAAAAAAGAGTCCTATAATTAGGACTCTTTTTTTATTATTAACTTTCGTTTTTAATTATCGAATGATGGTAACATCTCCTTTAAACATTTTAGTTGGGCCATTAGGCATTGCTAATTTAATTAAATAATAATAAACCCCTGGATCTTGATTAACCCCTTTAAATGTTCCATTCCAACCTCTATTGTCATTGGCATTAAAGACTTCTTGCCCCCATCTATTCAATACCCTGAATTCTTGAATTTTTTGGAAAGATAAGTTTGCCACTTTGAACAAATCATTAATCCCATCACCGTTAGGGCTAAAAGCAGAAGGAACAAATAAATTATCTTCATAATCCACATTTACTTTAATACTATCTTTTGTACCACAACCGAATTGATTTATACCATATACAGTGTAAGTAGTAGGTTCTTGTGGAGAAACGATTGTATTGGATACATTCGGATTACCAGTACCCCAAACTGGAGACCAATTATAAACTTGAGCACCGGTTGCAATTAGATTTACTTCTTGTAAATATTTAATGGTAATAGAATCCCCATTTAAAATAGAAACTGTTGGAGTTGGATTAAGAGAAATATGCACATATTGGGTGTCAGTACAGTTATACGTATCAGTTCTTACACAAGCAAACAATGAATCGGCATAAGATAGCGGCGTAATCACAGGGCTGCTACAATTTACACAACTCAAAGCATTTGTGCTGAAATTAACAGCATTAAACCAAACAAAATTTTGTGATGGTGCATTACCAGAACCATATGCAGAAGCGTTAAATCCATCACCTAAACAGATTGTAGTGTCTGCTGGAGTAACTGTTAAATCATGAATAGAAAGCGTAACAGTTACAGAGTCATGAACTTCACATTTGTTTCCGCCAGTGGTATAAACATGATAAGTTTTGCCTACTTCAACATAAGCTGTTGTAGTATTTGCTGTTGAATCAAAAACGAGAGTACCTGGAGTCCATCGATAAGGCCATGTTTTTACAGGTATATCACAAATAGAAAATGTCATATTCATTCTGTAAGTCCCAGCTGAAGCAGATGTTCCTGTTGCTAAAGCACCAGAAGGCAAGTTCGGCAAATCACATCCACTATTAGGGTGGAATTGAGAGATATATTGGCTCGTAGCTACACCGGGTAAATAAGCGATTTCATCACTTCCACCAGGAAAAGTAGTATTGAAATAACATATTTCAACAACTAAATTTTGTGTGCCATCCCATAGGAATGGAGTATTTAAATTGAATGTGTTTACACCAGCAACTGTATTATAATTACTATTGCTATAAACCAATTTCATATCTTGTTGAGGTATGAATGTATTAATTGCATTTAGTGGAGTACAACCCATTTTAATATTCATGTTGTAACCAGAAGTACTATTTTTGTTGATAACATCAAGTGCTATTGCATCTATTTTCCCTTTGAAAATACCTAAAGAATTCAAATCGGCTACAGTATAAAGCATTTGAGTTCTTTCACCCATATTTGAACCGAATGGGGTAATGCTTGCTACCGTATTTACACCCGTATTAAATGCATATTGGTTATATGGTGCAATACAATTTACGTTTTCTTCACCACATTCATAAACTGGAACTGAACCAAAAGGTGTTGCAGAAAGTGTAATTAAACCTGGTTCACAAAATACCATCGGTGAGGCTGTTGCATCAACTGAATTTGAATTATCTACAACTATTTGAACAGTATCTTTCGTAACACAATTTGGATTTGCTGTAGATACAGTAACTACAAAATCTGTTGAAGATGGAACCCCTACAGAATATGGGTCTTGTATGGTACTATTTGATAATGAGGAACTAGGTGTCCAACTATAATTAAACACACCAGATTCACAATAGTTAAATCTTGTATTTGGTCTAACAGATCCTATTAAAGGAGTTGATGCTGCTAAATTACAACCATTTGGATTGGTTGAATATAGAGCTTGTTGCATAACGGTATTAGTTGGTGTATTTGAACTTACTAAAATATTTGTTGTGAAATTAAATGGATCTGCATTGTAACAAACTTCTACTACTAAATTGGTTAATCCATCCCAATAATATCCTTCTCCTTGAATGATGCTAGGATTGGTAGCAGTTGTAAATACATGCGATCTCCAACCTGGAGTATTATTGAAATATTTTGAAATAGCATATACTTGACTCAAACCTCCTAAAAATCCTGTTGCAGCACTTAAGGCAGTATCGTTAGTACAACCCATACTTATTTTCATGTTTCTTAGTGTATCACTTCCTGTAGATGCAACATTAAAACCAATTGATTTTAAATTTCCTGATTTTATACCTGCTGCACGCAATTCAGCTGCGGTATATAAAAATTGGATTTTATAAGCAGATTCAAAATCAGTGTAATACGGTGAATATTGACCTTGTTGAATATTTCCAGTACCGATTGTTTTAACAACTGGTGATCCATTACATTGAAAAGCAGACAATCCACAAGGCATTGCTGAAGCATTGGTAAATAATTGGAACGGGTAATTTGGACATACATTATTATCAGAAGCTAATGCATTTAATTTTGCCCGAATTCCACTTACAATTACTGTAGTTGAATCTCTATAAGTACATCCGTTGTCATCTCTGTAGAATAAAAAATATTCTTGTGTATTTAAGGTAGAAGAAAAAGGATTTAATGCAGTTGAATCAGATAATTTTGTTGATGGCCTCCATCGAATAATTGGATTTATTTGAGGGATAGAGACTGTAGCTGCTAATGCAATCGAATCGTTTGCACAAATTACTTGATCAGGTCCTGCATTAACTAATAAAGTTCCAGGGTGCACTACAATAGTCACCGTATCTTTTACTTTACAAGTAAGCCCTGGAGGAGGATTTAGTGCAGTTACCACATAAGTGGTAGTAGCGGTAGGTGCCGCAAAAGGTTTCATTACAGTTAATGAAGATAAACCTAAATTGGTAGTGCCACCATTAATATCCGTCCATGACCATTGGTTAATACCAAATGGTGCTGTTACTTGAAATTGCACGGAGTCAGCTCCAATACAATAATTTAAATCTGGACCAGCATCTACCCCTGGCAATACCTTTATTTGTACAACACAATACGATTTCAATACAATGGGTTGAGCTACTGTACAAGTAGAATCCATAAATTGTATAATCAAGGTATGATTACCAATTTGAGCTGCTGTAGGAGTCCAATTGAAAGTACCTGTTACTGGATTTCCACCACCAATTGGGTTAGATGTATAGGTAGAACCAATACATGAAATTGCATTATTTGCAGAAGTTAATATTAAATTACTTCCTGAATTACTGATACCTTTTACATCAAATGACATTGGTGTTCCAGGACAAACCGTTAATTGAATAGGGTTCGGATTAGACATATATGCACCTTGCAAATTCAATAATTGATAATTTTGAGTCAAATTAGGATCAGATGGGGGAGCAGCATTACAATTTAATACATTAATTTGTACATCCCTCATCACATAGCCTACAGTGTCTCCTGTATTAGGATCTATATCGAAACATTTAAAGGCCATTACATACGTGTTGATAGTGTTCGGCGTAAATGTAGCTGTTCCTGTAACTGGATCTACAACATATCCACCAGGAGCTGAAGCTCCAAAAGGATTTGCTAAACTACTTGTACCCCACCAAACTGCAGGAACACCCGGATTGTTCAAAGGTGTTTGAGACACAAAAAACACTGAATCTAAATCGGGGTCAACAGGGCCATTTAAATACGTTTTTGGCTGATTCACACAAACATATGGAATGGGCTTTATAGTAAGTCTTGGTGAACTATTTACTGCTCGAACTACATTGTTCAATCCCGCTGAAATGGTTAATGATAAAGCTCCGGGGTTTAACGTAGTAATATTAGTTGAAATATTTGAAATCGCATTGTTTCTACAACAAAGTGAATATTCAAAAATCCAATCTGTACAAGCCATTGGCAAGGTGATATCTGCGGTGTATTCCCACTCTTCATATCCAGGGAAAACACTGTTAGCATCAACACACCAGTTGTTTACATTAGGGCATAAATCTCCATAAATTTTTCTTGTGTTGTTACCAGTAGTATCTACATCAATTGTTATATTTTGATTGCATGATGCAGATTTAGCAGTGATTTGTTCAGGATTAAACAAACCAGCATTCCCTGGCTTACAATCTCTATATAAAATCAAATGTACTTTATACTTTAACGGCGAAAGGTATTCATAGTACAAGTCAGCCGCAGCAACGTGTGTTGCAGAAACTTTATTTACAAAAAAAGTAAGCATTAAAGCTACAATTAGAAACTGGAAAAGTTTTTTCATCTTAATCTCTCTATTTTGGGTTAAAATTAGGTTATTTATTTTAATTAGTAAAATTTTGACTGACTGAAAGACGAAAATTATTTTTAACAGGTTTGGAATGTTACACATATTTTTATTTATTATCCAATTATCATATTATTCATTTATTTTTTTTGGGTATTTAAAAGATTAATTTGTACTTTTATTGCGTATGACTTCAGCATTGATAGCAGGTTTGGTTTTTGGTTTGTTTATGGCTATTTCGGTTGGTCCTACCATTTTTGCTATCTTGAAATACAGCATTAGCTATGGTTGGAAAGCAGGCATGAGCTTTGTAATTGGGGTCTCTTTGAGTGACATTATATATGTCATTATAGCCAACCAAGCCTCTGGATGGCTTTTCAGCTTACTTTCTCATGAAAAATTAATAGGTTATTTGGGTTCTTCTGTATTTGTCCTTATTGGATTATACGGATTATTTAAGAAAATTAAAGTGACTCGAAATAAACAAGATATGGCAGTGGTTTCCAATCGTGATTATTGGAAAATTTTTTCAAGCGGCTTTATACTCAATAGCTTCAACCCAGGGGTAATTTTAACTTGGATTACCTCAGTTGCAGCTATCTCCAATATGTCGAATTCTTATCGAATTATTTTTTTTGGGAGTTGTTTAAGTCTTATTTTAGGATTTGATTTTCTTAAAGTTTTTTTAGCGCAATCAATTCGTTCCAAATTAACCCCTCGCAATATCGTCTATCTCAATCGAATTTCAGCTGTGTGTATGTTTGGTATAGGTCTAATTTTGTTTATTAAAATTGCGTTCGATATCCAATTAATTGGCTTTTAATTTTCATAGACAATTACACCTGAAGCCCTTTATACAAATATGGTTTGTTACACATCTATTGTAAACTAAATCATTTTAATTCATATGAACATTATCGTTGTTTACATTTATACATAAATAAAAAATTTATCTATAAAATAATGTAAAGGAGTTCTTTTAAGAATTATTTAGTTGTCGTTTTTTGGATTTTGATTTCTTGCTATGTATTTTTACCAAATGGATGCAAGTTCTATATTAATTGAAATAGCGACCAAGGTTACGAAACTAAAATTGCGAAATGATAGACTAAAAAAAGAAAATGAAGAATTGCGAAATTCTGTGTTTGACTATCTGAAAGAATTGGATTTGCAAAAAAATGAAATCACTCATTTGAAAGAGCAATTATCAAATAATAAAACTCATTCAAGATTAGCATCCGAAAAGAAAAACCTACAAAAAGAATTGGATAAATATATTTCGTTGATAGATAAAAGTATTGAATCGATTCAACAAAATATAGGTTAAAATTATAAATATTATGTCTGCCATCACTCAAGTAAATCGATTAGACTACATCAACATTGGCTTGTTGATTTTTTCTTGCATTTTAGCATTTATCATGCCATTTGAATTATTCTTATTTGCATATGGCGTTTTAGGGCCTTTACACTACTTAACTGAAATTTCTTGGCTACATGATAAAAATTATTACACCACTGACAAACGTGATGTAATCTTATTAGTGATCATATCATTATTTCTAACTGTTAGCAATTTAAAGCAATACATAGGATTAAGCGATTTAGATATGGATTATAAATGGATAAACAGAGCTATATATGTTGCCTTTGCTAGTTCTTTGTTTTTTGCTTTTATCAAAAATAACTTATATAAAATCATTGGAGTGGTAGTTGTCATTTTATTATCTGCCATTTCAGACAATCACCTGCTTTTTTTCAGTATGTTTTTACCTACTTTAATACACGTATATGTTTTCACCTTACTGTTTATGTTGTATGGTGCATTAAAAAATAGTTCAAAAGTTGGCTATATTTCTGCAGGATTACATTTCATCATTCCTTTTATTTTATTCTATGCTTTTCAAGATAAGATACTAGTTGCTGTAACACCTTATGGATTAAATTCATACAAAGAATTTGCCAGTTTAAATAGTACATTAATTCATTTTTTAGATGCAAATAGTGCCGGTGAAAAAGACATGATTCAATTAATTTTTCATTCTCAAACTGGCATTGCAGTTATGCGTTTTATAGCCTTTGCATATACCTATCATTATTTGAATTGGTTTTCAAAAACAAAAGTGATTGGTTGGCATGACATTCCCAAAAGTAGGGCAATATTAATTCTTGTTTTATGGATTGTTTCGGTTGCTTTATACCTCATCGACTATTCATTAGGATTTAAATGGCTATTTCTTTTAAGTTTTATGCATGTTATGGTAGAATTTCCTTTAAATTACATCTCCTTTGTGGGTATTTTTAAAGAAATTTTCAAATTGAACAATCCCCCAAAATCATAAAATACATTCATGTTTAGAAAAAAAATCAGCACGACTACCCTACTATTTTTTATTTTTACAATCAATGCAACTGCGCAATATTATGCAGCGGCTTTGGGTAAAAATGGCCCTATTTTAAAAACGGTTTTACATAATATTATTAAAGGACACAACTCTTTATTATATCAAGATTTGTGGGCAGCTTTTGAAAATACCGATGCTAAATCAAATGGAAAAGTTTGGGATATGTACACTGACATACCCAATGGTATACCTAATTTTATTTTTAGCTTTGGCACTAACCAATGCGGCAATTACAGTGGTGAAGGTGATTGTTTTAATAGAGAACACTCTTGGCCTAAAGAATATTTTGGTGGAGATAATTCATATCCCATGTATTCTGATTTACACCACCTTTTTGCAACCGATGGCTGGGTGAATAATAAACATGCTGCCTTCCCTTTTGGGATGGTCAATAGTACTACATACACTTCTAGCAATGGTACAAAATTAGGAACAGGATCTACCTATCCTGGATATTCAAATAAAATATTCGAGCCCATTGACGCCTATAAAGGAGATTTTGCAAGGGCCTATTTTTATATGAGCACCCGATACGAAAGTGAAGATGCTACTTGGCAAAATTGGGAAATGGCCAATGGTGCAGAACTTACTCCAGCAACTATTATTTTATTATTACTTTGGCACAATAACGACCCTGTGAGTCAAAAGGAAATTGATAGAAATGAAGCAGTTTTTTTATTGCAAGGAAACAGGAACCCATTTATTGATTACCCTCAATTTGCAGATTGTATATGGGGAACCAGCGACTGTATCGCTTTAGCTATTAATGAGAATGAGTGGGAAACTTCATTTTCTTTGTATCCAAATCCAACAAATAATAATCTTTCCGTTTCTACTGCGATAAACAACAATATTTACAGCTATTCTATTATTGACCTTGTTGGCAAACAAATTATAAACAATCATTCTTTTGCAATCAATATTCCAACAGACAAGCTAGCTAAAGGGAATTATATATTGCAATTAAATACCAATAAAGGAACTGTTCGTAAACTATTTAGTAAAGAATAAACATGAATTCATTTGAGACCATTTGTGTGGAATTAAAAAATACCCCCACAAAATTAATAGCTGTTTCCAAAACAAAGCCAGTAGATGAGATAATGCCTGTTTACCTAAAAGGGCAACGTATTTTTGGTGAAAATAAAGTACAGGAAATGGTTGATAAACATGCGCAAATGCCTAAGGATATTGAATGGCACTTAATCGGCCATTTGCAAACAAATAAAGTAAAATACATTGCTCCTTTTGTTTCCATGATACACTCAATTGATAGCTTAAAACTGTTAAATGAAGTAGAAAAACAGGCTGCGAAAAATAATCGAGTAATACCTGTTTTGCTTCAAATGCATGTAGCAAACGAAGAAACTAAGTTTGGTTTAGATCAAACTGAATTGATAGAATTAATGGATTATTATTTGGCCAACCCTATAAATTATGCACATGTAAATATTGTTGGCATAATGGGAATGGCCACCAATACAAATGATATAACCCAAATTAGAAATGAATTTAAACAATTGAAAGGCATATTTCAATTCATAAAAAATAGCTACTTTATAAACAAAAAAGATTTTACAGAAATATCCATGGGAATGAGCAGCGATTATAAAATTGCGATGGAGGAAGGTAGTACCATGGTAAGAATTGGTAGCTTATTGTTTGGTCGACGTTAATACTAACTATGAAAATTCCTTTCTATAAAAAAGCAATCTCGTATTTTTTTCCATTTAAACTCAAGGAAGTAAACAGCGTAAAAAATAATTTGTTACGCGTATATTTATTTAGAAACCAAATGATGCTATCCTGTGCGGATGCAATTTATTCTCAAGGAACAAGCTACGAACCATTTAGACTGCCTTTTAAAAAAATAAAAAAAGAAATATCATCATTAAATTCTTTTTTATTGCTAGGCACCGGCTTAGGAAGTGCATTGCAAATATTACAGGAAGACTACCATCACTATCCCGAATCAACCCTCGTAGATATTGATGAAGAGGTGTTGGCATTAAGTAAAGAATGGATGAATTTAAATGTAAAAAATAATGTCGAATGGATTTGTGAAGATGCTTTACTTTTTTTAAAAGAATCTACAAATAAATATGATTTAATTGGCGTGGACGTTTTCAAAGGCACTCGCGTACCTTATGATATTCAAACGGAATATTTTATCAATTTATGCGCTGAAAGATTATCTCCAAATGGGATTGTAATTTTCAATTTTATTTCTCAAAACAAAACCGATGCGCTCTTGCTTGAAGGAAATATGAAACATAAATTCAAAAACATAGACACTATTCAGCACTTTTTAAATACATTTTATGTTTGTAAAAACCACTAGCGAATATCTAGTATATTTTTCTTTTTATTTTTAGCAGACATTTCTTTTGGAATGCTAGATACAATGCTTTCAGTAAAAGCAATCGCTAACTTATTTTTAGTAAAATATTTATTGGTTACTAAACTAATTTCCCTAACTGGTACAGGATCTTTAAAATGCCTTACTTGACTCATTTTTTCTTCGCTCAATTCTGCTAAACTAAGCTCTGGCATGATCGTATAACCACCATTAATATCAACCATTCTGGTTAATGATGATAAAGAGCCTGAATTATATGTAAATGGATTATTGGCACCTACAAACTTTTGCTTGCCACATAAATTAATTATTTGAAAACGCATACAATGTTCATCTCCTAAAGACCATATTTCATTTGGATCTAAATCTTCAGGTGATATTAATTTTTTACTTAATAATTTATGACCTTTAGTTGCATACAAAACGTAGGGTTCATGATATAGAATATTTTCTTTTAACGATTTTTCATATAGCGGTGTGCTTAAAATTCCAAAATCCAATTCACCTTCTTTTAATTTAGCGATAATTTGAGATGTTGTCATTTCAGTGATTGTAATGTCCAATTTAGGATATTTTTTCACAAACGATTTCAATGCGCTAGGCACTATACTAGGCGCTACTGTTGGTATGATTGCAATGTTTAATGAACCTATTAATTCATCTTTTTGCATCATAATTAATTCGTCTATTTTATCTCTTTCAAAAATTACATTTTTTGCCTGCTCTAAAATTTTCTTCCCCATGTCAGTAGCCACAATTGGATGATGGTTTCTGTCAAATATTTTTATCCCAAGTTCTTCTTCTAATTTCTGAATTTGCATACTCAAAGTAGGTTGGGTTACAAAGCATTTCTCCGCTGCAGTCACAAAACTTCCGTTTCTCTCTACGGCTACAATGTATTCAATTTGTGTTAATGTCATAACTAAAACTTATTAGTTTAATAAATAATTATAAAATTAATCTATATTTTTGAATATTCATTATTTTTACAATTGTAAATGGAAAAAAAATTTAATATAGCACATCAATTAAAACAATTAGAAGGTCAATACTTTACTCAGTCTCACTCAAAAGCTGGCCAATGGCTTCATTATAAAATTCTTCGAGTTCAAGATGGAGAGGTAGAAGTTTCATTATCCGTTCGGGAAGAAATGACAAATCCTTCAAAAATGCTTCATGGTGGAATGGCCGCTATGATTTGTGATGAAATATGTGGATTGGCTTTTTATAGCACGCATGCCGATACCATTTACACAACGGTTAATTTATCAATCGATTATTTATGGAGTGCTCCTTTAGGATCTACTATTTTTGCACTTGGAAAAGTAATTCGGAAGGGTAAAAAAATAGCGAATACGGAATGCACCATATATGATGAGCACAGAAATATTATTGTGCATGCGAAATCAAATTTATTAAATACAGAAAAACCATCATTTCAATTGGCATTGTAATTTATTTTTTTCAATGTAATTTGCAGTATCATGTTGAATAATAAAAAAATAGTTGTTGTATTACCTGCTTATAATGCAGCTAAAACACTTGAAAAAACATTCAATGAAATTCCTTTTGACATTGTTGACGAGGTTGTACTTGTGGATGATTCAAGTAAAGATGACACCATTGAGATTGGGTATCGAATAGGAATTAAACATATCATCAAGCATGATAAAAATTTAGGTTACGGTGGGAATCAAAAAAGTTGTTACAATAAAGCACTCGCATTAGGAGCTGACATTGTAATTATGCTACATCCTGATTATCAGTATACCCCTTCATTAATTCCTTCCATGTCTCACATTATAGCGAGTAATTTATACCCTGTCGTATTGGGCTCACGCATTTTAGGAAAGGGCGCATTAAACGGAGGAATGCCTATGTATAAATATATTTTCAATCGTTTTTTGACTTTAATTGAAAATATTTTATTGAACCAAAAACTAAGTGAATATCATACGGGATATAGAGCTTTTTCGAAAGAAGTCCTAATGTCCATTAACTACAACATTAACAATGATGATTTTATTTTCGACAATGAAATGATCTCTCAAATATTTATGAAGGGGTATGAAATAGCAGAAATAACTTGTCCTACAAAATATTTTGAAGAAGCCTCCAGCATTAATTTCAGTAGGAGTATGAAATATGGGTTGGGCGTTTTGCGTGTTGCTTTAATTCATCGTTTACACAAATGGAAAATAGTAAAAAGCAAACTATATTAAGTAAATTCAGTAAATAAAAAAAGCATCGAAAAATTTCGATGCTTTTTTTTTAATTATTAGATTTTTAATAAACCCACAAATCGTGTTCTTTATTAAATAATGTTTCTTTAATTTTTTCGCTTTCGTAAAGGCGATCAATTCCTTTTTTATAATCTTTCAACTCTTCGTTTGCAACATTACCATTAGACGATTTGTAGATGTAGCTATTGAATTTGTGTTTTTCAAAGTAGTCATCCCATGTGATGCGGAAAACATCATTATCTGGATTGTATACTTCGTATTTAGCAAATGTAGGACGAGCATCTGGATAATAAATCCAGAATAAAGTTTGCTGAGATCGAATTTCTCCATTTTCATCACGCTTGTCCATCACAGGAGCAATACCAATAATTCTTGTAACAGCGCGACCTAAATTTCTATCAAAAA
>Ga0114980_10002800_pt1 | contig 12143 bp, 20 predicted proteins | sample S_140806_EF_Meta_FD_87018 | JGI IMG/M metagenome (GOLD analysis project Ga0114980, IMG submission 87018) | Freshwater microbial communities from Lake Simoncouche, Canada to study carbon cycling - S_140806_EF_MetaG | ecosystem: Environmental > Aquatic > Freshwater > Lake | place: Lake...
CTTTTAGGTGCTGAATACACGCTTCTGCCCATCGCTGATTCGCCGTCATCGTCATCTTCCGAAACTACGCCCACGATAGCTGATAAGGCATATCGTCTGGCGTAGGTGATGGCACTTCCCATAGCCTGCGGGTCTGCCTTCACCGCTGTTACTGGGTAGTAGCCACGAATCCATTGTCCCGAAGTGTGATGCAGAGTAGTAACGAGAGCCGTCACGCCGTTCACTAGCGTTGTGCTTTGCGTCACTACCAAGTTGTTCTTCAATAGTGCCGACTTGCAAGCATCAACGATGCTAGGCAAATCAGAATACTTGCTCTTGAAGAATGGATTCTCTGCGTCTTTTTTAGCCGTCTTGATTTCAGCAGATGCTTTCACAAGTGCCGAAACCAAATCATTCGTCTGCTCTGATTGTAATTGGTTTTCCATATACCTCCTATTAAAAGGAAAATTCAGCCTGTGGCACTTCTACCCTCTTGGGAGCGTGTGATGGCTTGGTTTCCTCTTGCCTCCAAAAGAAAGAAATAAGCTGATAAGGCTTTGTTCCCCTCTTGGACACAAACTTTTTCTGAACTAGCAATACACCCTCATCTGGAGCAAAAGTTTGAACACCAAGATTTTTGACTGATATTTTCAAGTCTTTATCTTGTTGCTTTGCCTTCTCAACCACATGAGATCGCACATCGGCAATCGTTCCCTTGAACAGCCGAGAGCATTTCACCAGTATGCTTTTTTTAGATTGCTTTTTTAATGTCATTTCTTTTGTAGAACTTATCCCAGCGAAGCTGTGCGTTCCTTCGGTTAGCCAGCGTTTTCCTATCGGATTTCGCTTTGCCTCCCTTTGAACCAATGCTTGCCAAGTAAGTTTTTATATCCGTGTTTAATTTCATTGATTGTTTATGCCGTTCCGCTTGGGAATGGCAAGATTATTGATGAGAGGAGGATTAGAACCTCCTCCCGATCAAATTAGTTGATGAGTGCCACCTCCTCTCCAACTTTTACGCCAGCGAGCCTAGCACCGAGGACAAATGCCCTCTGCTTGACGCTCGAACCTTGCCCGAACCAGATGCTTCCGATTCGGTTATCTTCACCGCCACGCACTTTCCGCTTGTGGTCGATGAACTCTGTGATGGCGTTGTATGCACCCCAAGCCGTTCCTCGAACTCCTCTGATGTCCGAGCCACGACCAGTTTCCATCAACTCTGCAACGCTATCCACCATAGCATCCAAGCGAGCAGTAGTTTCCTTGCTCTCGTTGAAGCTGGGCTGTAGCGACTTGCGAATATACAGAACTGCGTCACTCGACTTCAGTTGCTTCTGTGCCATCTTCATAAAGATTGGCTTGGTTTCATCAATCATCGCACCCGCCACACGCAGAATATCGCCAGCAGAACGAATCTTGCCAGCCACATCACCAGTATGACGAATCTTGATCTCGTCCTCGCCTTTCGCAAGTGCAACTCGTAGCGTGTTTTGGCACACCACCCGAATTGGGGTGAACTTCGCACGAACACACGAACTGCCATCGTGAGAGTGAGAGAGAAGCAAGTAGGGCTGAATGGCATCATCGGGAAGAACTGAAAAATCAGAGTTCTCCACTTTTGCCAACATCCAGACTCGTTCTCCCTTTCCGAGTGCCCCAACCGTCTCGAAGATAGCCTTACGCTCCGAGATAGCAGAGTCAAAGAAGCCAAACGCTTCCTTGTTTTGGAGGGGAACATATGAAGTCCCGACAACTCCAAGCACTTTATTGTTGTCCGTGCGAACTACTGCACGATTGTCCTCACACTCGAATCTGTTATCTGCCCAAACTTTGTGAAGCTGAACTTCCCAGTTCAAGCCTCCTTTTTCGAGTGCGTCTTCCGATGTCATTCGCTTCTGTAAGCGAGTACCAAACCCATGCCAAGGAACTGCCCCAGCATAGGCCATGCTATCTACATTAGCTGGCATTGTTGTTCACCTCTTTCTGTTTTGGGCAGAAGGTTCTTTCAAGCTTGCTGATGGCAAGCTCGACCCTTCTGCGAAGTTCACTTTCTTTAGTTCCCACCGCATCGTGAAAGCGAATGGCATCTCGAATATCAAACTCGAACTGCTGGTATGCGGTCAGAGTTGCGTATCCGACTTCCGATGGCACTTCAAACTGCATCTTCATTGGCATTTCCTTTAATTCCAAGCACTTGCTTCTGTACCGAGCAGATTGCACTTGCATAGACTATGTCATTTTGCGAGATGGCATCTCCAATACGGACGATCTGATTGCGTAGCCAAGCGTTTTCTTTTCGTAGCTGTGCCAACTCGTCTTGCAGTTGCACCTCACACATTTCTTCTAGTAGTCTCATATTTTCTCCTTTTAGGTTAGTTGTTCTTCTAGCTTCCTGTTTATTTCTCCGAGTAAATCCAAGAAGGCAAAGATGACCGAGTGGAACTTGCTCGATTGGTCGTTTAGTGTCTCGTAGTATTCCATCGCAGAAAACCTTACTGCCTTGGAAGCGAATAAGATTCCTTCGAGAAGTTTTCGTTCTTGCTTTGTCATGGCTTTACTTATGCTCCCTCCGAAGCAGTTTGGCAAGACTTTTCTAATATTTCTTTTTGTGTCAGTCCGATATTCTGTCTTGCGTGATACGATCCGAGGTCGTAGCCAGCCCAGTATGCGAGGCTATCGGAATGAAAGATTTCCTCCTCGGCTTTGCTAAAAGGAAAGTCGATAGTCCAATATCTCCTCCCGATGTAGTAGCCAAAGGCAAAGGCAGTCCTCTCGACCTCCGAGGTGCGTAGGCAGTTTATTCCTTCCCCCACTTTTGGCGGTGTGTAGGGGTGTTCCCTCATTTTGCCAGCACTCCGCTGTCGCCTTGCAGGGACTTAATCTGCTCACGAAGGCTGTTGTTTTCCAATCGCATAGCTTCAAGTTTTGCCATTATGTATCCGTGGGCTTTGGCTGTTTCGACCATCTGACTGAAAACAGAGTCGAACAAGGCTCTGGTTGATGGGCTTGCCTCTAGTTGTTTCTTAATTTTCTTCTTCATACATCCCATGCTTTTTGCTGTGCGTTCTCGTAAGTTGCTTCCCACATCGCTTCCTTTGCCTTCTCAAGCAGAACTCCTGTCCGTGGCACTTCATTGCCACCATCGTCTGCAATTATGATGTCCTTGTAGGTTGCGTCCTTGAATTCTGACACATACTCGTAGGAATCGTCTGACTCCCTCGCCCCTTGGTACTCATATGAGCCTATCCCACAACTCTCCTTGCGACATTGGTGGTAAACGACACAGCTCGCATAATACTTTTTGCCCTCAAACTCGAAGCCTATCGACTCCGCATCAGTCCAAATTTCGATTGATTTTGCCATTGTTTTATTTCCTTTCTTGGTTCACGCACCGACACAGCAGACTCCGCAGTAGCACCAGTTAGAGTCCTCACCCAACTCTTTGATGACGAAGGGGGCATCTGTACCGCAGTCGGCACAAGTTGTTCCCAAGGTATCCACATTCTCCCACGCATATTTTCTGGTTAGGCCGAGTTCGCCCTCTTTCCTGTTTTTGACTTGCACCATCCGTCCGCACATTTCGATTAGTGAATACTCGTCTTTAACTTGTCCGTAATGCTCGATTGTGTTCATTTGTTTGGTTCTTTCTTGGTTGGTTGTTGGGTTAGACCGACAATGCAAATGCATTCATAATTTTGCTGTACCACAACGGATTGGCTTCCTTGAGAATTCCAAGGGGAGTTTTTCCGCTTTCCATATCGGCGAAGTAACTTTCTGGATTGTGGTTGGCGATCAGTTCCTTGCGAAACTTTGCCATTGTAACTGGAGCAAGCCGATACTTGAAGCGAGCTACAAACTTGCGTTCCGTTCCGAACAGCAAGTACATTCCGTCTTTGATGAGGTTTTCTTTGGTGAATTTAGTTTCGTTGGTTTTTATCATGAGGTGATTATGCCTCATCCGAAGCGGTTTGGCAAGATTTATTTTATCTTTTTTTAGTGACTTTTAAGCCCTACAAGGTAAGTGATTTACGACTATGGCATCAAGCTTGGAGCAAAAATTTACGCTTTTATGGCGAGCCTGCAACGGACCAACGCTGGAAGAAGAATACCATTTCTGTCCTGTGCGGAAGTGGAGAGCAGACTTCTTCCACCGCCCTACGCTTACGCTAATTGAAATTGAAGGCGGGATGTGGAGTGGCGGGAGGCATCAAAAAGGATTTGGATTCTCCGCAGATGCCGTCAAATATAATGTGGCATCGTATATGGGTTTTCGGCTTTTTCGCCTGCCGTCAAGCTTGCTTACGACTGAATATGTTTCCGACTTGGTAAAGATTTGTCTCAAGCAATCGCCTTCGGAGAAATTTTTGTTACGCAAGCACTAGGCTTTTTGATCAGACGATAGTGAGAAATAGGAAGGATTCTTCTTCCGCTTGCATCCAAAACTTTAAACTTTTTGGTCTCTAAGATTCCTTTTCTGCACATGTCTGCAAGCATCATATGGCGACCGCCTCCCCTTGTATATTTTAGACCAAAACACTCCATTACTTCTGGTATTGTTTTCCATTGAGAAGGAACTTTATCTGCAAGTGTGATTATGTAGCCTTGAAGAGTGGAAGCCCATTCGCCCTCAATCGGCTTATTCCATTTTTTATCTTTCATATTACTTTAAAGTCTGTTGATACAATCCAATCTCCACTTACTTTTCTGGCTTGGTGAACCATAAATCCTCCGTTGCTTAAAAGCAATCCATAGACAAATCCGTTCTCTTGGGCAAGTGCAGAAATTGTGGCTCTGTTGTATTCGTAGTCAAGACGGCACAGGCATCCAGCGATCCAGCCCTGCCGAGGGGTCAATCCCTCAACTGTTGCCTGTTGAATCGTGTGACAATGCCCCATCACTACATTTTCTCCGTAGCCTTGTAGGGTTTTGCGAATTGCCATAGCTCCGTGAGCATACCCATGCAGAAATAAGAGTCTGCCCTCACGATGGATTCCCCTACGCTTGTCGTATGGGTAAATTATCGTTCCCTGCTTTTTGCATAAATCCTCGATTTCATTCACTCCATTTTGGGCTGCGTCCCGCTTCAATCCATCCTCAACATTGTTATCTGCCAGATCCCATAGACGCTCACAATGATTCCCTCGCAGATAAACATTAGGTTTCCATTCCTTTAGAAACTCCATGCCCATCGCCACATCATCTGCGATGCCATCTGCCTTTTCCTCGTTTCCTGCTTTCTTGCGAAGGCAACGAAAGTCGAATAAGTCTCCCCCGAAAATCTTTACATCTGGCTTAAAAAACTTGGTGAATTCATATAGCTTTTTAACTACTGACTGATCTGCCATATCACCGTGCAAATCGAATGAAGCTATGAATTTGCGATGCTTCATTTTATCCAAGCAATTTTATGATTTGCTTTTGAAGATAAGTCGCACTTTTCTTTGACTTTGCATCCTGTACTAGCTGGCAGGCTTTTTCCGTAAAAGCAAGGTAATAGTTGGATAAGTCCAAGATTTCCTGCATGATTTCACCCATTAGTGGCTTTTCCTCAAGTCTAGTTCTGTACTTTGCGTATCCCTTTAGATACTTCTCATACATTAAACCCTGCATTTTTTTAGATAGCCTCTTGCCGTGGGCTATCCTGTCATTCGGGATTCTCAACGAAGACCTCTTCCACCAACAGGTCTTCTGATGCCCCAAATTCGCTCTACAATAGGGCTAAAAAGCGACTTTGGTGGCTTTTCGGACGCTTGAAGCTCTCGCCAGTTTTTGAAGTTACTATCCTCAAGATGTGGAAGCTCCCATGAAATAGCTCGCAACCCGAACTCTTTCCCTATCCGTTGTGCTTTTAAATAGCTTGCTGTATCGTCCCAAGATGTTTCCCCATTTTTAACTGGCACATAGTCTATTGCCCTGCCGTAGTTGTGAAAGCTCTGGCCACCCTTTGCATTTGTTATAATTTTGCCACCCATCGTTCTGCCGTGCCTATATAGTTTATCTTGATCTTCATTTGATCTGTATCCGCAATAAACCAGAATCTTTAATCCCTCGGCCATACACTCTTCATACCAGCGAATTACTCTTTGCTTGAAGTCTGGTTTGAGTCCGTCAAATACCTTATAGCTTCTTTCTTCGTAGTTCATTTATTACGCTCAAGTTCGAGTTGATATTGAAGTTCGTTAATTGTTTGAAGAGCATCTCTTGCCCAGCCCCTTACATCGTCATTTGATTCCATCACTTTTTTGAAGCGATAGTCTGTGGTCAGAAAGGTGATTGTGTCGGAAGGAAGGAACTGAGAGCCTGTGCTAACGCAACCACCAAGGAACGCCGTCATTACCAGAGAACAAGCGATCAATCCGATCTTTGTTCTCATTCCGCTTTTTTCTGATTTCGGATTCCTTTTGCTCTTTCGATGTCGGCCAAAGCCGAAGAAGCAGGTCAATTAAGGCTCCGATTAGGCGAATCACTTGGGATCAATATGAAGTCCGATAGCCTTGAGAAACGAAACTACTTTTTCTAGGATGCTATCGTCTGCTGGAGTGGGGGTCAGCTTCACAATAACCCTAGCCAGCATAACCACAGCACCAGCCACGGCCACGATAGAAGCAAAGTTTTCAGTCACCCAAGAGATAATGTTATTCATATAGCTAGTCATAGTGTCAATTATGCACAATGCAAGTCTTTACTCTGCAATGTGAAGTCTATAAATGGGATCTCTTTCATCCGTATGTGCCCCTCCAGCTCGCCATCTGGTTCGTGGTAGGCGTAGTAAGATACTAAATCTTTAGTTTGCTTGCCGTCTTTGTCCCTAGCTCTTTTTATATGAGAGCATAGAATATGCGAAACTACTGCCATTCGGTATCCTCTCGGATGCCATTGATGCCAGCAAAGAAATAAATCTTGTGTTCCCTTTAACTGGTATCCGTCAAAAAACGCACAAGACAATGCTCTCTTGCTTATAAGAGTGCAACCAAGCCCAACCCAGTCTGTGGGCAAAATTGCACCCCTTCCTACTGCTGGATATGCCATGTCGAGCCATCCACGCTTCCTCCATTTCTTTGCGTTTAATTCAAATACATTCCCCTTTGGTGGGCATTGTTTTAATTGCTCGTCTATTTCCTGCCATTCTTTTTGCTCTGCTTCTGATGACTGCTGTTTCTTTTTAGTAAGCTCTTTGAATCTTTCATCACGCTTTTGAATTTTCTTTTGTAGCTCTTTCGGGATAATTTTTTCTTCGCTTGAGTAATCTTCTGCTATTTGATGACGATATGTTCCCCTACCACCCAAAAACTTTCCATTTGGATAAGTAACCATCGCAATATCATAGTACCCATCGTCAAAATTAAGAGTATCCATTAAAACCCTTAACGCATTCTCTGGTGGAATAACATCTGACTCGACAGACCACAATAAATCTGGATTTTTGCTTCTCGCAAAGTCCCAAGCAGATGTTTGTAGCCGTGCGATTAGTCTTTGAGCCTCATCTTTATATGCCCTATCCTTGTGATCGTCATCACATCCAGAAATAATCACTCGATGAGTTTCACATCCAACATCTGATAACGCTTTTTCAAAGTGAGCATATCCAATCCTCGCCTCTTCGGAGTCATCCGAAGACATTACGAAAAAGCATCTTCCAATCTGTTTTGCGTCACGAATGTTTTGAGCTATCCGTTGAGCCACTACCCCAAGGGCATAACAGTAATTTTTTGTTGCGTAGGTCGCTATTGCAATCACGATTCTTTTATAGTTACTTCATAAAAATTGGCAATACTTATTATGTATATGAATTTAAATGTGTTTTGGTTATCGTTACAACTGGATATGTAACAACATCAACCCATTCAGATAAAATATGCGTATATGGATTCCCATCACCAAGAGGTACTATGGCATCTGAGGTAGTTCCAGATGTATCTCTTGCAGTTCCCCTCCAATAATAATATCCGTCAAATATCCAGCTTGCAGCATCGGCTGTATTTACAAGCCCCTTTGTGTGGTAAACTACTGGTAATGGCGACCAAGTTTGCTCAGAGTAAACAATGTCACTTTGGCCAAAATACCCCATAGTTAATGTAGAATCAAACCCAGCATAGCTAAGCTCAAAGCTTTCGGTAGTTCTTGTTGTTTCTTCGGAAATATATCTTGTCCAATAAACAGATGCAGTCCCAGAACCCAAGTAAAATTCATTTGGCACATTAACCACTTGATATGTGTAAGATGATCCACTTTGGTTTGTATAATTTATTGGCATAGCAATCTTTGGTGCATTTATAGCCCCGCCTCTTTCAAACTTATAGGTAGTAAAATATAGCTTTGTTAATGCACTTAACGGCTCTAATAACGCTTTATATGTGCCAATTGACGCACTTGTCCCTCCAACTACAAAATTAAATGGAGGAGACTTTTGAGTATATTCATATTTACCTTCTCGTTGAACCCTTAAAGAATAAAAAGATTTGTAATATGTTTTTGGCCTTGCTAATACTGTTTCTCTGATAGTGTATGCACTGCGAGAAAAATACCTAGACGACGAACTTAAATCTCCTTCTTCTCCTGTAATTACTGTATAATAAGTCACAGAAGTGCTAGATAGAAATGTTTCTGATGAATTTCCACATTGTTCATCGGCAAATAAAACATACGAAGATTCAGCAGTGGATAATTTTAGTGCTTTATATGTAAATGTAGAAAAATAAGAGTAAAATTGATCTGTATGATTATATGCAATGGTTGTAAAAATACTAATTGCTTTTGTTGTTGTACAAAAGCCATAAGAAAATCCAGTACGAGTTCCAACAGGATTAAATGTTGATTCAAGTGCAATTAACTGAGTAAATGATGATGTTACAGGAATTTGCTCTCTTCGAGAAGCAGACGCTATCTGATACGATTCAAATCTTGCACTATTATTAAGACTATACTGCGTTGGAAATGTTACTGATATAGTTCCTCCATTTGATATGTATTCATATGTAATTGTTTGAGTGCTTCCACTAATTAAAGTATAGGTTACATTATTACTTTGTATTGCAAATCCAACATTTGCACTAAGTATGCTTGATTCTGGCGTAATATTAATAGCAGTATTTACATTGTCTTTTTTAAGATAAGTGTAGAATGGACCCAATGTTCCAACTGAATCACATACCTGTAAATACTGCAAGCTCCCACCATCTTGAGTCCATGAAGACCCAAAATTAGGCTCAATAATCATCTTTAATCCAGATGTGGAGTTACAAAATATATCAAATCCATCTCCAGCAACTCCATAGCCATATGATGTATATGTTTCTGTAGTAGTTATTACCCTATTTACAGTTGTATATTCTGTTGTTACATCTGAATAATTTGTTGGTATGTCTATTATTGTAACGGGAATATTTGTATTTTTTGTAGTCCTTATTACTGCATCTGTCAAAGTTTTGTTTGTTTTTCTTTCTTTGTAAAGTGCATATACACCAACATCTGTATCATCAAAATAAAGTGAAATAGTAAATGCATCAGTATTCGAATTTGCCCTAATCTCAAATCCAATATTAGGAAGAAATGCTGTTTGTGTTACATTATCTTCATTTGTAGATCGACTGCTTGATGTAATTATATTTTTATATTGACCCTCTGTGAAGTCATATATTCTGCTTGATCCTCTTTCATATCCGCTACTGCTAAAACTATATTCTTCTTTGTTTTCTGACAAAGCTTGACTGGTTGAGCCAGTATTACTTCCTTCGTTAAAATATGTAGGACCAATATTAATGGTATCACCAAAGATAACAGTCGCTCCTACGTTAGATGTTGCACTTGCTTGTTGTATATATGTTCTATATCCGACACTTGCAAGACTAGCAGCATCAAATGAGCTGTATGTTCCAAATGGCAAATTAAAATCCCCAATTATAATATTGCTTAAAGTTTCTTTGCCCAGCCACATATGTGACTTGATCCTCTTGCACCGTTGGAAGCACCTTAGCGACTATGTTGGCACATGGGATTGTTTTAACTGCAACTCCAGCCGTAGTCATATATCCAATAAGAACATTTAATTCAGTAGGTGCAGTATCGGCATTTGAGGCTTGTGGAGTTCTTACACTTGTGTCTTTTTCTATGACTGCTGAAGTCAAAAGCTTTCCATCGCTTACGCATTTAATATAAAAGTATGTTTTTCCTGCCGTGGTAATCCCAATAAGTGGCGAGAAAATATTTGTAGGAAGTATCCCATTGATTGTACCAGCAGAAAAAGACACTTCATATCCAGCGTCAGTTTTTGTAGCGGTTGGGTCAAATGGGCAAACTGCTTGAGGCGAGCTTGATGTAGTTTTTTGTGGAGTATTTACTGATATTGTAGTTCCACCAGAACTTCTTTTGAATGTCCCTCCCACTACAGAGCTAACCTGTGCTTCACGAATAGCATCTACGATCCCATTGATCATATCTGCTGTGATTGGTTCTCCGACCTGATATTTTCTTAATGCTGGCATATTATGTTGCAGATGGGACAGAAACCGCTGGACCATAAATATATGTGTTCCAACCGTTCCTATCCGATGCCCTAAACTCTTGCGTTACACTATAAGTAGTTCCTTGCTTCCTATAAGTTATGCTTGCACATAGCCAATTTTTACCAGTCTGTAGAGTTGGAAAGCCAGATGTTCCAGACATTATTTTTCCAACGGCAGAAAGGTCTGGTCTTGTTTGTGTTGTAAAAGACCTAGAAAAAGAGATATTTGGATTAAGATAAGACTGGACACCAAATAGATTTCTTTTTGCATATTTTGTAAATCCAATAAATTCTCCGTCAGTAGAAAACAATGCACCCCCTGTTGTGGAAGCATTACCCTGTGTAACAGCACCACCAGAAAACTCTACAATACTATTTGAATTATCGTGGCTTACAATAAAGTTATAGTTTGATGCTATCGGCTCTTCTCCTGTTGCACCAGTAAGACTTGATTGAACTACAGTAGTTGCTGTCGGGGCAGTACTTCCAGATGCTCTTCCCTCGTATTGAATTGAATATTCGGTAAAGTTTCCAGACTGAGCAGATATTGAAACATTTACTACGGACAATGATTGACTATCTATAGTCTTTGCATCTCCTATTGATGGGGCGGTATATGAAGATCCAACTTTAGCTACAATCTTTTCTATGTATTTGGCAACACCATCTCTTGAAACTGAATAAGATGTTTCAGTTAGAAGTCCGTCTGCATATCCAATATATGTTGCACTCATTAGTTTGCTGTATAGTAAATAGCGTTATTCCATCCAGAAATTCCGCTTGCCATGTATTCCTCTGTTATTTCATATGAATTTCCGCTACCCCTCCAAGTCAATCCAGTAAGCATCCAGTCTCTTCCGCTTGCTAGTGTTGGTTGATCCCCATATGGATTTGAAAATATATAAGCAAGTTTTCCAGTAAATCCAGAAGAAGGTGGGCTATTCTGTGTGTATGTTCTTTTATAAGTTACTCTTGGACTTAGATAGCTTTGGACTCCTGTGAAATTATTTGTAGCTGTTTTGGTAAATGCAACAAATCCTCCGTCAGAATTAAAAATTACACCTCCGCTTTCATTACTACCCTCTGTAATTGAACCACCGCAAGCATCAACAATAGAAGATGAGAATATTCCATTTGCACCTGTAAATGCTGGATGTGATGCGATTGGCTCCTCTTGAGCCGTTGCAACAACCTCGTAGATCGATAGATCAACCGCCCCAGTTGTTGATCCCGCATTACTGCTCCCGCCTTGATATGTTTTTGATACTTCCGCTATTCCGTCTTTAATTTTGATTTCAATAGAAGAAAGACATACTGTAGTTCCACTTACTGTTGTTCCAGATCCAATTACTCCTGTTACTTGACTACCATTTTGATACGCAACGACTGATGTATAGCTAACCATTCCAGACTTATCAAATGAAGTCTGCTCGCTTAAGGTTACAGGAAATGTACCTCTAAATATGGGAACTGGCATATATTAACCAAGTGTTGCAACTTGAGCTGTGTTATTTCTTCTGTCGAGCTTTTTATCGACATTTTTTAAGATGTCAGTTTGCATTTTTGATTGATCTAATTGCTTTTGATTTACATTTAGTAAGGGGTCTGCACCAAAAGAACTTCCTCCACCACCAATTCTCTGAAGAGAAGAAATAGCTTCTGC
>Ga0114980_10002808_pt1 | contig 12121 bp, 12 predicted proteins | sample S_140806_EF_Meta_FD_87018 | JGI IMG/M metagenome (GOLD analysis project Ga0114980, IMG submission 87018) | Freshwater microbial communities from Lake Simoncouche, Canada to study carbon cycling - S_140806_EF_MetaG | ecosystem: Environmental > Aquatic > Freshwater > Lake | place: Lake...
AGCGTGTTCAGCAGGGCCGAAGCCAGCAGCCAGCGCAAGCCACGCAGCATCCGCGGCGCGGTCAAGTCTGAGGCGCTGATGGGCGTCAAGGCAAGGCCGGCAGGCCCAGGCCGCTGGCTCACGGGCGTTGTTGGTCCAAGAGGCGACGCTCGCGGGCCACCATCCGCTCACGCCAGCTGCTGCCGGGCATGGCCAGCCAGGTCACAGCGCCATGCAGCAGCAAACCCAAGCCCCAGCCCAGGGCCGGGTAAATGGCCCAGGCCTTGCCCTGCGATGCGGACAAGAGGTACAGCCCCGTGTTAACGGCCAGATAGGCGGCCGCGTGGACGTAAAAGCCGATTTTCATGCCGGCGCGCTTGGCGGCCAGGCGGTCGAGCTGCTGTGGGGACAGGTCGGATTTCATACAGGGCTCCGGTCAAGGGGGTAGGTCAAGGGGGTCACTCAAGGATACAGCCAGCGCCAAGTTACAGCAGGCCCAGCCACTGGCCCCAGATCAACTGACCCAGGTAGCGGTTGGGCAGCAGGGTGAAGGCACCGGCGATGCCACAGGCGCCGATGTACAGCCATTGCATGGTCTTGCGGTGACCGGCGATGTTGCGGCGGGCCAGGTAAACAAAGGCCATCACGATGGAGAACAGCGTGTAAGGAATTAGCAGGTGGATGGGGGTGTAGCCGGCCAGGTTGGGCAGGCCGAAGTCGCGGATGAACAGTGCCGACACAGCAGCCAGCACCATCAGCGTGACCCAGCCATAGCCGAAGGCGCGGTGCAGTTTGGGCCGCTGGGTGGCGCCCTTGCGCGCCCACAGGGCCACCGGCCCGAGCGCCACTGCGCCAAGTGCGGCGGTCATGTGTACGGCGATCAATGGGGTGAGCTGCATATGGGGTCCTCAAGGTTGACGGGTTGGAAAAACTTAGACACTGACCGGCTTGTCAGTCGCTGCAGGCTTTGACCACCGCAGCCACGGCCTGTGGTTGCAGCGTCAAGCCGATATGGTTCACGCCGGCCACAAGCGTCACCGGCACGGTTTGGCCTGCTTGCGCAAACACGGGGGCAAAGCCCTTGGCATCGAACAGTTCATCGTCGAGACCGGCCACGATGCGCAGGGGCTGCCGGACGCGCCGTATGTCTCCAAGGTAGTCATCATGCGGCCGAAAATTTGCAGCCAAGGTGTAACTGTAGGCGGGCGTCAGCAGCTTTTGGCTGAATTCATTCAAGGCGAAACGCAACACCGGCAAATCGTTCCAACGGGTGATGCCAGCGGCATTGAGCACGGTCAGCGCGACCATGCGCGGCAGGCCTACAGACGCCCATGAGGCACCACTGCCACCCATGCTTTCCCGGTTGGTGGGCGCGCGGTGGTGCAGGTAGGGCGACAGCAACAGGTAGCGGTCAAACAAGGCCTGGCGGGTGCTCCCGGCAAAGCGCAACACAAATCCGCCGCCAGACGAAAACCCAAGCAATGTGCTGGGGCCGGCAAACGGCACCTGACGTGTGAAATCCTCAAGGTCATCTTCGAGCTGGCCAATATAGGCGGCCTGGCCTCGCGTGCCCGATTCGCCATGCCCTCGCATGTCCAAGGCGGCCACGTCAAAACCGGCGCCAGCCAGGGCTTGGGCAAGCACATGCATGGACTGGGCGCGCGCCGACGAGCCGTGGACCAGCACCACCCTTCGCTGGACGGTGGCGACCGTCGTGGCAGGGTAGTGCAGCCATGCCAGCGCAGCACCATCCCGCGCCGTGAACCGTTGCGAAGGCGGCACGGCAGAAAAATCCACTTTTTCAAATGGCGCGTTGATGCTGGCCAGGGGCCGAATGTCCGCTGGGCCGCCCAACACGACCGCCCCTGCCACGATCAGCGCCATGGCACACAGGATGATGGTTAGCGCAGACAAGGTGGTTTTCATGGTGAGACAGACTGGTGGAACACGATGACCGGCATTTTGACCAATTGACCCGCAGGCGCGACACCCGTGCGACGGACGGCTGGTTTTGCGGTGCCAAGGGTTGCCAGCTGGCGCGAACGGTCGGTCCGTCAAGGCGGCCTTTTCGGCAGCTTTACACGCCAACCCCTTTTTTTGCAGGTGCCCTGCCGGGCGGCTCTTTAGAATGGTCGCCATGAAGAAAACCTCTCTGGCATTGATGGTGGTGGGTCTGGCGCTGGCTGGTGGCGGTGGCTATTGGTGGTGGAGCCAACGCAGCGCGGCCGAGGCGGTGCAGTACCGCACCGCCAAAATTGACCGCGGCAACCTGCAGGCCACGGTGTCGGCCAGCGGCGCCGTCAACCCGGTGACCCAGGTGTCGGTCGGCACCCAGGTGTCGGGCCAGATCAAGGACCTGTATGTCGATTTCAATTCCGAGGTCAAAGCCGGCCAGCTGATTGCCCGGATTGACCCCGAAACCTTTGAGTACCGGGTGCGCTCGGCCCAGGCCGATGTGGACGCCGCCAACGCGGCCGTGGTCACAGCACAGGCGGCTGCCGCCGCCAGCCGGGCCAGTGTCTCGCGCGCCCAGGTGGATGTGCAGGAGGCGCAGCGCGACCTGGACCGCAAGCTGACCCTGGTAGAGAAACAATTCATCGCCCAGAGCGAGGCGGACAAGGCGCGCGCCCTGGTCAACACCGCCGGCGAGCTGCTCAAACAGGCCCAGGCCCAGTCCGGCGTGACCGATGCCCAGATCAAGAGCGCGCAGGCCAATGTGGCGCAACGTGAATCGGCCCTGGCGCAGGCGCGCATCGACCTGGCCCGCACCCGCATCACCTCGCCGGTGAACGGCATCGTGATCAAGCGTGCCATCGAGCGGGGCCAGACCGTGGCCGCCAGCCTGCAGTCGCCCGAGCTGTTTGTGATTGCGCAAAACCTGTCGGACATGCAGGTGGATGCCAGCATTGACGAGAGCGATGTGGGCCGCATCCGCACCGGGCAACGCGCCACCTTTACCGTGGATGCGTTCCCGGGCCAGACCTTTGACGGCGAGGTGCGCCAGGTGCGCAAGGCCGCGCAAAGCGTGGCCAATGTGGTGACCTATGTGGCGGTGGTCGGCTTCTCCAACGCGGGCGGGCGTCTGCTGCCCGGCATGACGGCCAATGTGCGGGTGGTGACCGATGTGCGCGAGAACGTGCTCAGGGTGCCTAACGCGGCTTTAAGGGTGCGCATTGCCGGCATCGAACCAGCGGCAGCGGCGGCCTCAGCGCCGGCCTCAGCCCCGGCCTCCGCACCCGGCGCACCGGCCTCGGCCGCCAGCGGCACCAGCAACAGCACCTGGACTTGGTTCAGCCAGGCCCTGGCCCAACCCGCGGGCGGCGGTGGCGGTGGTCCCGGTGGCGGCATGGCCGCTCAGCGCGAGCGCCTGGTGACCGAATTGCAGCTGAATCCCGAGCAACAGGGCAAGCTCGACGCCATCAGTGCCGACATGCGGCCGCGCTTCATGGCACTGCGCGACTTGCCGCAAGAGGAGCGGGCCCAGGCGCGTGACAAGGTCACAGCCGACATGCGCGCGCGCATCAGCGCCATGCTGACACCTGCCCAGCGCAGCCAGTACCAGCAGATGCTGGCGCAGGCCCCGGGTGCCGAGGGCGCCGATGCTTCTAAAAAAATAGCAGGAAATGACGCTGCGACAAGGGCTGCAGGCCAAAAACCTGCTTCACCTGCAACAACAGGCGGCGGCGGCGTGGCGGCGGGCGGCGGCGCGGCGCCAGCCCTGCCGGCCAACGGCAACCCGATGGTGGAGTTTCGCAACCGGCTGGTGGCCGAGCTGGCCTTGAGCCCGGCCCAGGCCGAGAAGGTGGACGCGATTTACGCCGAGGCGCGGCCCCGTTTTGCCACGCTGCGCGACCTGAGCGCCGAGGAGCGGCCCAAGGCGCGCGAGCGCATCAGCGCCGACATCCGGGCCCGCATTGCCGATGTGCTGAGCGCCGAGCAAAAGCCCAAATACGCCGCGCTGCTGGCGGCTGTGGCCGGCCGCCAAAGCACACGCGGCCGCATCTACCTGATGGGCGCCGATGGCAAACCGGTGGCCTACGCGGTGCGCCTGGGCATCTCGGACGGCAGCAGCACCGAACTGCTGCTGGGACCCAACGCGCCGGATGCGGCGGTGCTCAAAGAAGGCGCACTGGTCATCGTCGGCACCTTGGCAACCGGCGCGGCGCCAGGGGGCGCACCGGCCGGCCCGCGCCTGCCGTTCTGATGGACAACACGCCCTCGCCCGCCGCCGAGCCTGGTCAAGCGCCGGCCAAGCGCCTGATCGAGGCGCGCGACTTGGTCAAGACCTACACCATGGGCGACCAGACCGTGCACGCGCTGCGCGGTGTATCGCTTGACATTGCCGAGGGCGACTTTGTCGCCATCATGGGGGCCTCGGGCTCGGGCAAATCCACGCTGATGAACATCCTGGGCTGCCTGGACCTGCCCAGCTCGGGTGAGTACCGGCTGGCTGGGGAAGAGGTAGAAGCCATGGCGCAAGACCAGTTGGCCTCCATACGCAACCGGCGCATCGGCTTTGTGTTCCAGCAGTTCAACCTGCTGCCGCGCACCAGTGCCTTGGAAAACGTGGAGCTGCCCATGCTGTACGCCGGTGTCAAGCCTTTGCACCGGCGCGAGCGGGCCTTGGCTGCGCTGGCCCGGGTGGGACTGGCCGAGCGGGCCAGCCACAGCCCGTCGGAGCTCTCAGGCGGCCAGCAGCAGCGGGTGGCGATTGCGCGTGCGCTGGTCAACCAGCCGCAGCTGATCCTGGCGGACGAGCCCACCGGCGCCCTCGACACCAAGACCAGCGAGGACATCATGCGGCTGCTGACCGAACTCAACGCCCAGGGCATGACGGTGGTGATCGTCACCCACGAGACCGACATCGCCGCCTGGGCGCGGCGCAAAATGGTGTTCCGCGACGGCCTGATCGTCGAAGACGTGCGGCAACACGGAGGGGTACCGGCATGAACCTGTATGTGACGGTGCGCATCGCGCTGCGGGCCCTGGCCGCCAACACGCTGCGCTCCATCCTGACCATGCTGGGCATCATCATCGGTGTGGCAGCGGTGATCACCATGATTGCGGTGGGCAGCGGCGCCACCCAACGGGTGCAGGAGCAAATGAAGGGCCTGGGCTCCAACATCATGCTGGTGATCCCCGGCGGCGTGACGCAGGGCGGCGTGCGCCTGGGCGCGCAAACCGGGCAGGGCCTGACGGAGGAAGACGCCTATGCCATTGCCCGAGAGGTGCCCGAGGTGCAGGTGGCCGCACCCAGCTCGCGCACCGGCGCCCAGGTGGTGGCCGGTAACACCAACTGGAGCACCTCCATCTTTGGCACCACCAATGACTACCTGGAGGCGCGCGAGTGGCCGCTGTCTGGCGGGCGCACTTTCGATGCCGCCGACCTGCAGGGCTCAGCCAAGGTGGCCATCGTGGGGCAGACCGTGGCGCGCGAGCTGTTCGGCGACGCCGACCCGCTGGACCAGGTGATCCGCGTCAAAAAAGTGCCGGTCACCATCATTGGCGTGCTCTCCCGCAAGGGCCAGAACGCCATGGGGCAGGACCAGGACGACGTGGTGCTGGTGCCCATTTCCACCTACCGCAACCGCATCCAGGGCGGCGCCAGTGGCAAGCTGCGCCGCATCGGCTCGATCAGCGTCAAGGTGCGCGAGGGCCAGAGCATGAAGGTGGCCGAGGACAACATCAAAGACCTGCTGCGCCAGCGCTTCAAGGTGCAGCCCGGCGGCGACGACCCGTTTTCCGTGCGCAACCTGACCGAGATTTTGCAGGCCCAAGAGGCGTCCAGCCGCATCATGACCCTGCTGCTGGCGGCGGTGGCCGGCATCAGCCTGATCATTGGTGGCATCGGCATCATGAACATCATGCTGGTGAGCGTGACCGAACGCACCCGCGAGATCGGCCTGCGCATGGCCCTGGGCGCGCGTGGGCGCGACATCCTGTCGCAGTTTCTGATCGAGGCGGTCACGCTGTCGCTGATCGGCGGCGCCATTGGCGTGGCCCTGGGCGCTGTGGCGACCTGGGCCACCGAGCGCTTTGCCGGCTGGCAGGTCAGCATGACACCTGCGTCCATCCTGCTGGCGGTGGGTTTCTCGGTGTTTGTGGGCGTGTTCTTCGGCTTCTACCCAGCCCGCCGCGCCTCCCGCCTGTTGCCCATCCAGGCGCTGCGCTACGAGTGAGGCGCGCCGGGGATAATTCGTCTCTGACCAACTACGCCGGGAGCACCCTTGGACATTGCATTGCTGATCAAAGCCGCCATCATGGGCGTGGTGGAGGGGCTGACCGAGTTCCTGCCGATCTCGTCCACCGGGCATTTGATCCTGGCAGGCGCCCTGCTCGGCTTTGACGACGACAAGGCCAAGGTGTTTGACATTGCCATCCAGACCGGCGCCATTTTTGCGGTCATCCTGGTCTATTGGCACAAAATCCGCGATACCGTGGTGGCCCTGCCCACGCAGCGCCAGGCGCAAAAGCTGGCGCTCAATGTGCTGATTGCGTTTTTGCCGGCGGTGTTGCTGGGCCTGCTGTTTGGCAAGGCCATCAAAGCGCATCTGTTCACCCCCACCGTGGTGGCCAGCACCTTCATCATCGGCGGCTTCATCATTTTGTGGGCCGAGCGGCGCCAAGCGCGTAACCCGGCGGTGGCCCGCATCCAGGAAGCCGACGACATGACGGCGATGGATGCGCTCAAGGTCGGCCTGGCCCAGTGCCTGGCCATGGTGCCCGGCACCAGCCGCAGCGGCGCCACCATCATTGGCGGCATGCTGCTGGGCCTGTCGCGCAAGGCTGCTACTGACTTTTCTTTTTACCTGGCCATCCCCACGCTGATCGGCGCGGGCGTCTACAGCCTGTACAAGGAGCGCGCCCTGCTCTCGCTGGCTGATTTGCCGGTGTTTGTGGTGGGGCTGGTGTTCTCTTTCCTCAGCGCCTGGCTGTGCGTGCGCTGGCTGCTGCGCTTTATCGCCACCCACAGCTTTGTCGGCTTTGCCTGGTACCGCATCGTGTTTGGGCTGGTGGTGCTGGGCACCGCCTGGAGCGGGCTGGTAACCTGGGCGGACTAAACCGCGCCGCCCAGCCCCAGCAAAGCCGCCTCAACCGCAGCAGCAGTTGCTGCTGGCTTCTCCATCGGAAACAGGTGGCTGCCGTCTAGCATCATGATGCGACCGCGCACCACCTGCTCGGTCATGGTCATGCCCACCTGCCGCATTTCTGCCGATTGCAAGCCGCCGATGAAAGCCACTTGGCACTTGAGCGGGTGGCGCTTGAGCAGGCGGTCCAGGTTATCGGGCAGGGTGTTGTAGATGGCGGTTTCCACATCACGGTCAAAACTGAGCACGCGCTTTTTGTCAGCGCCTTCGCCCTCATCGTGCGTGCCATGGGCGATGTAGTCCTGCAGCACCTGAGGCTCCCAGCGTGCAAACATTTTCTTGTGCTGAAAATGCGCCAGCGCCTCGGCCTGACTGGCCCAGCTGTTGCGCCGGCGCCGGCTGACCGCACCGGGCGATACCGAACCCACCAGCTGCGTGCTTTTGAGCGCGCCCAACGTGGTGGCACGCCAGCCGCCCAGCAGCGGCGAATCGAGCAGCAGCACACCACGCGCCAATTCGGGCGCACGGGCCGCCGCCATCAGGCTGACAAAGCCGCCAAACGAATGGCCCACCAGCCAGGCCGGCTGCCCGGCCCGGTCTACCTCGGCGCGGGTGAAGTCGATCAGCTGCTGCACCAAATGGCGCCAGTTGTTGCTGACGGGGTAGAGCGGGTCGTGGCCAAAGCGCTCGATGGCGCGCACCTTGAAGCCGCGTGCCTTCAAGTGGCCGAACAGCACGCGGTAGGTGCTGGCGCCAAAGCTGTTGGCGTGGGAGAAAACGAGCAGTGCCACGGGCTTAGATCAGTTTTTCTTGCGGCGTGCTGATTTTTTTCAGCGGCAGGCTGCGGCCCGATTGCGCCAGCAGCGGCACCTCGGTGGCCTCGCCGTTCCACATCGGGTCTTCAATGCTGTCAAACACCTCGCGCAGCTTCTGGCCCCAGCTGTTGTGCAGCATGCGGAAGTAGGGGTTGTTCTCGTCGATGCACAAGACCTTCTCGGTCTGGAAGCGGTCTGCCTCGTACACCACCATGTCCAGCGGCAGGCCCACTGACAAATTGGATTTGAGGGTGGAGTCCATCGATACCAGTGCGCACTTGGCGGCCTCGTCCAGAGGCGTGTCAGGGGTGATGACACGGTCCAGCACCGGCTTGCCGTACTTGGACTCCCCCACCTGAAAATACGGCGTCTCGGGCGTGGCCTCGATGAAGTTGCCAGCGGAGTAGACCTGGAACAGGCGCATGCCCTCGCCCGCAATCTGGCCGCCAAAAATCAGCGACACATTGAACTCCACCCCAGCCTGCTTGAGCGAGGCCGCGTCGCGCTCGTACACCCGGCGTATGGCCGCACCCAGCACCCGGGTGGCGTCGAACATGCTGCGCGCGTTCCAGATGGTGATGGGCTCGCCACCCTCGGCGTCGGGCAGTTGCTCCACCTGCAGAATCTCGCGTACCGACTGCGACACGCTCAGGTTACCGGCCGACAGCAGCACCATGAAACGCTCGCCCGGCTTCTCATAGACGATCATCTTGCGAAAGGTGCTGATCTGGTCCAGCCCGGCGTTGGTGCGGGAGTCGGAAAGGAATACAAGCCCGGCTTTGAGTTTGATGGCGACGCAGTAGGTCATGGTTCGGGGCGGCAAAGGCTCAAGTGTAGTGGCCGGGGTTGCCGAAGGCCGCCTGATAGACTGACCCGTCATGTCCGACACCCCAGCCCCCGTGCCATCACCGGCGCCGCAGGAACCGCCCTACGCTTGGGTCGTGGTCTGGGCCTGCTTTGGCAGCCTGGCACTGATCTTTGGCGTGTCGTACTCCTTTGCGGCCTTCTTTGCCTCGTTTGCGGCCGAGTTTGCCGCGCAGCGGGCCGATGTGGCGATGGTATTCGGCCTGTGTGGGCTGATCTACTTTGTGCTGGGTGTGGGTGGCGGCATGCTGGCAGACCGGTTTGGTCCGCGCGCCGTTTGCATGGCCGGCATGGCCTGCATTGCAGCCGGGCTGCTGGGCACCAGCCTGGCGCAATCCATGGCCGCGGTGTACCTCTGCTACGGCGTGGGCATCGGCATTGGCATCGCACTGGTGTACACGCCGTCCATCGCCTGCGTGCAGCCCTGGTTCACCCGTCGGCGCGGCCTGGCGGCGGGCATTGCCAGCGCTGGCATTGGCGCTGGCACGCTGGTGGTGCCGCTGCTTGCTTCTGGCGCCATTGCCTGGCTGCAGTGGCGTGATGCGCTGCGGCTGCTGGCGCTGGCCGTGCTGGTGCTGGGCCTGGGCTGTGCCGCCCTGATGCGCCGCGCACCGGCCGCCCAGGCCGTTAGCGGTGGCGCCAAACAGCCGCTGCCCGGCCACACCCTGCGCCAGGCGCTGCGCAGCCGCACGTTCTGGTGGCTGTACCTCGGGGCTGTGCTGGCGGCACCTTCCATGTTTGTGCCCTTTGCCCATGTGTCGGCTGCAGCGCGTGACGCCGGCATCGACGCGGCACAGGCAGTGGGGCTGGTGGGCCTGATCGGCATCGGCAGCCTGGTGGGCCGCTTTGCCATTGGCGCGCTGGCCGACCGGCTGGGCCGCACCCTGACCCTGGTGCTGATGCAGGGCGCCATGGGCGCCACTTACCTGCTGTGGGCAGGCGCGGCCAGCTACCCCCTGTTTGCGCTGTTTGCGCTGTGCTTTGGCCTGAGCTATGGCGGCATCGTGTCGCTTCTGCCGGCCCTGTGCATGGATTATTTTGGCGCCCGTGCGGTGGCCAGCATCATTGGCATGCTCTACAGCGGCGCAGCCTTGGGCAACCTGCTTGGGCCGGTGCTGGCCGGACTGGTGTTTGACCGCACCGGCAGTTACAGCCTGGTGATATGGGCCTGCCTGGCGCTGTCCGCGCTGGCCACCGCGGTGTCGGCGCGTTTGGTGGCAAGTCAGCGCGCCGCAGTCCGCTCAGGCAGTGTCGAGGTCGCGTAAGCTTCCCGCATCGAGTTCGGTCAGTAAAACGCCCAGGGCCTGCCTGTTCTGCGCGTCGGTGGCGCTGTCCAGGGCATCCTGCAGCACGTCGCGAATATGGTCGCTCGTCACAAGTTCCATATCCCAGTCAGGGAACAGCCGCTCACGGACATCTTCCACCTCGCTCAGTTGCACGATGCTGTCATGGCGGCGGTCAGCGCGCAGCCGAGCCATCAGCGCCAAGACGTTGTCGCGCGGGCCTTCCAGCCACTGGAAAAAGATGCCGCTGCCGAAGACCAACATGCCCGTCACGCCTTGCTCAGGGTTGCAGCGGCGGGCGGTGGCGATGATGCGCTGTACTGCGGCATCGTCCACGTCGGGGGTGGCGCGGCTGCAATAAACCAGGTTGTAAAGCGCCGGGAAGGCGGGGCCCAAACCTGGCTCGTCGCCATGGTGATGAAGAATTGAGGTCATGTGTACATCCTAGGTCGGAGTATGCGGTACAAATCAACCGCGCGTCAGGCGCCTCGCAGCAGGTTGCGTGCGGTGGTGTAGCAATGCAGGGCAACTGGCATGAATTCGATGGCAATGCCGTCTAGCGTCATGCTGCCGGTGTAGGTGCGGGTGGTCACCAGTGGGGTGCGTACAAGGGCAAATTTGCCGGCCAGTTCTCGCAGGGCTCGAAGTTCGCTTGGGGTGGAAACGATGCGGTCAGACCATTTAATCTCAATGGCGAAGCGAGGTTTTTGGGTGCGCTGGTCGATAGAGACAATATCCACTTCCAGGTCCTGACGGCCTGATTTCCAACGTGCGTAATGCAATGACTGGCTGATTTGGGCGTTGTGAAGCCACTGAGCCCACACGGCGGTTTCGGCCAGGTTGCCCATAGCTTCGTCATCGGCCACCACCATGCCAAAAAGTGCGGCGCGGCTGGATGGGTTGGTGAGGTAGACCTTGAAGGTGCGGGCGCGCTGCATGCGCAAGGCGCTGTCATCAATGCGGTGCACGCGGCGGATGAGGTAGGCAGCCTCCAGATACTCCAGGTATTCGCCAAGCTTGATTTTCGCAATGCCGGAGTGCTTGCTCAGGTCTTCCAGCCCAATTTCATTGCCGGTGTTGAAGGCCAAGACGTTGAAGAACCGATTGAGTTCCTGCGTATCGCCAATGCCGTAAAGGCTTGGCAAATCCTTCAGCAAGACTTTGTCCACAATGTCTTGGCGCAGAAACCGTGCAGGGTTGTTGCGTACCGTGGGGTTCATCACCGCTTCGGGGAAGCCGCCGTAGTTAAGGTAATTCACGAACTCGGCGTTGAGTGCGTTGATGTCAGTGGCGTTGTAGGCGGGCGCCCTACCCGGCTGCTCCGGAAGGTCGACGATGAGCGACTCTTCCTGGCCGGCAAAGAGCAAATATTCTGCAAAGGTGAGTGGCGGTAGGATGAACTCAGAGAATCGGCCAGCGCCTGATTCGCGGCTTTTCATGCGCAGCGCCGCGGCAGCAGAGCCACTGGCGATGAAGCGGATATGCGGATAGGTGTCCACCAAGGACTTGAGGTGCGCCTCCCACTCTTTGAGGTACTGGATTTCATCGAAAAGCACCCACAGGGGTTTGCCAGCGGGGTGCTGTTGGAGGTCGGTGAAGAGTTGGACCAGGCTTTCCAGGTTGCGACCTGAGTACAGCGGGGTGTCCAGAGACAGATACAGAATTTGCGTACCGGCCAGGCCCTCAGTCTGAAGCAGTCGTGCGACCAAATGTTTGAGCATGACGGTTTTGCCAACTCGCCTGGGCCCGATCAGCACTACAGCCCGGCGCACCGACGTGTCCATGGCCAGCTCTGCAAATTGAGGAAAGTACGCTCGGCGTGGCCAGGTCGTTTCTTCAGGGTCAATTCCCTGTCCTGCCCGCCACCAGGGGTTGTCCGTGGCGAGCCTGCGTTGAACGTCGTGCAAGGGGATTTCGAGTCTGGAGACCATGGCCAACCTCACAATGTCAAATTAAGAATAAAAAAATTATCTTAACTCAACATTGCATAAAAATTCCTTTGTTTTCATGGACTTAGCGTGTGGCGTTAGCGTCTGGCGGGAGTACATGGACCAGAAGCGCGAAAGGGTTCAGACACCCAGACTAATTGACG
>Ga0114980_10002809_pt1 | contig 12111 bp, 13 predicted proteins | sample S_140806_EF_Meta_FD_87018 | JGI IMG/M metagenome (GOLD analysis project Ga0114980, IMG submission 87018) | Freshwater microbial communities from Lake Simoncouche, Canada to study carbon cycling - S_140806_EF_MetaG | ecosystem: Environmental > Aquatic > Freshwater > Lake | place: Lake...
CTCATAGTCCAACCATCCTTCTTACAAAATCCGAAAGCAACCGTCGAAGAGTGTGAGACGTTCCAACACTACAGTGGCAAATCTCTAAGATATGACCTGCACAGATTCGGCAACCCCAATATGGAGTCTTATCTGGTCCCGAGACTTCCAGTACTTATCGAAGCAATAGATTGTTACAATCGTGGTCTTTGTTATGTCGAAGACGATGATTTTTCATACACAAGTTCCCGTTTCATGCGAGTGTTAATAGAAGCCCTACAAAAAAATCCTGCCGCATTTCGTCACATTAGTCATGTACGCATGTTCAGCTGGGAAGGCTACTGCTGGAACCCCGAGGCTTTTAACATGGTCAAAAAATATCTTCTTACTGATACCTGCGATTGCTGTGGATCATATGGTCGTCATATAATTGACAGAAATGGTATTGTCTCTCAAGAGGGAGGCATCGAACTATTGAAAGAGCTTGGAGTTGGTATATCAGACATCTTTGACTATAAGGCTGTGTGGAGAAATCCCCACGCTAAAGAACTCTATCAGAAATATCCCGACAAGATCGATTACAAAGAAGCGTCGCACAATCCTAAGCTGTTTCACATGTTACATCCATCGTTATCAACTGCTCTTAAGATTGCGACACCGGTTGCCGAGCAGATAAGAAAGGACGTCAAGAACGGGAAGGAGACTTACGAAGGTACAGATCTTATTGCCGACCTAAAGAAAGCCTTCATTAAAAATTGAAAAAACAGATCTTCATATACAGACATGTCGGCGACCGAGGAGTATATTACCGAAAAATATCGTAGGTTGATCGACGCATTCAGGAGGAAACATTTTGTTTGGTATCTCAATGAAAATCATATCGAACAAATACGAACTTTATTCGAAACAGAACTGAGAATGGAATCGGATACCTTTGATAAATTTTACGCACAAAAGGTTGCGTTCGAAGCGGTTCGCGTACAAATAGAAAAATCCTATATGTCAAACCGACTGATTCCGATTTCTTCCACGGCTCTAATTTCATTCCTAAATGGGGTATATATCGGCTTTATGGTAGGCGTGATTGCTATGCATTGGCCGCAGTAAATCAGGTCTTTAATAGACTGTAAATTAGTATTCTTTTTTCTCATTTAAAATCCGAATTGCTACAAAGCATATACCTTACAAATGTCGGCGGCAGAATTTACCGAATGTTTTTATAATCGACTTATTGAAGAATTGGCATTCGATACATACACTCAAAAAAGAGTGAATGCCCTTTTGAACCCTGTAGAAAAATATGATTTTCAATTTGAACTACTTAGTGTATCGGACCCCGAAAGAGAAAAGATCTACCGTGAGTCTAGGGCGGAATATAGGGAAGCCATCGATAAAATGCAACAAACGGTAAAAAAATATTCAGACATCGCATTGAAGATGTATTGTACTGGCAGACTCGATTGGCCGGTCACCGTTTTCGATCTTCAAAGATGGCTAGGTCAAAACTGTCTTCTACTGAGCGATGATGACGAGTTTGTGTATCAGAACTCAATAACTAACGAATGTTGCATGATTATTCATAATTTTATGAAGAACGCTATTCCAGTTCGATTATATCTAGAAGACCTGTACAAAATTACGGCGTACAAAATACGTATGGGTGTTGGGTTGAAAAATTGCCCCCCGCAGAGCTGAGATATTGTCATCTAAGTAGCAGGAATTGATGTTAATGGAAAAATGCACCATGGATGGTGCCAATTGTAGAGGTACTATCAGGTACAGTGGAAGGTACAATATCAGATGTACTTTCTTGAGTCTCAACGTCCGGTTTATCCATGTTTATACTTCTATTCTTATTTTATTTTTATGTCAAAAAAATTTGAAATTGCATATCTCTGTAACAAAAATGTCCGACTTTCATCTCAACTATTCGCGACCCACACAAGTGGAAAAAGAGAGGGATCTTGATGAAGAATACATTATTATTATGCATATGGTGCAGAAATTCATTGAGACAAAAAATAATAGAGGTTTCAATATTCTCAACAAATATTTGACGTATTATTGCTTGTCCCAAATGGATATCTTCGAACTCTGCCAAATGATTGCCTTCGAATTGAATCTCCACGACGAAAAGTCTCGAATGAATTTCAACCCTGACCTTATAAGAAAACGGTATTTCGGGACTAAACGCAGATGATGCAATTTTATTTTTTGTCATTCAAACGAGTCCACACACTCTCTTCGTCCGTTTCGACAGCATAATATAGTAATATATCCTTCCCATATCTTGAATCATAGGCCGGCAGCCAAATGACGTGATTACTATCTTTGGGTGGCTTTGATAGGCAGCCGTGGTCGGTTTCGAGATATTCGACTTCGATAATTCTAATCACAGTCGCCGGTATACCTTTGAACAATATGGCCGCCGCCACATGTGGCGACTTGTGTACAGACTTGTTGTTGATCGGAAATAATTTAACTGGAATGTGTCGCGGATTAATCGCAAACAGAAATTGCCATATGAATTTGATGAAAAAGTCCTGTTCGGCTTTGAGGTCACGTGATTGATACAGTTCTTTCCACAACAAATGAGTACCTGTATAGATGTTATGTATATCCGTACCGAATAGTTTGTCCGAATATTCATTGATTTTTTGTTTACTCTCCATAGTCTCATTCGGCCACCCGAAGTCACGAAAAAATGGGTTATGTTGTTGGAGACAATCATGAAGGATTTGATAATCTATATTGCTGGTATTGAACATTTTGTGATCTAAAAGGGCCATGATGAGCTGATCAACTTTTTCTTTCAATTCATTGTCTATTTTTTTACTTGGCGGAATTCTGATTTCTCGTGTTATTTCTTTGATGATGTTATAGCTTGTTTTGACTATCAGGATATCGCCTTCGAAGGTAACGCTTTGGATGCCGGCTACGATACAATCTTTAACAAAATCGAATAAACCATCCTTCGCTTCCAACTCGAACGTGATAGGGAGCATATTACTTATGTTCTCTCTGCTAAATATTTTTTTATAAGCATACTTATCCGTTTCATATATGATGTGGCACTGGTCCTTACCTGAAGATATTACTTCGAACTCAAACCCCTCAAGTGTATTAATCATCATGTAATATTTCACGGTACAAATTCAAATTTAAACCTGACCTGTAACTGACCTGTAACCGACAGGGAAAAAATAAAAAGATGCCGTAGAAAACTTATCCAAGAGTGGGTTTATTTGTTTCGCTCTATTCTGATGATGTCGTCCATCATATTATTCATTTTCTGTAATGCGGACATAACTCGATCGGTTCTTTTCCGAAGATCCGTTTTGATGCCTTCGATCTCATACCCAAGAGAACTCATCTCCTCGATCTCAATGACTTTTTGTTCCGGTAGAAGTTCCCATGTGAGTTTTTTTGGTTTTATAATCCGTTGTCACAAAGACTCCGTCTCTTTCATGGATGCAAGTCATATTTCTGAATTTGGTATTGATATTGGCGATGTAGTTTAGGAAATCCTGTCTACTCATAGTGTCTGGGAAACTACCGTGATCGAGTATTTTTTCGTATTTCGCTAGAGGCGTGACAAATACCAACTTGTAAGTACCGCTGGATTTTTCCAAAGTGAGGAACTCGAAGTACGACATCGTGTACTGTATACGTGTACTGTATACGTGTACTGTATACGTGTACTGTATACGTGTACTGTATATACAATTCGTATATTCAGTTTTTATAATACTTTTCAATTAATTTATCAATTTCTACGCGTACCCGAGAGGCTTTTGTCAGGTACGGGACTTCAGGAATTTTTGCCCTTTTCGGCCGGAGAACGACGTTACCGCGCAATGTATGAACGATAATATACCCGAAATCATATGAATAATCTTGTATACGAATAACTTCCGGCCAGAAAGAAATAACCGTTTCATATACTACAAAGGGAGTCGAGTATGTCAATTTGTAACAGTCTGTCATCTTATAATGTATAGTGAATGTTTTCATTTTTCAAGTTAATTCTTTGTTATAACTGCTGGCAAAAAATAAACATTCAATTTATTCTTTCGAAGATATTTGGATTGTATAATATCGTCGACCGCACCAACTCGGGATATTTCCGTAAAAATGGAACGGCCGCGGGATTTCGATTTAACATATTCAAAAATGATTCTCTATCCTCCTCACCGATTATTTCAAGTACATAGAATATTTTTGGTTCAATAATGTCCCACGCATATTTATTGTAGGCCAGGGTCAAATATCTTATGTAGGATCGATTATTCTTAATGAAATTTACGGCGGCAGGATTAAGATTGAAGACGCGTATGTTTATTTCTCTAGTAAATATTTGCTCTTCAAATTCTTCTATTAGTTCAATATGTTGAGGCATGATACATAGTACAATCAATTTGTAATCATCTAGGTCGATGAGAGAAGATATACACTCTCGGACAAGAGCCTTTGAGCAAGGATTGCGGATTATAGATAGAGCTTGGGTTTTGGTAACTATACCCATGTCCCATTCTTTGGTGATATCTTCTTTGAGGACGGCCCTGCAGTAATCCATATTTAAATGCGGCCAATAGTTTTCGCTGTCACTGACAAAGGTATCATTCTTCATGAATTCTCTTACACCATGTGTGATAATTAGACTTTCTGCTGCCTTATTTTTTGCCAGATTTGGTCTGCAATTATCCGTAATCAAGTGAGGGTTTTGTTCGATAAAGGACACTCCGCATGGATTCAAACATATTTCTTTTACCACAGATTCATCCAGTGTGACATTCTTTATTTCGTCGACCATGTTCGGGTTGGCATATAGTTTCAGCCTATCGTCGGCATCCCAAATTATTTTTTTCAGTATCTTTCCGGACACATTGATTTTTCTTAAGTCGGCATGAGAATGTAAATAATTTATCAAGCAGCCTGGACATTCTCCTACATCACCAAATGTACGTTGTGCAAATCTGTGTACGGACGCACATCTATCATTATCAAATGACTCAGTTAATCTTTTTTCGAGATAAGCTTTCATATGAGGTCGGCTGTAGGCGTGACTCGATTTAACAGATTTTGTGCCGCATAAGGTATTGTATCTTTCGAAGTAGTCGATAACCGATACGCCGTGATCCATGATTATTCTTCCGACACGAAGTTCCGGATAAATACGATATTCCGACTTATTATCATAACTATCGTCTTCGTAATACATGTTCCTTTTTATAAAAAATAAAATTCAAATTTAATCCCTACGATGTGTCTCCGAAAATTCCCTGGTTGGTGACAATCGAATGCCGAATAAGCTTCGGGTTGGCGATTAAGAAATCAACGGCCGCGGGATTCTCGTTAAGCGAACGCAAAGCCATCTCGAACATTTTATCGGACGTATGCACGCGCATCTGGAAATATGATTTCAGTAGCGGCATAGCTTCGGGGTTTAAAGCCAGAGATGGCCAATGAATCAGATACGGATATTCCCTTAAGATATTGATTGCTCCTATATTCCAGTTGAGATGCATTCTACCCTCGCCGTTATAAAATTTAGGCAGGTTTGCCTTAATAATCGGTAGAAGATGGGGTTGTTCCGCAATATAAGGAAAGATCTTGGGATAGAAAGTTTCAATCGCAGTAAAATACTTTTCCACCACGACCGCGGCTTCTCTGTTCTTAATCAATCCAAGAACGACTTCTGGGTTATTAATCGTTCCGTTTAGAACTTTGTCACAATATGTTGCGTCGAAGTATCTGGTAAAGTGTGGATACTGAGCGCCGTACTTCGTCACTGTCTCGGGCGAAATTTTTCCCTCACTACAGCTTTTTAGTATAGGCTCGACCGCCGATGCATTTTTGAAGAGGTTTGACCAACCTTCATGCGTTAGCTCTTTAAGTCGCTTCTCCACGATGTATTTAGGACAATCCGGAAAAGTATTGTTACAGAGAAGTGTCAGTCGATTGTCTTTCAGGAAGTCGGCAACATTTTTAACGACGTTCCACATGGTAGGGTCAGATAAACCAACAAATGTGTTGAACTGACTTCTATTATCGAGATTTTCCTGTACATTCTGTTCTGTAAGAGGTTTCCCATAGATCTCAGGTGTATTTTTCCTCATTTGCAGGTACAAGTTGAGTACACTTTCAAGTACCTTCAGTTCGTATTTACTGTCTTGCCGTTCACATACGACTGCTAGTAAGTTCTCAAAAAAGGTCCCCGTATGAGGGCTTTTGAGTTCGGCCGACCAGTCGTATCCGAGACTAACCTTTTCAAGACCAGGACGTAGCTTGGCTCCTTTCTTGAATACTGTTTCCACATTGTTGAACTGCATTATGCTAAGCAATTTGCAAAATTCAATTTTTTCGAAGCGGGAGTTGTTGGAATAACATCATTTACTTGTGAATACTTACCTGTAATCCCTTATGAATACTTACTTTTCAATGTAGGCCATAGGATTTAATAGCACAGCATCCGTAACATAATCAGGCCGCGCAAGAAGAAAATCTATCATACATGGATTACAGTTGATCATTTCGAAAAAACAGTCTCGTTGATTTTCTCTACAAATCGTTCGCGAATTGGTTTCAGGCACCAGTAAATGTTTGGCCGAAGGATTTCTGGCAAGACGGTCCCACCTGATGTGTGCTCGATTGTTTGACAAATGGTCGACTGCCAAAGGATTCATGTTCAAGTAATCGAGAAGATCTTCTTGAGTAAAAAGATCGATATTATCGTAAATGAGACCCCAGTGATGTTTCGATTTGGCTATAGTTCCGAGTAGAACAGAATTATATTCTTCTATTTTTTGTATATTTTTCCTGACTAACTCTTTAGCCGCCGGATTTAATATCAACGACTTTCCAATGCCGTTTCCAATGCCGTTTCCATATTCATTATCTGAAAAAAATTCCTCACAATATGCATGGTCAAAGTATTGATAAAAATGTTCATATTTGGCCCCATAACGAACCATCTCTTTTGGGGAAAAATTTTGTTGAATTATAAAATTTACAGCCGATGGGTTGGCAAACAAAGACGGCAAGTTACATAGGACCCTATCCGGGTGACTTTCGATGTACGGCATGGCGCGCGGATTTTGAAACAAATATTCCTGTTCATCGGGAGTCAGAACATCGAGTATAAAGTGATGGTCACAAATATTTTCCCAAAAATTGGGATTTGCATACACGCGTTCACCGCACGGAGAGAAACAAACCATATCTTCTAATGTTTGCCCACCGATGCCGGTGTTTTCGATTAATTCGAGTAACCCATAATTAACCACACATGCATTACATTCCATAATAGTGTTGGTAAATGTATAATCAGATCTGATATCGCATGTATGGGATATTTTAGAGCCTTCGCTGCAAACTTGCCTTATCCTATCTTCTATAAAATTGCCAAACTGAGGAATATCATCCGGAAACACGACTCCATAAGACAACTCAACGTTTTCAAATTCCTTTCGTAAGGTATACTTCTTTTTCGGGTTGTAACCGTGTTGAAACATTGTTTACAAAAAATAGAATTCAATATTTAAATAACCCAAACGTGTTTGACATCCGCCATAATTTGTTGGGTCGCTTTAAGCCGCCGAATCGAGACTTTCTTTTCATGGATTAACTTTGTATACTTTGTACTTTCTTCCGTAAATTTCCTTTCCATATCCGTATAATCGGTGAGTATAAATATATAAATAGAATGATATCTTATACAATATTCCTCTGCCTGTTTGTATGATTCATCGGGTTCCTTGTTGTTCGCCTCGTACGATTTGGCCAAACGGTCAAACATTAGTATGTTGTAGTTGTAGATTAATTCTGACTCATTTTTTTCTTTGGTAACTTTATCAAATGCTGCCTCGAGTTCGTTACGGCATTTTTGTAGTTTATGTAGCTCTTTCCTTTCCGACTCCAACCTTTGCACCAATTCAATGTGTAATTTTGCAAAGAAAGCATCCATAGTAGGTTTATGATGAATATGAATTCAATTTTTTCTCTCAAAAAAAATACAAATGTACCGGCGTCGCATCAGTATTTACACATTCATCAGCACATCCGTAAGTTTTACGAACAGATTTTCGTTCTTGAGGAAGTTTCTGTTCATATTGATCCACTTTTTTCCTCTACAGGCTACACGACAGGCTACCCTGGCCATTCGTTCATATACATCCGGTACGGCCTCATGCACATCTGGGAATCGCAGACACATATCCAACCCATATATACTGATGACCGATTCGAGTATGCCCATCTCTTTAAGGAGCGTGGCCCCTCTAGGGTTGTCAAACAGTCCAATTATGTACGGCAAGGAGCCGTCAGACATACCAACGTCGAGCACATCGCGTTCGCAGAACTTTTGGAAACGGCTATCTCCCTTCAGATCATCCACGGTCTTCACGCAGTGCTGGTAGAATCCCTTTGTGTTTGCCAATTCCGGGAACATATTCTTGAACCGATATGATTCCGGGTTGGAAGCCAACTTGTCGAAGTCAAGGCTATGCTTGATCCGATAAAATTTCCTCAGGAAGTCAACGTACGGCTTTTGGTCGGTAGTAAAGGACACCAGAAGGGCCGGCTCGCGGTCCCATTCCCGGAGGTGTCTAGGCCAACTCATTTTGAAAAAGGGGGTGTTTTCTTCCTCGTAAAACTTTTCCAATGTACTATTGACGCGCCGGAATGTTTCCATGTTGTTGAGCGTGGGATGTTTGCCTTCCTTCATAAGTACGAGTTCATCTCGCATACGGACGTAATCTTTGAGGATGGGTTCTATGTGATTGATTGCCGCCGGGTTACTCTGCGCGTATTCGATGACATCCCAACATTCGAGGTGACGTATGTCCTCGAGATCTTCGTAGAATGGGTTCTGCAACAACTGCCTCTTGCTCTCTGGATCGAGAATGGGTTTGTAGTGGCGGATGAGCGCATTCACATGCGGACTTCGAATGTACTCAGACAATCTCAGGTTTGGAAAGTTCTTTATGATATACTCGACTATCATAGGATTGGGATTCGCCAACATGGCGGCCAGGTTCAACTTGCCTTCGAACCTATCCATAAAGTAAACAATCCTAGGATTTTCTAGAGAATGGATGTCATTGATTTTGTACAAATCCCCGACGATCCCCGCGTCGATGAGTTTTTGGAGGCGATGATCGAGCACGTATTCGCCCGAATAACCGGCCACAATCTTCGACAAATCTCTGATTTGTGTGAATTTGGCCATTGTTGTTTCAAACATTACCCGCCAATAATTCAATTTTTTGCTTGCAAGTAAAAAATAATATCAAATCTTTGCCAAATAATCGGCAAGCATTATAAATATTTTTTCATCTGCAACAAATCGGTTGCACAAACGAATTTTCTTCCCTCCTTTCTTTATTCTTTCGTATAAATCAGGTATCGCTTCGTGCACATCTGGGAATTTCAAACAGTATTCCCAACCATATACTTCTATAATTTTTTCCAACAAACCTGCTTCTTTCAGTATTGTCGCACCTTTGGGGTTATCGAACAACCCAAGAGTGCTTTTATATAATTTATAATTATGGTCAAGCTTATTTACGTTTGTTTGGCAAAACTTCTCAAACTTAGCATCTTCTTTCAGGTCGCCGATGGACTTGACATAATGTTTATAATATCCCTTTGTATGTGATATCTCGGGAAACATATTCTTTAATTCCTTGTATTCCGTCAATTTATATATTTCAGGATTTTCTGATAATTTGTCGAAATTTATAGCATATTTTAGTTGATAAAATTCGATAAGGAAGTAGGCATATGGATATTCACTTGGGGTAAAACATAAAGGTATCGCGTTCGGGGACAGGTCAGGGATATACGGAATAACAAAGGGTCGACACTCCCGTTCGTAATAATTTTTTATAAAACGGTCGACACATCGAAATATTTCCGGGTCGTCAAGAGTCGGATGGGTACCTTTTTTTATTTTTTCGCATTGGTTACACATTTCGATAAATTTTCTGAGTATAGGTAGGGTGTACTCGGTAGCCAATGGATTATCAGACATATATCGCATAATCTCTCGGTCATCCATTCTGCGTACATCAATATATCTTCTACAATATTGATTTTTACATAGCTTTTTCGTATCATAATGGTCAATACGAGGTTTGTAATGTTTGATAAATTCATGTACATGTGGACTCCGCGCGTAATATGAAAGGTCTAATTTAGGGACGGCTTTTACAATATGATGAACTATCTCGGGATTAGGGTTCATAACCGCATAAGACAAATAAAAATTTTCTTCAGACCAGTCAACAAAATTAATTACTCTGGGGTTTTGTTGTAAAAAGTGCCTATAGTCTATAAATACATCTCTGACTAAACCGGCCTCGATAAGTTCTTGCAAACGGGGGTCCAGTATACACTTACCTGCATATTGACAGATAATATCGACCAAATCAGGATTACCAAACACATTGTCCATGGTAAGAAGGGTATAGTTGTCAGGATATATTCATTTTTTTCTTGAATAGTCTGCAAAAAAGAAAGTTAAGTATTATTCCATATAATCTCTTTCTGGATACAATAAAATATCGACAGGTCGGTTAATATAATAACCTGTTAGAATTAAATTACCGGTTTCTTCACCATTTATGGTTTCATAATCATAATGAGCAAATCGTGTGACAATGTTCCTGATAAACTCATATAAATCTTCAATTTTTGCTTCTGTTTGTAATATGTTGCATATTTCTTCTCTGTTTAAATATCTTACCCAGATCATATCTTCATCTTCTTCGTCGTAGTCTTCGTCAATCATCACCACGCAACTATCATCTCGTATAAATTCAACATAGATAGTCATAATTATTCTTCATTTTATGAATTCATTTTTCATACAAATGCCGGATGGTCCGAATGGTCGGCATGTACAATCTTTAGGATGTCCTTGCAGACAACATGTGATTTTATTCCAGACTGGGGTTATGTTTTTCGTCGCGAGAAAGGCCAGCGGCGGGGCGAATAATATCCCAATTATAAGTGACACGCCCTCGCGAACGGACCAACCATTATTTCCGTTGTTGCTTATCCAACGTACTGTTTTGTTACCGACCGTTCTTCCGCTGACGAGTAAAGTTTTTGACCTGAACATTGTATAATGTCAAAAAATAAATTCAATTTTTACATAGAAACTTATGGTATTTTGTGTAATACTTGCAATGTAATACTTGCAGGGTAATATACCCTAATACCCCGAATATGAAGACATTGGGTATATTATCGTCGGTTGCGTAGAAAAAAGAAAGTTTGCAATGGATACTTTTCAAATTGATTATGTAACTTACGTTTTTGCGTCACTACCTAACACATATCGATGCATCATATCGATAATTATTCTAGTTTGACAACAGATATTATCCAGAGGCACACCGCCGACCACACTTTCATATGCTTCGCGAAAATATTGTTCATTTTTACTACTGTCGGAGGACCACTTCGGGTCGATTTTTCGTCGAACAGCAAGATATCCAACGGGTTCGTCTACCTTTTCGTCTACCTTTTCGTCTACCTTTTCGTCGTCTTCGTCTGTAACGTAATCTGTATCTGTATCGTATACTTCTTCAATCTGGTATGATTCGTCTAGTATATTCAACGACTTGGCGTATTTGTTATATATGTATTTTGACCCGGATTCATCTATATCAAATGAACAGGGAAAATAATTATCAAGATACCTTTTTGTTAAGAGCGCATCGTACACGGGATATAATTTAGGCGGGTATAAGGAATGATCTATGTAATTCATACGAGTACCGTACCAAGAATCAATACAGTACTGATCTTTATATACAATTCGACAATTGTGTTTTTTATTTATGAGAATCGGTGAGTCAAATAAAACATCTGTGAACTTTTCAGTGTTGGTATAATATATGCTGGTTTGGGCGCCGAATGGCGTAGCCTCGTCCAATATATCATATGTAGCGACAACAACCATATTTCGTTTACAACCTATTACTGCATTATAAAATTTTTTGTCTGTGAGCTCGTAATGCTTTTTTTCAGCAATTACATTGTTTTCGAGTAATTTTTTAAAGAATTCCATTTCAATCGGCGTTTTGAAATACTTATACGAAGTCCTGAGGCCGCGGCCAACAC
>Ga0114980_10002811_pt1 | contig 12110 bp, 9 predicted proteins | sample S_140806_EF_Meta_FD_87018 | JGI IMG/M metagenome (GOLD analysis project Ga0114980, IMG submission 87018) | Freshwater microbial communities from Lake Simoncouche, Canada to study carbon cycling - S_140806_EF_MetaG | ecosystem: Environmental > Aquatic > Freshwater > Lake | place: Lake...
CAAAATACCAGAAGCGGGATTGGCCTTATTGTTAGGTATTGATCCCTTATTAGATATGGGTCGTAGTGCTACTAATGTAGTAGGTAATAGCATTGCTACGGCAGTTATTAGTAAGTTGGAAGCTTAAAAGTTTTTATTTTTAGAATATAAAGCGCATATTTACAATCATTAATAGAAATTTATGGAATCGATTCTAGAATTATTCAAACACCTTACCAAAGCAGATTGGATTACACAACATGGTGGTTTGTATTTAGTAGCATTAATTGTTTTTGCGGAGACGGGATTATTTGTAGGGTTTTTCTTGCCTGGCGATTCGCTTTTATTTGTAACTGGGCTTATCATTGCTCAATCGGCTTCTCCATTTGATTCAGCTGCGCTCAATTTACCCTATTGGATCGTCTTAATCACATTAGCGGGGATAATTGGAAATTTGGTAGGCTATTGGTTTGGTAAGAAAACCGGACCTATTTTATTTGAAAGAAAAGATACATGGTTATTCAAACGTAAACATCTTATTCAAGCTAAAGAATTTTATGAAAAGAAGGGTGGAAGTGCTATTATATTGGCTCGCTTCATTCCCATTGTCCGTACGTTTGCCCCAATCGTTGCTGGTGTAGTGCATATGGAACGTAAAAAGTTCTTATTGTATAATATCATCGGCTCTTTTGCTTGGGTAGCCAGCATGACGATTACGGGCTATTGTTTGGGAGAAAATGATTGGGTTAAAAGCAATTTAGAAAAAATAGTAATCGGCCTGATCTTAGTTACTACGTTGCCAGTTTTATATAAAATGATTTTTGCTAAGAAAAAATAAGTTCCTACATGACTAAGCTTAAAACATCTTTATGGAGTATTCCTTTGATAGTAGCTGCTTTGGGATATTTTGTAGATATATACGACTTATTATTGTTTGGTATTGTTCGGGTACAAAGCTTACAAAGTCTTCATTTGAGTGAAGCGCAAGTTACTACTGAAGGTATGCGCATTATCAGTTACCAAATGTATGGATTGTTATTGGGGGGTATTCTTTCGGGCGTTTTAGGTGATAAGAAAGGCCGTTTGAGTGTTTTATTTGGATCCATTCTTTTATATTCTTTAGCTAATATTGCTAATGGTTTTGTAACTACAAGTGATGCTTATGCTTGGTGTAGATTTATTGCAGGTATTGGTTTGGCTGGTGAGTTAGGGGCAGGCATTACCTTGGTGAGTGAATTGGTAAATAAAGAGCAGCGAGGAATTGCTACCTCATTAGTTGCAGGTATCGGTTTATCGGGAGCAGTGGTAGCTTATTTTATTTCTCAGTCCTTTGATTGGCGCATCTGTTATTTTATTGGTGGTGCTTTAGGGTTGTCATTATTATTATTGCGTATACGAGTATATGAAAGCGGTTTGTATAAAAAAACACAAGAGAGCACTGCGGTAAAAGGCAATTTTTTTATGTTTTTTAATAATGCCCATAGATTTAAAACTTATTTAAAAGCAATTCTTATAGGTTTGCCAACTTGGTATGTTATTGGCATTCTTATTTCTTTTAGTAATGTATTTGCCAAGCAAATGGGGATTGTAGAAGCTGTTCAGCCTGGGAAAGCAATTATGTATGCCTATGCAGCAATTTCTATTGGTGACATGCTTATTGGTTTTGTAAGTCAATATTTTAAAAGTAGAAAGAAAGCTATGTGGTTATTCTATGCTATCACAGTTTTAGCAATGGTCTTATATTTTAGCTTGCCGATACAACATGCATCTGAAATGTATGCGAAATGTGCTTTGTTGGGTTTTGGCACTGGGTTTTGGGCCATTTTCGTAACAATGGCTGCTGAACAATTTGGTACTAATTTGCGCGCTACGGCTACTACTACGATACCAAATATGGTGAGGGGCTCCTTGCCACTTATGTTGTTGCTCTTTACCTTTTTGCAACAGCATACTAATTATTTAAATGCTGCAATTATTACTGGAATTATTGTAATGGTTTTAAGTGCTACCGCCCTTTATTTTATGAAAGAAACCTTTGCCAGAGATTTAGATTTTATAGAGGAATAATAATATAAAATTGAAATGTAATAGCCTCTATTACTTAATGGCTTGCATGCCGCCGTCAACATGTAGCACTTGGGCTGTAATCCAAGATGATTTTTCACTTAATAAGAAACATGCCATATTGGAGATGTCTTCAACAGTGCCTATCCGTTTTAGAGGATGGCGTTGGGCATTCGCTTCTATTTTCTCGGGTGTATTTAATAATCCAGCAGCAAGTGGTGTATCAGTTAATGAGGGGGCAATTACATTGACCCTAACGGAGGGTGCCCATTCTGCCGCTAAGGATTTTGCTAAGCCTTCTATTGCACCTTTTACAATACCTACTTGCGTATGGAAAGGAAGACCTAACTGTACAGCAACTGAAGAAAATAGTACGATACTTGCATGGGAAGATCGCTTTAAATTTGGCTGTAATTGTTGTATAATTTCTACTAACTTAATTAATTGATTTTGAATATCTAATAACAAGTTATTAGAATCGACTCTTGATATTGGAACCAAGCTTATACTTCCTACACAATATACAAAACCGTCTATTGTCTCAGGTATATTATTAGGGAGTTTACTTGAAGTATCACTTGAGTTGAAATGAAAAGAATTTATTCGTTGATCTGTAATGGGATGATTACGAAAAGAGCCCCAAACTTGGTGTCCATCTACCAATAAATCCTTTGCTATTTGAGCACCTATTCCTGAAGATGCACCGATGATTAAATAATTTGCCATAGTATTATTAAACAAATTGAACAACATTTGGTTGCATTAAAGAAAAAAAAGCCTCCCTTTTGGGAGGCTTTGTATTTTTAAAACAAATTAGATTAATCGTCGTTTTTGTTTTTACCTTTTGATTTTGCTACTACCTCTTCTTCGATATTACGAGGAGCTGGAGCGTAGTGACTAAACTCCATAGTAGAAGATGCACGACCAGAAGAAAGAGAACGTAATTGAGTTACATAACCGAACATTTCGCTTAATGGAACTTTAGCACGGATAACTTGAGCACCAGCACGTGTGTCCATACCTTCTAGCATAGCACGACGACGGTTTAAGTCACCAGTTACATCACCCATGTATTGATCTGGAGTAGTAACCTCTACTTTCATGATTGGTTCTAAAAGTACCGTTTTTGCTTTTCTACCAGCTTCACGGAACCCAGAACGAGCACATAATTCAAAAGACATAGAATCCGAGTCCACTTGGTGGAAGGAGCCATCAAAGATGCGAACACGCATGCTTTCAATTGGATAACCTGCTAAAGGACCGTTAGTCATAGACGTTTCAAAACCTTTTTGGATTGCAGGAATAAACTCACGAGGGATAGAACCTCCGAAGATATCATTAATGAATTGGAATTGACCTTTGCCTTGCGCTAAGAATTCTTCTTCTGCAGGGCCAATTTCAAACATGATATCAGCGAATTTACCACGACCACCAGATTGTTTTTTGAATACCTCACGGTGTTCAATTTTCAAAGAGAATGCTTCTTTGTAAGCTACTTGAGGATTACCCTGATTGATTTCCACTTTAAATTCGCGACGCATACGGTCTACGATAATTTCTAAGTGCAACTCACCCATACCACTTAAGATGGTTTGGCCAGTTTCTTCATCTGTTTTCACACGTAAAGTAGGATCTTCTTCAACTAATTTGGCGATTGCCATACCCATTTTGTCAACGTCAGCTTGAGTTTTAGGCTCTACAGCGATAGAGATAACGGGTTCTGGTATAAACATGTTCTCTAAAACAATTGGGTGTTTTTCGTCGCAAAGGGTGTCTCCCGTTTTAATATCTTTAAAACCAACTGCTGCTCCAATATCACCTGCTTCGATAAAATCGATTGGATTTTGTTTATTAGCATGCATTTGCATGATACGACTGATACGTTCGTTTTTACCAGTACGAACATTTAATACATAAGAACCTGAGTCTAAGTGACCAGAATATGCACGGAAGAATGCAAGACGACCTACGAAAGGATCGGTCATGATTTTAAATGCTAATGCTGCAAAAGGTTCTTTAGCACTTGGTTTACGGAAAATCTCTTCTCCAGTATCAGGATTTAATCCTTTAGTATCTTCAACATCTACGGGGCTTGGTAGATAGCGAATAACGCAATCCAACATTTTTTGAACGCCTTTGTTTTTGTAGGAAGAACCGCAAAGCATTGGGATAATACTTAAGTCGATTGTTGCTTTACGCACCGCTTCATGAATTTCATCTACAGAGATACTGTTTGGATCTTCGAAGAATTTCTCCATTAATTGGTCGTCATATTCAGCTACCGCTTCTACTAATCCTGCTCTCCATAATTGTGCTTCTTCCAACATATCAGCTGGAATTTCACCTTCTACATAGGTCATACCTTGAGTAGAATCATCCCAAACAATAGATTTCATAGTCACTAAGTCTACCACACCTTTGAAGTTATCTTCAGCACCGATTGGTAATTGTAAAGGCACCGCTTTAGCACCCAACATATCTTTTACTTGTTGCACCACCATTAAAAAGTCTGCACCAATACGATCCATTTTATTTACGAAACCGATACGAGGCACACGGTAACGATTTGCTTGACGCCATACAGTTTCAGATTGAGGTTCTACACCATCTACTGCTGAGAATAAAGCAACTAAACCATCTAATACACGCATAGAACGCTCTACCTCTACGGTAAAATCCACGTGACCCGGAGTATCGATGATATTGAATTTATATTTTTGAGAATTTGGTAAAGGGTTACCTTGTTCTGTAGGGAAATTCCAAAAACAAGTTGTTGCAGCAGAAGTAATCGTGATACCTCTCTCTTGTTCTTGAGCCATCCAGTCCATGGTAGCAGCGCCTTCGTGCACTTCACCAATTTTGTGGTTTACTCCCGTGTAGTAAAGAATACGTTCTGTAGTAGTGGTTTTACCAGCATCAATGTGTGCTGCAATACCAAAGTTGCGCTGTAAGCGTAAATCAGCCATTGTTTTAGTTATTAAATTGAGTGTAAAATTTAAGTAAAATAGGGTGCAAAGGTAATAATTTTTAATTAAAAAGTGTCATTCAATTAAAAATTCTATGTTATTATAAAGAGAATTAGAAAAATACGCTCACATAGCCAATTTCTAATACTTCTTTGTTTTTATATAATTGAAATTTGTATACACCTTTATGGGGAAAATTTCGCTTGTCAATGGAGTAGCTTTTTTCTCTAATTCCATCTACTTGAAATAGAAAGTGCTCGTATTGATCTAAAAATTTGATCATATAATTATGGATATCACCATCATTGAGCGTAACTTGAATATGCCCATTAGAAGGTAATGTATTAATATACAATGATTTAAAGTAGGAGTAGGCGTCAATATTATCGATGTTGGTATCGCTCATTACGGCTAAATTAGAAAAGGTCTTTACTTTTTCAACTTTGTTGAAATAGTATTGGCTACTATCCATATAAATTTTAGCAATATGACTATTCCAAAGCAATCCTGAATTAAACTCTAATTGCACACGATACCAATTGCTACCACAAACGGGGTGCGTATCTGTAAAAATTTGTTCGCCCTTTATGATAGTGTTCGGTTCGCCTATTCTTTGATAATTTTCTCCACTATCCAAAGAGCGTTCTAACGAAATAGCATGCACGCCTTCATATTGGCAAAACCATTTTAATTCTACGGTATTTTTATTTTGTGCAATAGCAACATTAGGAAGCTGAGCGCGTTGTTGGGCAAAGCTTGAAAGGGAATAAATACTTGAAAATAATATAAGATAAAGTAAGCGACGCATGTATTGGTATGGAAAAAATTTTAATCAAAGTTAAAGGAAATAATACTCTTTTAATAGTAAAATTCCGTTAATACTTTTATCTTAGTCGAAATAAAAAACCAATTTCCATGAATTTATTTATCAAAAAACCGATTGAGTCCTTTGAGTCGGACATGAAAAAAAGTGAGTTAAAAAGAGTATTAGGAAAATGGAGCTTAACAGCAATTGGTATAGGTGCCATTATTGGTGGTGGTATCTTTGTGTTGACTGGAACCGGAGCCTATTATCATGCAGGACCAGCACTAGCCTTATCTTTTGTTTTCGCGGGAATTGCATGTGTGTTTGCCGCATTATGTTATTCAGAATTTGCTAGTATGATTCCGGTAGAAGGATCTGCTTATGCATATGCTTACGGAACTATAGGGGAGTTGTTTGCATGGATTATTGGTTGGGGTTTAATACTTGAATATGCTATGGGATCCATGACGGTTGCTGTTAGCTGGTCGGGCTATTTTAATAAACTCCTGCATTTGTTTAATTTAGAATTACCCTTGTATCTTACCCAAGATCCATCTAGTTATACCGGTAATGGTTTCTCTATGAATTTGCCAGCAACACTTATTGTATTATTGGTTACTGCTTTATTAGTAAAAGGCACTAAAGAAGCAGCTAAAGCCAACAATATCATAGTAATAATGAAAGTAACCGCTGTATTATTTGTAATTGTTGCTGGTGCTTTTTGTATTCATGTATCTAATTGGCACCCTTTTATTCCAGAAGCAACTACCATTATAAGAGAAGGGAAATCAGTAGAGGCTTACGGATGGAGTGGTGTTTTTTCAGGAGCTGCAGCTATCTTTTTTGCTTATGTAGGTTTTGATGCCGTGAGCACCCAAGCTGGTGAAGCCATCAATCCTAAAAAAGATGTGCCTTTTGCAATTGTTGCTTCTTTGTTGGTTTGTACCGTATTATATATTTTGGTGTCCTTAGTATTAACCGGTATGATTAATTATACCGATTTCAATCCAAATGGAAGCTATCCAGATGCCATTAAAGCACCGGTTGCTTATGCTTTTCAAATAGCAGGCATGAATTGGGCTTCTTATATCATTACCATTGCTGCAACTGTTGGATTAATATCGGTATTAATGGTGATGATGTTGGGACAATCTAGAATTTTCTTAGGCATGAGTAAAGATGGTTTAATTCCAAAATTTTTCTCCGATTTACATAGCACCAACAAAACACCGTATAAAAACACTATTTTTATAGGTGTTGTTATTGCATTAGTAGCTGGGTTTACGCCTATTAGTACCTTAGCAGATATGACTAGTTTTGGTACCTTATTTGCATTTACTATGGTATGTGTTGCCGTTTGGTTATTGCGTGTTAGAGAACCCAATTTGCAACGCAATTTTAAAGTCCCTGCATTGCCCGTAATAGCTATTTTAGGTATTTTAATAAATACGGTATTAATGTATAAGCTAAGTGAAGATGCTAAAAAATTATCAGCAGCTTGGTTGGCAATAGGTTTTGTAGTTTATTTTTTATACAGCCGTCACCACAGTAAACTCAATAACCCTAAACACTAAAATAGATTCAAAAAAAACTATAAATTGTATAAGAAATACTTACTTTTGCGGTGCATTTTATAACTATTAAACTTTAAAGAATATGACATACGACGTAATCGTTATCGGAAGTGGACCAGGTGGCTATGTGGCAGCAATTAGAGCTGCGCAATTGGGTTACAAAACTGCAGTGGTGGAAAAAGAAAGTTTGGGAGGCGTTTGTTTAAACTGGGGTTGTATACCTACAAAAGCATTATTGAAATCTGCACAAGTAATGGAATATTTGCAGCATGCTCAAGAATATGGTATTACTGTAAATGGTTTTTCACATGACTTTCCTGCTGTTGTAAAAAGAAGTAGAGGGGTAGCCGATAAAATGAGTAAAGGTATTCAGTTTTTAATGAAGAAAAATAAGATTGATACTATCATGGGTTTTGGCAAATTAAATGCTAAAAAACAAGTAGAGGTGATGGCCGCTGATGGTAAAACCACCACTTATGATGCTAAGCACATTATCTTAGCTACTGGTGGTAGAGCTCGTCAATTACCTACTTTGCCAATCGATGGTAAAAAAGTAATTGGCTACAGAGAAGCAATGGTATTGCCAACGCAACCAAAATCAATGATCATTGTTGGTAGTGGTGCTATTGGAGTAGAGTTTGCTTATTTCTACAATAATATGGGAACTAAAGTTACCATTGTTGAGTTTATGCCACGCATTGTGCCTGTTGAAGATGAGGATATTTCTAAAGAATTAGAAAAATCTTACAAGAAAAAAGGCATAGAAATAATGACTAATGCTTCTGTAGAAAAAGTAGATACAGCTGGAAACGGAGTAAAAGCAACTGTTAAAACAGCAACTGGCGATGTAGTATTAGAAGCAGATGTATTGTTAAGTGCAGTTGGTGTAGTTGCTAATGTTGAAAATATTGGATTAGAAACGTTGAATATTACTCAAGATAAAGGAAAAGTAATTGTAGACAAATTTGGAAAAACAAATGTAGATGGCGTTTATGCGATAGGTGATTTAACACCTGGTCAAGCATTAGCGCACGTAGCATCAAAAGAAGCGATCATTTGTGTTGAAAATTTTGCACATAAAGAAGGTAAATACAAGCATCAACCTGAACCTATCGATTATGGTAATGTACCAGGTTGCACGTATTGCTCTCCAGAAATTGCATCTGTGGGCATGACCGAAAAACAAGCTAAAGAAGCTGGTTATGAATTGAAAGTTGGTAAATTTCCATTCTCTGCAAGTGGTAAGGCAAGCGCGGCTGGAGCAACAGAAGGTTTTGTAAAAGTAATTTTTGATGCTAAATACGGTGAGTGGTTAGGTACGCACATGATTGGTGCTAATGTAACAGAGATCATTGCTCAAACGGTAACAGCTAGAAAATTAGAAACAACTTGGCACGAAGTATTAGATAGTATTCACCCGCACCCAACCATGAGTGAAAGTGTGAAAGATGCTATAGAAGTTGCTTTAGGTGAAGCTATACACTTATAATTTGTTTAACCTTATAATCTTTTTAAGAGTGTTGGAAGCAACACTCTTTTTTTATTGTATTAATACGTTTGTTATTTACTTCGATATGTTGTAATTTTAATAACTCCTAAAAACCAATAAATGCAAGAAACAAATAAAAGAGCTTATGTAAAATTTGCTCCCAATACAGATGGCTTTTGGCCGGAATTAAAAAAAGAAGTGGACACCTACTTTAAGGACAATAAAATTAGTCCGTTTGCTAACCTGCAAATGTATATAAAGTCTGCTATCATGATTGGACTTTACTTCGTACCATTTTTTATTATTTTATCTGGTAAATTCACACAGCAACCAATTATTTTTTACTCCTTATGGGTTTTAATTGGGTTGGGTATGACCGGTATTGGTGTGGCTATAATGCATGATGCTAATCATGGAGCCTACTCTTCTAATAAGAGAATTAATAAATTGATGGGAGGGTTTTTAGATTTGGTTGGTGGTTATTCTCTTAATTGGAGAATACAACATAATGTGCTTCATCATACGTATACTAATATTGAAGGATTGGATGATGATATTAATGTAGGTGCAGCACTTCGTTTAAGTCCACACGCACCCTTTAAATCAATGCATCGTTTTCAATTTATTTATGCTTGGTTTTTTTACGCATTAATGTCACTTTTTTGGATTGTAATTAAAGATTATCGTTTATTGTTTAGATATAAAAAACAAGACTTATTAAAGAAAGAACGCATTTCATTTTGGAAAGCATTTTGGGAAATTACTTTTTTTAAAGCTTTTTACTTTTTCAATATTTTGATTGTTCCTATTTTTATTTTCAATATACCGGCATCTATGATATTTATTGGTTTTTTAATTATGCACTTGGTATGTGGGTTGTTATTAGCGCTTATTTTTCAGCCTGCTCATGTATTGGGTCATATGGAGTTTCCATTACCGGATATGGATTTGAAAATGGAACATAATTTTGCTGTTCATCAGTTATATAATACCTGTAATTTTGCGCCTAACAATAAATTTATAACTTGGTATGTTGGGGGCTTAAATTTTCAAGTAGAACACCATCTTTTTCCATTTGTTTGTCATGTTCATTATCCAAAACTATCACCAATAGTAAAGCGAGTAGCTGAAAAATATGCTATACCTTACCAACAATTACCTAGTTTAAGCAGCGCTATTGCTGGTCATGCTAATATGCTATATCAATTAGGTAAGGGTTATGCAAAATAAATAGTGTTAAAATAAATTTTAAAAAATTAAATGTTCGTTGTTTTGCCAAAGATTAAAATATCTTTGAACTAAATATTTATACATGAGACTTATTTTGTGTTTTTTTTTACTTTTAAATAGTGTGTTTCTTTTTGCAAACAACAAAAAAGATACGCTAGTAAAAGAAAATCTGTTGATAAAGATTTATAATTCAACTAATCTAAAAAAACCAATTCCTTTTAATCGACAACTCTTCCATGATCGTATAGATAAAGAGCAAGATAGAGTAGATATGTTGGATGGTGAAGATGATGAAAAAGTTTCCTTAGCAAATGAAAAAATGGGGGACTCTCTAACAATTTGCATTTTACAACATGTAGATCAAATGCAAACCATGATAGAGAATTTGCCTTTCGATAATGTTACACCACAAGATGAAAATCAAATTCGCATAAAATATCTAACTGTATTATGGAATTCTATGCGTCGCATCAATAATTATACGGATGCTACCGTAGCAAAGATCTACCAAGATGTCGATTTGACAAAAAAGGCACTTATAGCTCGTTATGAGAATAAGATTCCTGAATTTGTAAAAGTACATACCGACTTTAATTTATATAATCAGATAGACCTTTTAGATGGATTTAATGAAGAGAAACGCTATCTAGTTAAAGTATTAGCAGATCAAGATCCTATGCGTATGTACAGACACATAGGTGAATTAAACGATGATGTTATTACTAATCAGATAATTGAAAAGGTAGTTGTTGTAGCACCTAACGAAATTTTTAATTATTACAGTTCTTCTAATACCATTTATAAAAGTAAGATTTTAAAATCACCCAATCTTTATGTAAAAACAATTATTAGAATAGTAAATGAATCTAAAATTCCATTAAAGGCTATGCCATTTTTAAATGATATTGCTGCTAATAAAATAACCATTGAAAAAGTAGATGAAATTACATCCAATCCAGACTTGTATTTCAAGAATTTAGTTCATTTAAAAATAAGTCAACAGCAAGACACAACAGATACTTACACCAACGAATTGAGCTATAGAGCATTAGCATATGTGCGTACAATGAATGAATTGCATGAAGCTAAAGATGCGGAACGTTTTAAATGTATAGACATTATGTCGCCTCAAGATTTATACTTTATAATGTTGTATGGTCAAGATGAAATTTATACTAGTAGTTTTATTGGGTCTTTTAAAAGAATGCTTGCTAGAATGGATACAACGGTAAGTGGCGATTCTTTATTAGCATCATTGCACTATCAATATTTTAGAACTTTTATTAGAATGTGTGCAGGGTATAATACGCTCAATGAATTTTTAGCAACCATGCAAGCACCTAAACGTATTAACTTATTAACAGATTTCGTTTCTAATTTAGAAGCGGGAAAAGCAGATGATTTGGAAGGTGCCGTAAATGTAGCTGATGCCTTTGGTAGTATTAGCGATTCTACTTTGTCAAAGTTTTTACGTAATCAAGTAAAAGAAAATTATGAGAGATGTTATACCATTAGAAATAAAAAGGGTTTATACATCTATGCTATTCTAGCTGCTTTATTTGATGGATTGAATTCTACTATTCCATATTATGTTGATACAGGCGTAATTGGCAGAGGCTCTTTACCATCTGGTTCAAAAACGATTTATGCTGGCGATGAAGTTAATGATCAAGCAATTGTGTCAAAAATTCCTTACAGTTCTGGTTCAATCTATGTTCTTGGTTGGAATTGGAACAATGCTGCTCCACAAGGATCACAAGATGGTGGGTGGAATCTTCTTTTGCAGAAAATTTTGCAAGCTTAAATTTATTTATTGAGGCTAAATGTCATGCACGGTGATAATACCGACACTTGAAATGGCTTTGCCAATAACTGATAATTTGATTGATCAACTTGTCAATTGCGAATCTGTTAAAAAGATTATTATCATTAATAACAGAGAAAAAGATAGCTTTTCAGAAAGATACCAAGATTACAAAAAATTACAAGTAATTCACAATATG
>Ga0114980_10002812_pt1 | contig 12110 bp, 6 predicted proteins | sample S_140806_EF_Meta_FD_87018 | JGI IMG/M metagenome (GOLD analysis project Ga0114980, IMG submission 87018) | Freshwater microbial communities from Lake Simoncouche, Canada to study carbon cycling - S_140806_EF_MetaG | ecosystem: Environmental > Aquatic > Freshwater > Lake | place: Lake...
AAATCGAAGCCAGCATTAACAAGGGGTAAGGGCACTACAGAAACCCGCAAGGAATCAAGGTTACTTCTACATCCATTAAAGCCTGTTGCATAAAAATAGAAGGTGGTATCCTGTAAAGGATTAGCAACTGGATTGGTGATATTAAAGTTGGATATTGGGCCTCCATTAGGTCTCCAAACATAAGTGTAAGGCGCGATGCCTCCACTGGCTAACGCATTCAACTGCACGCCCCCTGAACCTTGACATAAGAAGGTATCTGGTCCTGCTTCAACCGTGGGTCTGCTCAGGACAGTAATGGTAACAGTATCCAAAATAAAAATAGCGGGACAAGGAATTGCCATTTGAACCACATAGGTTCTGGTAACGGTATCTGTAAAAACCGGATTGGCAATATTGGGATTAGACAATCCGTTGGAAGGAGTCCAAGTATATCCGGTTGCACCGGTTGCCCAAAGATGAACGGTATCGCCCAAACATATTTGACGATTCTCAGACGCAAAAGGGGTATAAGGAGGAATGTTAATTCTTAAACTATCTACTACACTATTATTTAGACAGATATCCTGTACTACCCCTTGTAATACCATATAAAAACTGCCTGTTCCTGATATAGGGGGAGAAAAAGATAACTGATAAATGTTATCATAATTAGACCCACTGGTACATCCTTGTGAAACGACTGAATTTACAATGTAAGGTCCCCCAGGGCCATGAAGTACAAAGTCGGCTGGTTGCACACTAGAACAAACTACATTCTCACTCATTCTCACAATTATACTGTCGCGTCCACAGGCTAATGGGGTGCCGAGAATTGAATCAATTCTGGGAGGAATTTGATCAAAAATACTTGCAGTCGATTGAGTAAAATCCAAGACATATCCAAATTGGGTAGAAGAAAAATTGCTGATGTTCAACACAAATACCTGCCCTGCAACTACAGGAATGGTAGGCATATTCTGAGGTTGCGCTATATTTCCATTCGCACCGGTTATTCCCGGATTACCAGAAAAATTACAAGAAACTTCTAAGGCTGGGGTGGTAAAAATATCTGAACAATTATGATTGGTTAAATCATAAACTGCCCAGTCGTAATCATCGGTCAATTGATTCGGAGTAATAGAAAAATTCAAGATTCCTGAATTTTGTACTGTAAAGGTGTACCACACATCATTTAATTCACCTGAACCTAGACAAGAAGTAGTATTATCAATTTCGTTAATTACATTTCCTTCCCCAGAAAAAGAATTAGGTTGATTATAAGTAGGCTGACATAAAGGTATAGCACCTAAACAATCCTGATTATTCGGAGGAAGGGGCGGACCGATATATAAGTCATAGGCAGGATGACAAGTAACTCCAGGCCAAGAATCTACGGTAAGAAAGTAGGTTCCCCCGGCTGTAGCAGTAAAGTTAATTTGCTGATTTCCGGAAAAAGTAGTGGAATTCCCTACACAGTTGGTTCCAGGAACATCCGGACAATTATCATATAAAAATATACCTACAGAAGTAGACAGAGAAGAAAGTGTTATTTGAACAGGTCCAGCGGTTGGGGTTTGAAATACATACACATGTTCTTCCCCACCTAGGTATAAGTTGTTTCCACAAGGAACAGAATTTGCTGCGGTATAATCATCTAGTGATCCACAATTGGTAAGGTTTGTTCCGTTATAGGGTAATACTAACGGCAACCCTATTGCTGTTGCACAATCGGTTCCTCCTTGCCCATATCCGAATACGACGGAAAAAAGTAAAAATACTCCGGCAATCCCTCCTTTAAAATTTATTGTATTCCTCATTATGGATGTGTTACAGTCACTTTTACTTTTCTACCTGCACAAACATTAATTAAATCTGTAGGGGTAATTCCAACTTGGGTTTCTATGCTAATGACCCAAGGCGTTTGAGAACTATCAACAGTTACAGTACTAATCCCTTGGCGAGTGATAAAGTCAGTAACTACTTCTCTTACTTTGTTAGTAGGGGCTTGAATATGAGGAGTAATCCTATACCTCAGCGTTGGAGGGATGGCTTGTAAAGACAAACCTAGTATCCAACTGCCTATTCCTACGATTATTATTCCTTTTTTCATCATAATATAAAACAAATATACGCATCTCGGTGGCTTGTACATTCTTTTAAGGGATAGGATATTCCGAATGGTCGTATTTGTTTACTGAATGTTATCCTCCTTGGGGTGAAGTGCGCTTACAGCCGAGTGTTTGGTTCGTATGTTTGTACCATGATACCTTCTAAACCGGTGCCTCCGGATTTTATCAGCCGAATCTCCCAACAGTTAGGATCAAAAACCCAGGCTTTTTTAGAAGCCCTGAACCATCCCCCCTCCCCTGCTATTCGATATAATCCTGCCAAAGCAAAAGTGCCCTTTGTCGGACAGCCCATTCCTTGGGAGCCTTTTGGTAGGATATTACCTGAACGCCCAGTTTATGCATTAGATCCTATCTTCCATGCCGGAGGATATTATGTTCAGGAACCTTCCTCTATGATTCTTGGATTTTTGATTCCTCAACTCCTGTCATCTTTCCCCGAAGCCCCATTGTGGTTGGATTTATGCGCAGCACCAGGAGGAAAAAGTACTCATTTATTATCCTTTCTCCCTGATGATGGACTATTAATTTCCAATGAAACTGATCCACATCGCGCATCAATACTGCATGAAAATTTATTTCGGTGGGGAAATCCACGATTTCTTTTTACCCGCGAAGGAGCACATAAGTGGAATCAAATACAGGAATGTTTTGATTTAATCTTGTTGGATGCGCCTTGTTCCGGAGAAGGAATGTTTCGGAAAGATGATTTTGCCATCACTCAATGGACCCCCGATTTGGTGCAACAATGTGCACATCGCCAAACTGATTTGCTAGCTAATATTCTTCCTACGCTGAAGCCAGGAGGATTTTTAATTTATAGTACCTGCACCTTTGCTCCTGAGGAAAACATAAATCAATTATTACCCTACTTAGAATCGGGAGATTTACAGGCTATTAGGCTTACTAATCCTCCAACAGATTGGGGTTGGGAACGTATTCAACCCTCCATTTCAGCTTGGCAAACTTGGTTTCACACCAGCTTAGGCGAAGGGCTGTTTTGTGCAGTATTACAAAAGCCCGGCAAACTAGAAGAACTAGATTTACCTCCATTAAAAATCTTCAAAAAAAACAAACCCTTTACCACAATCCCTCATTTACCGGAATTAATGCCTCATTTAAGTTGGGCGGAAACTCCGGAGGCAATTAGACTTGTACCTAATCTTGCAAAACCTTTCCAACCTTATTTGGAAAAATATCATATCCGCAGTACGGCAGGCATTCCTGCAGGTAAAATTCAACAAAACCGATGGACGCCTTCCCAGGAATTAGCTTGGTGGCCCGACCTTCCCTTAGAAGGTTTTAAAACCTTGGAGGTTTCCCTTCCTCAAGCACTGGACTATCTTAGAAGAGATACCGTTCATTGGCATCAATCCGGTAATAGGGGGATGCATCTTATAACTTATCAAAACCTTGCCTTAGGATGGATGCACTTGTTGGAAGGAAGAAGCAATAATTTATATCCTATCCCCTATCGGTTAAGGATGCGATAGTCCATTGATTTTGAACCTTACTGGAAGGTCTTAAAACCTTGGAGGTTTCCCTTCCCCTATCGGTTAAGCATACTATATTCCGGTGATTTTGAACCTTACTGGAAGGTCTTAAAACCTTGGAGGTTTCCTTTCCACCATCGGTTAAAGATGCGATAGTTAGGAAGTTCTAAATCTCAAATGGGTTAATTATTCCTATTCTCTTCAATTGTAATAAGTTATCTTAGCGTTTCAGATTTCATAGAATTCGGATATTTGTAGTGAGTTTGTATATCAATTAAAGCTTCATGCGGAAATATATAGCAGTATTAGGAATTGTTTTGTTTGGATTTGGTTGCCAGGAAACCCCAAAAGCACCCGAAAAAACCGAATCACCTCAGGTGGTTCAAGTCCTACATAAAGCCCCAGATACGCTTGACATCCCAAAGGATAAAACGGGGGATATGATTCGCTATGGTAGAACCCTAATCCAAAACTTCCCGGAATATTTAGGCCCACAAGGAACCATAGGAAAGTATGGAGGCAACGGACTCTCCTGCCAAAATTGCCATTTAGAAGCAGGCACGCGTCCTTATGGATTTAATTTCTTTTCTACTCACGCACGCTATCCTCAATATCGAGCCAGAGAGGGTAAATTGTTATCCTTGGCAGATCGGGTAAACAACTGTATTGAAAGACCTCTGAATGGAAAACCCATGCCGAATGATCATCCGGAAATGATTGCCATTTTGGCTTATTTAAAATGGGTAAGTCAAGGAGTACCGGTGGATGCAAGGGTGGAAGGAGATAATCAAATTGAAATCAAACTACCCAATCGGGCGGCCGATTTAGAAAATGGTAAAAAAGTATATAATCAACATTGTTTACGATGCCATGGGGCAGATGGGGAAGGAGTTCTTAATCCGGATAAATATACTTATCAATACCCTCCGCTTTGGGGTAAGAAATCCTATCAACCTGGCTCCAGTATGCATCGTTTAATAAAGGCAGCTCAATTTATTAAAGCAAACATGCCAAATGATATAGCAAAATGGGACAAACCCGTTCTTACAGATGAAGAAGCTTATGATGTAGCTGCCTTTGTGAATAATGATGAAGCTCACCCTCGCCCCTTTACTGAATTAGCAGATGATTACCCAGTAATTGAAGAGAAACCTATTGATTTTTGTAAAGGACCTTATGCAGATCCCTTTCCTGAAATCCAACATAAATTCGGCCCCTTCCAACCCATTATAGAATGGAGAAAAAAGAATGGCCAAAAAACCGGATATTAATATTATATACTACTGATATAATATCCTTTGTTTACTATTTACCTGTTCTACCTCCACTATCCATAAACGGTCTAAAAAGTTATTCCGTGTATCAGGATTTAAAAATGGTAACGACAACAACTGCACGGAATAGGTTTTCCAACACCGCTTAAATTTCAATTTCACCCCTGCACGAAATAATTCTCTCAAAGGCTTATCCCGGGTAATAACCCATTTGCCTACTTGTAAATCTTTGGGCGTAAACCATACCGGCAATGTTTTTCGACAAGCAAAATCCAAGGAATGCGAAACTCCTTCTTGATAGATGCCAACTGCGTTAATTTTATGCTGATCACGCAACCACTCTCCAATATTGCTTGAGGCTTGATAAGGTAATAAAGAAGGATAAAAAAAACCACCCACATACAAATTCACAATCCCCCATCCCCAAGCTGGAATAAGCCAAAGCCTGAAGTATTGAAATTGTTTAAATCGAACATAACTCAATCCCCAAATCATACAAATAATAAATAAGATTACTAATCCTATATCCAATCGTCCTGGAAAAATAAATCCATAGGCAACCAACATTCCCATTACTCCAATTCCACATAATACTCCAACAGCGATCATCCATCCTTGTTTTTTGATTGCTAATTTTTCAAACATCCATCCGGCAGTATATAAACTTACAAATGGCAATGTGACGAATATATAATGCGGAAGCTGATAATGCGAGGACGATAACACCAATAAGGGAAGTATCCAAGCTCCTGAAGTCCATCCCTCGGATTGCCTAAAATAGTTTCGAACTCTAAACAGCAACGCCCCAATAAAAACAAAGGTCCAAGGTAATATTGCCCACAATAGATTTTGGGTAAGGAAAAAAGAATCTGCCCCATTTCTCCAATCACTTTCGCCGGTAATCCTTCCAAAACTTTGCTTCCAAAAAAAGAAATACAAACCCTCAGATCCATATTGTATCCATAACCCTAAACACATTGGAAATAAAATCAATAGTATGGGGATAATCGCCCAAGTTAATTTTAAGAATCGTTGCCAGGCAAAAGAACGACTTCGTACTACCTCACCCATCAATGCCATAACTGGAATCATCAATCCCAGCGGGCCTTTTGACAACATCCCAAATCCAACAAATATTCCTAAACCCAGGATAGCAGAGCGTTTGCCCGTATCCCAGGCCACTGCTCCTTGCCATACTGCCAATATCACAAAAGAAGTTAGAAGTAAATCTGTTCGAACATCATTCACCATAAGCATCCATCCTTGACAGGACATATACATCAACACCGCTCCATAAGCCACCGCAATTGGGTAATACCTTTGACTTAATTTAAACAATCCCCAACAGCTGCCTAAACTAATCAGAAAAGATGGCAACTTATACGCCCAATCGGAAACGCCAAAAATTTTAAAACTTAGTGCCGATAACCAAAACAATAAAGGAGGTTTGTCTAAATAAGGTGCGCCTCGGTCAAATAACTGAAGCCATTCTCCAGAAACTGACATTCGTTCCGCCATCGCTGCATACTGGGCTGCATCCACATCCATCACCGGAACCCACAATCCTATTGCAGCCACGAGGGCCAAAGCGAAAAAGGTAAACTGGAAAAAAATTGCAAATCGCATAAACAAAGATACAATCCCAATCGGCTTATGGATCTACTTCAATCCACACACGAACATTTCCATATTCTGTGTGTTTATACCAATTCTCTAAACCTGTTAAGAGTTGCTTCCTAACCCCATCCGGAGATGCTTTATTACTAATCTTAATTAAAAACTGTAATCGAAATTCACTTCGAACCCTGGATATTGGGGGTGGTTCTGGACCTAAAACCGAACGATCAAAAATCTTCCTTAAAATATGTTCCAACGCCTTGGCTGAGTTTCCCAGCCTAACTGCATCTTTATGCCGAAGTTCTAATCGTATCAATCTACAAAAAGGAGGGTATGACAATTCTTGTCGTACCTTCCATTCTTCTTCCAAAAAACCTTTATAATCCCCATCCTTTAACCAGGTAAACACGGGATGGTGAGGCTGACGAGTTTGAATCATTACTTGCCCTTGAATACGTCTGCGCCCTGCCCTACCTGCCACCTGACTTAATAATTGCATGGCGTGTTCACGGGATCTAAAATCTGGATAAAATAATAAAGGGTCGGCTAATAATACCCCGACCAAACTTACCTTTTCAAAATCTAATCCTTTCGCCACCATCTGAGTACCGACCAATATATCCGTTTCCCCCAACTCCATTTTTTCAATCAATCGTTCGGCTGCACTTCTAGATTTTACACTATCCTGATCCATACGATCTACTCTCGCAGTGGGGAATACGCGATGAATTTCTTCTTCTATCTTCTCCGTTCCGATCCCTTCCGTTTCTACTTCCAATGCCCCACATTGCTCACACCTTAAACTTACTTGATGCCCATATCCACAATAATGGCACTTTAATTCCTTCGCTTGTTTATGCAGGGTTAAGCTGATATCACAATAGATACATTGAGGAATGTGTCCACATTTTCGGCAAATCTGATAGGGCGCATATCCTCTTCGATTTTGAAATAAAATCACTTGCTCCTTTTTGTCTAATGCAGCTTGGATAGCTGCTTCCATCCGATCTGAAAAAATACCATTGCTAAGTTTAAATTTATGTTGATGATTGAGATCAATAATATCAATCGTTGGTGGAATCGCATCTAAAGCTCTACGATTTAATTGCACCGAATGAAACTTCCCTTCTTTGGCGGCCCATGCAGTTTCTACCGCAGGGGTTGCAGTTCCTAATAACACCGGAACTTTCCAATGATTCCCATACCATAAAGCCAGATTGCGAGCATGATAATAGGGCACCTTTTCAGATTGACGAAAAGAACTATCATGCTCCTCATCCACAATAATTAACCCTAGCTGTTCGAAAGGCAAAAATATAGCAGACCTAACGCCCACTACTACTTCGTAAGCACCAGTTAAAACCTTATGCCAAATCTCTACTCTTTCCTGTTCAGAAAACCTGCTATGATAAATTCCAACCTTATCCCCAAAAGCCGTTCGTAAACGATTGATCACTTGAGGCGTCAAGTTAATCTCTGGCAATAAATACAACACTTGTAATCCTTCTTGAATTTTTTGACGGATTAATTCCAGATAAATTAAAGTCTTGCCACTTCCAGTAATACCCTCTAATAGCGTGGGTTTTAAGGGTATCTCAGAGAAATATTGATTAATTAGATGTAAGGCTTGTTGCTGCCAATCAAACAATTGTTCCCCCTCCCCTCTTTTTCTAAATCCTGCTAACTTTTGGGTTCGGTCAATCACCTCTTCCTCTGCCTGAATAATAAATTTCTTTACTAATGTTTGTAAGGCAGAAGCGGATACCTGATGTTGGTCTTTTAATTCACGGGTGCTTAGTTTTTTTCCTTGATAGCCTGCAGCGATGATATGCAATAAAGCAGCTTCTTGTTTGGGAAACTTAGTAAGTGAAGTCAATACTTTGGATAGTTCAGCATCGGATTGTACACTTTCGGTAAGACCCCAAACGGTGCGGGTTTTAACTTTATAAGGAACCCCCATTTCATATTCTAACCGAATCCACCCGTTGGCTTCCATTTGCTTTAGGGGAAGCAATGGATTTTTTACTTGCATCAACTCCGATGCTTGGGGAATACTAATCCTGGCTTGGCTTTCCAAGGTTTGTAAAATATTCCATTCTTTATTTTTTACCTCTACTGGAGCGGGTAAAACATCTCCAGGATACACCCAAATCGCCGATTGAGGCTTAAGTCCTCCAGGTAATGCGGTAAGCATTATTTCTCCTTCCGCACAAACATAATAAGAGGCCATCCATGCCCAGAGTTCTAATTGTTTTTCAGTAACTACCGGAGCTGCATCTAATACACTTTCTATACTTTTTATCTTAACACTTGATACTTCTGCTTGAGGTTCTGATGAAATTGATTTTACTAAACCAGTATATAATTTTTGATTTCCAAAAGGAACAACCACCCTACATCCCACCATGATTTGACCTTCAAGCATTTCAGGAATCTGATAGGTAAAATCAGATTTCACAGCTAAAGGCAATATCACCTGGGCATATTTCGTCATGGAAAGTAAATTCAACAAATATATGCTGGAAACGATCCTTTTGCCCCAAAATTTCTCATTAACGCTGATTATTACGACCCTAATTATTTCAAGATTCCACCAGATTTTCAGGCTTGAAAGGGTATCTCAATTTATACCTGCGCGGTTTTAAGTAATATTGCAGTTTATTGTTTTCGATTTCATGGCGGATATCCTGTTTTTCTCAGTTTTGGGTCTGTTGATCCTTACTTTTCATATTGGTCTTTATAAATTCTTTGAGTTGGCGGGTAAGCCGGGGATTTGGGCTTTTATCCCAGTATATAATTGGAAAGTATGGAATGAATTAACCGGCCGCCCGAAATGGTTTTACCTTACGGGTCTGATTCCAGTGGTGAATGTTTTCATATTTGTGGGGATGTTGGGGGATTTAATCCGATCGTTTGGAAGAACCAATTTGAAGTCTGAAGTTCTTGCAGTTTTACTCCCTTTCTTTTATCTACCCTGGGTTGCTTTTAGAAATGAGGTAAAATATACGGGTCCTGCCTTTAATGGATTTAAGCCCATCGTGATTATCAAGAAAACGTTCTTTAGGGAATGGGCAGATGCATTGTTATATGCAGGTACTGCGGCTTTGTTTATCCGCACATTTTTGGTAGAAGCCTTTATGATTCCTACGGCCTCTATGGAAAGAACGATGATGGTAGGAGATTTCCTGTTTGTGAGTAAATATAATTATGGAATTCGGATGCCGATGATTCCGCTGGCAGTTCCGTTTGTGCATAATAAATTACCCCTGATTACAGCTAAATCTTATTTGGATTTAATTCGCTTTCCTTATTACCGTTCTCCTGGTTTGTCTGACGTAAACCGAAATGATATCGTGGTGTTTAATTATCCTGCAGATGATGTACGTCCGAATAATCCAGAATTAGGCCCAGTTGCTGAACCTTCCTTGAAAGAGAATTATATCAAGCGATGTGTTGCAATTCCTGGGGATGTATTTGAAGTAAGAAACCAACAAATCTATATTAATGGCGCACCGGGAGAAAATCCCAAAGACATGCAGTTTTCGCATTTGGTTTGGTCAAAGGTTCCCTTTAACAACACCAAAAAATTAGCCGAGTTAGGATATAGAGAACCCAATGACAATAATAGAAATTGGGGAGAATATCCTTTTCAAATGCACCCCTATTTAACCATGGATACCCTTAGATCTTGGGCATCTCAATATGGATATCCGTATGAATTTTTAATGACTGAGGAGATGGCTGAAACGTTTCGTCATATGCCGAATATCACTCGTGTGGAGCGATTGCCTTATCCCAAGGGATATATCCCCCCATTCGAACAGGCATGGTTATATCCTCAAGATACCTTTAATTACAAATGGAACCTCGATCACTATGGCCCTTTTACGGTCCCAGCCAGAGGGGCTACGGTTAATTTGACCCCTCAAAATATTTCTTTTTATGCCCGTATCATCCGTGATTACGAAGGCCATAAATTATCTTATACCGCTGATCAAATTTTGATTGATGAGAAGCCCGCGCAGCAATATACTTTTCAGATGAATTATTATTTTATGATGGGAGATAATCGGAATAATTCTTTAGATAGCCGATACTGGGGATTTGTTCCAGAAAACCATGTGGTAGGTAAACCTTTACTAGTATTTATGTCTATCGAAAATGGATTTAGATGGGATCGCTTATTTAAAGCGGTGAAATAATCTGGAGGAAATTATTTAGTGGGTAGTTAGTTTATTAGGATCAATCTTCGATAAATTTCACCATTAACTCCAGACCAGACCCCTGCATATACTCCTGCGGGCAAAGTGCCCAAGGTGATTTGTCCACCGGAACCTGAAAATAACTTCTGCCCAGCCAAGCTATAGATTTCACAGTAAGAAAATCCGGAATTAATCTCCCAATGTAAAACATCTTCTGCTGGCTGAGGCCAAATCAAAAATGGATTCGTTACGGCTGGGACATCTAAATCGCCCGTAAATACACATACCTCTCCGGTAAATACTTGTCGCGCACAAAACCGATTGCGCAACGACCAGGAATGCGCTCCTCCGTACAAAAGGGAATCTGCTTTTAGTAGCTCCATTCCCGCCTGAGGTAAAGTCATTTGTTGAATATGATGATACAAGGCCTCTAATTGTATTCTGGTAATTACGGTATTCCCAATTTCAGCTTGTAAATCCAATAATATGGCTGACCATAAATTTCCTGTTTCATAAATATTTCCAGTAGTAATCGGATATACCGATTGATTATAGGCTTCTCGTCCCGCCCAAAAAGGATTATGTCCGTCCCAATTATAAACTTGTTTACAATGAAAGGTATCATATTGCTGAGATTGAATCACCGCAAAAAAATCACATATCCCCTCTTCCATTCCTCGCCGCTCGGTACCGAACCAAGAATCAGGCGAAGCCGCCCAACACAGGGCATGCCCATATTCATGTACGATTACATCCGCATCTTCAGCATCATCTACCCCTCCTTCCCCTAATGCCATATATCCATCTGTATTGGATAAGGGCGACCAATAAGAGTTATCATTCCCCGACAACCCATGGGGATCTACCCGAACCGGTGCATTGAATAAACTCGTAAATCCTAAGGATTGCAAATACGTCTGAAATTTGTGAATATGATAATATGCATTCACATCTTCAAAACCTTGTTCACTACGTTGATAATAAAAATCAGTACTGACTTTTCTTACGGGTAAATCCCAAGGAGCTTCAATATCTTCTAACTGCACATAAGGTCCCCGCAAATAAAAGGTATCGGTTTGATAAGTTATAGATAAAGCTACCGTATCTCGGGATTGATCTAAAACAGGCGAGTCTTGATCATTATTATCTTGAAAGGCGCCTCCGTAAACAACTCGATTTTTAGTTAAGGGGTCGGGTAAATATACTAGTCCTCGGGCAGGGGTATCAATGGCAAATATATTAGAATAATAGGCCTTACAATCCCGAATGTTTAAGCGATTTCCAGTATTTCTATCGTAGATCACTTCTATGTTTTCGGGGAGATATTTTACTTTCCATACGGGCTGTAGTCCTGTATTAGTCGGGAAGTATATTGAATCTACAATAGAAGTAGGTCCAAAGTCTGGACTGCCAGCTGTG
>Ga0114980_10002813_pt1 | contig 12105 bp, 9 predicted proteins | sample S_140806_EF_Meta_FD_87018 | JGI IMG/M metagenome (GOLD analysis project Ga0114980, IMG submission 87018) | Freshwater microbial communities from Lake Simoncouche, Canada to study carbon cycling - S_140806_EF_MetaG | ecosystem: Environmental > Aquatic > Freshwater > Lake | place: Lake...
GGAAGTTTGGTTTCCATTTCGAGCAGAAACTGTGCTTCAAATTCCTTCACTTTTTTAACAGCCACTTCTTTCAGTAACCCCTGAGAACCAAGGTAAATAATAGCTACCTGTTTTTCTACACTTAAAGGTGAATATTGCGCCTGCTTCAAGATTTCCACGTTACGGGCACCCTTATCAATTACATTCTTAGTAGCAGGGTCTAAGTCACCCCCGAATTTAGAAAACGCTTCCAGCTCGCGGTATAGCGCCTGATCTAGTTTTAAGGTACCTGCTACCTTCTTCATCGACTTGATTTGGGCATTACCACCTACACGACTTACCGAGATACCTACGTTAATAGCCGGACGGATACCCGCATTAAAGAGGTTACCCTCCAAGAATATTTGTCCGTCGGTAATTGAAATTACGTTGGTAGGGATATAGGCAGATACGTCACCCGCCTGCGTTTCAATAATTGGTAGGGCCGTTAAAGATCCACCGCCTTTTACCAAGTGTTTGATGGAAGCGGGCAAATCGTTCATATTCTTAGCCACTTCATCATTGGCAATTACTTTAGCCGCTCTTTCGAGTAAACGGCTGTGCAAATAGAATACATCACCAGGGTAAGCTTCCCGTCCGGGTGGACGTCTCAGTAGTAGAGATACCTCACGGTAAGCTACGGCTTGCTTAGAAAGATCATCATAGATAATCAATGCAGGGCGACCTGTATCGCGGAAGAATTCCCCAATCGCTGCACCAGCAAAAGGAGCATAGAACTGTAATGGAGCCGGATCAGAAGCAGAAGCACACACAATAGTTGTGAATGCCATAGCGCCATTATCTTCTAATGTTTTCATAACCCCAGCAACAGTAGAAGCTTTTTGTCCGATGGCTACATATATACAATAAACCGGATTTCCGGCTTCGAAAAATTCTTTTTGGTTAATGATGGTATCAACGCAGATAGCTGTTTTACCGGTTTGACGGTCGCCGATAACCAATTCCCGCTGACCACGTCCAATTGGAATCATGGCATCAATGGCTTTGATACCAGTTTGCAGTGGCTCTTTAACCGGCTCACGATAAATTACTCCGGGGGCTTTACGCTCCAAGGGCATTTCGTATAATTCGCCCAATAAAGGACCTTTTCCATCAATGGGTTCGCCCAGGGTATTGATTACCCGTCCTACCACACCTTCTCCCACTTTAATAGAAGCGATCTGTCCGGTTCTCTTCACTTTGGCACCTTCTTTAATTCCAGCACCTTCTCCCATCAATACCACCCCTACATTATCTTCTTCCAGGTTAAGGGCAATGGCTTTAACGCCATTATCAAATTCTACCAGTTCACCACTGCGTACGCCATTTAATCCATAAACGCGAGCAATTCCATCTCCTACCTGCAATACTGTGCCCACTTCTTCCAGGTCTGCGCCCACATTAAAATTGCTCAGCTGCTGACGCAGAATCGCTGAAATTTCATCTGGTTTAATGTCTACCATGATTGATATACTTTTAAATTGTTAGTTTATTATAAGTCCCGCTTTAGCGGATATTGTGTACGAATAAATTTTTGTCAAACTGCCGCTTAATGTCTTTCAGGTCTCTCAAAATACTGGCGTCGAGCAGTTGATTGTCGGTTTCCAACATAAATCCGCCGATTATTTTTTCATCTACCACCGTTTCCAGCTGAACGATTCCCAGTCCTTTTTCCTTTTTTACTTTTTGCTCGATATACTGTTTCATCGAATCTCCTACCGGAGTAGCAGTAGTGAGTTTAACCAGGTGAATGCCTTTGATTTCGTGGTATTGCTCAACAACAGCATGCGCTATTTCGGGTAAATCAGCTTCGCGACCTTTTTTAATTAACAAGGTGATAAAGCCCTCAGTTAAGGCACCAATTTTGCCGTGGGTAACTGCATCCATTATTTTACCTTTCTGATCTGCCTTAATGATGGGGCTTCTCAGCAGATTCACAAATTCATGGCTTTGCTTGCATACTTGCGACAAATAACTCATGTCGGCATATACGGCTTCCAGATTTCCCTGTTCTTGGGAAAGGCTTACCAAACTTTTGGCATATCGGGCAGCTAAACGTGGATTGGGCATACTAGTTCAGTTTCACTACTTCGGCTAATTCGTTGATATATTTTTCCTGCTCAGATTTATTGCTCAATTCTCTGCGAAGAATTTTTTCACTCACTTCAATCACCAAGGCACCTACCTGATTTTTTACATCAGTAAGCGCTGCATTTTTTTGTTGATTGATGGCTAGCTGTGCTTCTGCAACAATGCGATCGTATTCGGTTTTGGCTTTGTCTTTGGCGTCGCTGATCATTTTTTGCGTTTGCTCGCGGGTTTCTTTCATCAACTGACTGCGTTCTTCACGAGCCTGGGCCATCATTATCTCATTTTCATTTTTGAGGGCAGCCATTTCGCCTTTTACTCTTTCGGCAGTAGCAATGGCTTCTCCAATATTCTGCTCACGCTCTTTTAATCCTTTTATGATAGCAGGCCATGCCATCGTTTTAAGGATATAAAACACCACCAAGAAAGCGAGTAGGGTCCATATCAGCAACCCCGGATCGGGAGTCAATAATTTCATAATGTACGTTTTATATTACCAGTAATAATCTTCTAAAGAAACCGCATTCGCCGCCCTGTGCATTGAATGCGGTTGTAATGTTTTGCTGGGTGTTGATTATTTCAAAACCATAGCAAGGAAACCTACGATAATTCCGAACAAAGCAGCACCTTCAACCAAGGCTGCAGCCAGAATCATGTTGGCACGAATGTCGTTCATGGCTTCCGGTTGGCGGGCAATGCTTTCTACAGCACCCTTACCGATTTGGCCAATTCCTAATCCAGCACCGATAGCAGCTAAACCAGCACCAATGGCACCACCAGCATTTGCTAAGGCATCCAGTAAAATCAAATTCGAACTCATGATCGTTGTATTTATAGTGAATAAAAACGCTTAGTGATGGGCTGCTTCTGAATGATCGTGTTCTCCTTCAAAAGCCGCTCCAATGAATACTGCCGTAAGGTTGGTGAAAATAAATGCCTGCAAAAATGCCACCAACACTTCAATCATATAAATGAATACCGTAAATCCAATCGCCACTGGTGAGGTTGCCCAACCTGCTATCGAATTCATTTGACCAAATATGAAAATCAAGGATATTAAACAGATGATGATAATATGGCCAGCCACCATATTAGCAAACAAACGAATAATCAAAGCGAAAGGCTTAATAAACACACCCAAAAATTCAACCAATACCAGAATTGGCTTTACAAACCCAGGCACACCAGGTGGATTAAAAATATGCCCCCAGAAATGCCGGTTCGTGCTGAATAGAATCACTACGAAAGAAATCAACCCCAATACTACGGTGAATGCAATATTACCCGTAACGTTGGCAGTACCGGGAATCAAACCGAATATGTTATTAATCAGAATAAAGAAAAACGTAGTTAATAAGTAAGGCAGGTACTTTTCGTATTTATGCCCCAGATTGGGCTTAGCTACTTCATCGCGCACAAAAGTAATTACCGGCTCCAATAAATTTTGCTTACCGCGGGGCGCTGAGGTAACTCCTAATCCAGATTTATAAGAATTGGCAATAGATACCATTAACCATACCAATATTGCCAAAGCAATCAACATCTGGGCAACATTTCTCGTAATGGATAAATCAATCAGTTTTACTCCTTCGTCAATAGATCCATCTTCGCGAACAGCTTCAATTTTTTCCTCCTTCAATTGGTATCCATTGTAAGTGGCATGACCATGCTCGAAACGAGACGACATAAATACACTCAAACCACGTTGCTGAGAATAAACAATAATTGGAAGTGGAATGGAAATCGGATGGAGATTACCGGCGGCATCGTGGTATTCTGTAAGGTGAAACTCATGATTATCCAGAATATGTCCGAAAATTACTTCCGCAGCATCAAAATCTTTCTTCGCTTCACCCGCATTTTCATGAGTAGTAGCCTCATGATTTTCCTGAGCAGGGAGGGATGGGGCAATCATCAATAAAAAAAGGCTCAAAACCGCTACCAGACAATATTTCATGCTTCTGAACACCATACCTATTTTTAAATTTGCGGCAAAGATAGGGGGATGCGTGGAAAAGCCGGACTGAAAACTGAAAAAAGTGCAAAACTTCTTTGCCCGCTAATATCCTACGAAGACTGCCTACCTTTTAGGTTGTCAAATAGAAAAAATTGAATATACGAAAAAAGAGGTGAAAATCCAAAAAATTCATAAGGCTATAATTATCAATTTATTATGCACTTTTTTCTTGAAACTGCTTCTCATAAAGCTCCTTATACATTCCCCCGGTGGCCAGCAGGTGCTCATGGCTGCCCATTTGCTGAATTACCCCATCCGCTAATACTATAATTTGATCCGCTTTTTGGATGGTACTTAAGCGGTGGGCGATTATGATGGACGTTCGTCCACTAATTAATTTATCAATAGCCTTTTCAATCAATTGTTCACTTTCCGTATCAACGGAGGAGGTGGCCTCATCTAAAATTAATACGGCCGGATTGTATAATAAGGCTCGGATAAAGGAAATCAACTGCCGCTGACCTAAACTTAGGGTATTGCCTCTTTCCATCACCGAATAGTCGTAGCCGCCTGGCAGTTGGTTGATAAAATCGTGCACCCCTATTAATGTGGCTGCTTCCACCACCTGTTCGCGGGTAATTGCAGGATTTCGCAAAGTGATATTGTCGGCAATGGTACCCGAGAATAAAAAAACATCTTGCAACACTACCCCAATATTTTTTCGAAGCAGTGCTAGCTCATAATCATTGATATCTACCCCATCTAGCAAAATAGTACCCCGATGCAATGGGTAAAGGCGGTTGATTAAACTGATGATGCTGCTTTTTCCGCTACCCGTATGCCCAACCAATGCAACTGTTGTGCCGGCAGGTACTGTAAAGTTGATATTTTTTAGCACATCCCGATGTTCATCATATCCAAAAAATACGTCCCGAAATTCGATGGTTCCTCCTACTTTATTGGGCTGATAGGGCTGTGCAATGTCGGGAGGCGTAGTATCCGGATTATCCAATACTTTCATTACCCGCTCTGCAGCAATCATCCCCATCTGTAATACATTAAATTTATCAGCTATCACCCGCAGGGGACGGAAAATCTGGTTGAGATATAAAATAAAAGAAACCAGTAAACCAGCTTCGGCCACTCCACCAGAAACCCACCATACCAATAATCCCGTACTAATCGCCAGTACCACTTCTACCACCGGAAAAAATACGGAATACGCAAAAATGGCCCGAATATTCGCTTCCCGGTGACGGGCATTGATGGCCGAAAATTTTTCCATCTCCCTTTCCTCAGCCGAAAAAGCCTGAACCACCTGCATACCCGTTATATGTTCCTGCACAAATGCATTCAATTCAGCTACCGCATTGCGCACCTGCATAAAACTTTTGTTTACACTCTCTTTAAAATAGTAAGTAGCCACCAACATAATGGGAAAGGGTACTAAACTAATCAGCGTAAGCTTCCAGTTAATCCAAAACATGGTGGCCAATGTAATCAGTATGGTGAGTAGGTCGGCAATGATGGGAATCAGTCCATCTGAAAAAACATCGTTGATGCTTTCAATATCATTGATGGTGCGGGTAGTGAGGGTTCCTATCGGGGTTTTGTCGAACTGGCGCAGTTCGAGATTCACTACTTTTTTGTACACAGCCTGCCGAAGATCATTTACCACCCATTGTCCCAGCCGGGAGGTAGTAAAGGAAAACAGAAATCGAACCGAGGTTTCCAGCAGCAAGAATAGCAACTGAAACACCGTAACCATTACAATAAATATAACGGCATCCTGTGCAAAGGGGTATTGCCACTTGTCCGAAATCCAATGGGGCCATTGAATTGTTTTACCCATCGCCTTATCTAGGGTTACCTGAATAAGAAAAGGACGAACCGGTGCAGCCAATGCCATACAGATCGCCAACATCCAACTCCCATACCAGGCTTTTCGGTAGGGTTGAACAAACACAAATAATTTTTTCCAGAGACTTAGGGTAAGGGTTCCAGAAGGGGTTGAATTGCTCGCCATCACCACAAAGGTAACCAACTGAATGCAGGTAAAAGGAATCGTGGTAAAATTGTCGTCCCGCTTCCTGCAAGCAGCAGCTTTCGGCGGAAGATAGCCTAGCTTTTTAGTATATTTGTACACGCATGGAAACCGCACAGGAAATAGTTACCAAAGAGGGATTACCGGTATACAATCTGGATGCCGAACAGGAAAAAAAAGAGATAGTACGCTATTATCGTGCCCTCATGCGTAGTCTGCGCCCCAAATTAAAAAAGGGCGATCGAGAATTGGTGCGGCTCGCTTTTGAAATGGCAGCCGAAGCCCACAAAACCATGCGCCGTAAAAGCGGAGAGCCCTACATCCTGCATCCCATTGCTGTTGCCATGATTTGTGTTGAAGAAATAGGACTAGGCGTTAGAAGTACCATTTGTGCACTCTTGCACGATACGGTAGAAGATACCGACCTTACCCTGGAAGATGTAGAACAGGAATTTGGAACCGAGATTGCCAAAATTGTGGATGGACTTACCAAGATTTCCACGGTAATGGATACCAATACCAGTTTGCAAGCAGAAAACTTTAAAAAAATCCTCCTCACCCTAACCGATGATCCACGCGTAATATTAATTAAGCTGGCCGACCGACTCCATAATATGCGCACATTGGAGCATATGAAAAGGGAGAAGCAACTGAAAATTGCTTCGGAAACCATTTGGGTGTATGCCCCACTTGCTCACCGCATGGGGTTATATAATATCAAAACCGAACTGGAAGATCTCTCCATGAAATACATGGAGCCGGAAAACTACAAAGAAATTGCCCGCAAATTATCAGAGACCAAACGGGAAAGAACCCGCTATATCAACGAATTTATCCGGCCGCTGAAAGATAAGATTGATGCAGCCGGCTTTCAATTTGAAATATATGGCAGACCCAAAAGCATCCACTCAATCTGGAATAAAATTAAAAAAAAGGAAGTGGCTTTTGAAGAAGTATATGATTTGTTTGCCATCCGTATTATCATAGACTCTCCCCTTGAAAAAGAAAAAGAAGATTGCTGGAAGGTTTACTCCTTAATAACCGATGAATACAATCCCGCCCCCGAAAGAATGCGCGACTGGTTAAGCAACCCCAAAAACAATGGATATGAAGCCCTGCATACCACTGTAATGGGCCCGCAGGGGAAATGGGTTGAAATTCAAATTCGGAGTAAACGTATGAACGAAATTGCCGAAAAAGGATTGGCTGCACATTTTAAATATAAAGAGGGCACCAACGATGAAGACCGTTTTGATAAGTGGTTTGGTCAAATTCGGGAAGTATTGGGCAGTCAGGACTCGGATGGGGTTGATTTTTTGCAGGACTTTAAAACCTCCTTCTTGGCAGAAGAAATTTATGTGTACACGCCAAAGGGAGAAGTAAAAATGTTGCCAACTGGAAGTACTGCATTGGATTTTGCCTTTGCCATTCACAGCGCCATTGGCTCAAAGTGTATTGGAGCCAAAGTACATCATAAGTTAGTACCGCTGAGTCATAAATTGCGGAGTGGCGACCAGGTTGAGATTATTACCAGTAACAAACAAAAACCTACAGAAGGCTGGCTGGGATTTGTGGTTACCGCCAAAGCAAAAACCAAAATTAAAGACGCACTACGAGAAGAAAAAAGAACCATTGCCGAAGAAGGGAAATATACCTTACAGCGGAAGCTGGAAAACATGGGTGCTGCCTATAACTTTCATAATATCGAAGAATTGGTGCAGTTTTATAAGTTACCATCGGCACTTGATTTGCATTTTAAAATTGCCAATAAAACCATCGATCTGCGCGAGTTGAAAGAAGCCATCCTGTATGGCGACCGGATTGAATTTCCCAAACCAAAATTGCCCTTCAATGATCCGGCAGAAGCAGCAGCCAACAAGCCGGTGAACAAAAAAGACTCGGAACTGATCATTTTTGGTGAAAGCAGTGATAAAATCATGTACCAGCTTGCCAAATGTTGTCACCCCATTCCCGGAGACGATGTATTTGGATTTGTAAGCACGGGAAAAGGCATGATTATCCATCGAACTGCCTGCCCCAATGCACCGCAATTAATGGCAAACTATGGGCATCGCATTGTAAAAACCAAATGGGCGAAAAATAAAGAAATTTCATTCCTCACCGGTTTGCGGATTATCGGATTAGATGATGTAGGGGTAGTAAATAAAATTACCACCGTAATTAGTGGTGATTTACGCATCAATATATCGGGCCTGAGCATAGAATCAAAAGAAGGCATGTTTGAAGGCACCATTAAAGTTTTTGTGCACGACAAAGAGGAGCTAGATGAGCTAGTAGCAAGACTTACCTCATTGCAGGGTATTCAAAAAGTTGAACGTTTTGAAACTGATACCGCCATCAGTTAGATGCACTGCTAACTTTCATTTATACACACCGTAATAATTTATTGCACATTATCGCAATTTACAGGGTGGCTTCACTTATTTTTGTATTGTATTAATATATGTTTGTATGGTAGATGTTATCTTGGGTATGCAGTGGGGAGATGAGGGAAAGGGAAAAATAGTAGACTATTTTGCTCCCCGTTACGATATCATTGCCCGTTTTCAGGGAGGGCCAAATGCCGGGCACACGCTCTATGTAGAAGGCAAAAAAATGGTATTACACCAAATACCCTCGGGCATCTTTCATCAAAATACAATCAATATCATTGGCAATGGAGTGGTGCTAGATCCCGTAACCCTGAAAAGGGAATGTGATGCGGTAGCAGCATTTGGCATTGATGTAAAAAAGAATCTTTTTATTTCGGAGCGAACCAATATCATAGTACCAACCCATCGGGCACTTGATAAAGCTTCGGAAATGCAAAAAGGTGAAAGCAAAATTGGCAGCACCCTAAAAGGTATTGGTCCGGCTTATATGGATAAAACCGGAAGAAATGCGCTGCGTGTAGGCGACCTGCTGCATAAAAACTTTACCACCCAATACATTAAGCTTCGGCTGAAACATCAAAAGTTATTGGATAATTTTCATTTTGTAGAAGACATCACCGCTTGGGAAGAAGAATTTTTTGAGGCATTAGAGTTTCTTCGTTCGCTGAATGTGGTAAATGGGGAATATTTTATCAACGATCAAATCAGTGCCGGAAAAAAAGTACTTGCCGAAGGGGCACAGGGAAGTATGTTGGATATCGACTTTGGTACTTTCCCTTTTGTTACCTCTTCAAATACCATTTCTGCAGGGGTTTGTACCGGATTGGGGGTTTCTCCCCGCCAGATTGGTGAAGTGATGGGCGTTACCAAAGCCTACTGCACTAGAGTAGGTGGTGGCCCCTTTCCTACAGAATTGGAAGATGAGACCGGTGAATTGCTCCGCAAAACGGGGAGTGAGTTTGGTGCAACCACCGGAAGACCCCGCCGTTGCGGTTGGATAGACTTAGTTGCCTTGCGGTATGCCAGCATGCTAAACGGCGTTACCCAAATGATAATGACCAAAGCAGATGTGCTAGACGGCTTTGAAGAATTGAAAATGTGTACCGACTATTCTATCAATGGTGAAACTACCCGGCAAGTACCCTATCAAATGAACGGCATCACCATCGATCCCGTGCTGGAAAGCTTTGCAGGATGGAATACCGATACCACTTCCATCAAAAGTTCGGAACAATTACCAGAGCATATGAAATCATATATTCAATATATTAATGCCTATGTGGGAGCACCTGTTACCGTGGTTTCGAACGGTCCGGGAAGAGAGCAAATAGTTCATTTGTAAAAATATTTTCTATAAAAAGAAAAGTTTTTTTGGTTAGTATTAAAATGCGTTTAAAATTTACGTTACAAATCATTTTGGAATATGGCAGCCAAATTAGATAAGGACTCGAAATCCTCCCCAAAAAAACCCGCAAAGGACGCTTCTTCTGCACCCAAAGCTTCTTCAAAATCTAAGCAACCATTAGAAGATGATGAGGTGGATGATTTAGAAGATGATGAACCCGGAACCCCTAAAAAAACCAGTGCTTCCAAATCGACCCGCGCATCTTCCGATGAAGATGATGATGAGGAGGTAGATGACACAGAAGATGATTGGGAAAAATCAACGGAAGAAGATGAATGGGATCCCGACTTCGACGAATTTGACATCCCAAAAAGCAAAGGAGCCGCGAAAAGTGGTCCTGGAAAGAAAAAGGGAGAAGAAGATGACGACTTTAAACTGGATGAAGACTTTAAAGAATTCGACCTGTTTAATGATAAATCTGGCGGATTCGATGATGACGATGACGATTTCTAAACCCACTCCATTCTGTGCCTGAAAGAAGCGTTCAATCGTTTTCTGTTCCTAGCAATTTTTTGTTGTTCAAACAGCAGCTGTTGGTTTGGTGCAATCGTTTTTCGAATAGTTGCCTGCAAGATTCTCACCATTTTGTAGTTCCCGGAGAAACAACCCAATGCCTTGCTGCCGCCGGTGGCAGTTCAGTAGCCCCTGCAAACTGTTCCATTGATACCTTGTTTGAAATACTGGAAAGCCGAAACGACTGGGTTTTTGGTCACCTGGGTTATCATGCCATGCATGCTTATCTAAAACTTCCCCAACCAAACATTCCAACTGGGCAATTTCCCCATCACTTCTTTTTTTGTCCGGAAACCGTTATCAACCTCCAAACGGATAGCCTTACTATTGAAACTTGGTTGCCAGAACCCGAAAAAATTTTTCGGGATATTACCAGCATTATCCCCCAACCACTTGCTAACCATTTTCCTGCTATTCATTTTACACCGACTATCTCCAAAGAAAAATACCTACAACAGGTAACCGATATTTTACAGCATATCCATAGAGGCGACTGTTACGAAATCAACTACTGTCAGGCATTTGTTGCACCCAACACTACCCTCGATCCCCTACACACCTATCGTTTATTAATGGAAATTTCACCCAGTCCCTTTTCCTGCTTTTATAAAAATGAAAATCGATATCTATTCTGTGCCAGTCCGGAAAGATTTTTGCAGAAAAAAGGAAACAGGCTCCGCTCACAGCCCATTAAAGGAACCATTCGCCGCAATTTGTTCGATCCAGAACAAGACCATCAGCTGAAAGAATCCCTACTAGGCAGTGCCAAAAACCGAAGTGAAAATATCATGGTGGTAGACCTGGTTCGGAACGATTTGAGTACCATCTGCCGCGAAGGTACTGTAGCAGTTACCGAATTGTTGGGGGTATATAGCTTTCCGCAGGTACACCAATTGATTTCTACCGTTGAAGGTGAATTGAATGAGGGCAGCACGCTTTTAAATATTTTTAGCAATACATTTCCTATGGGCAGCATGACGGGTGCCCCCAAGCTAAAAGTGATGGAACTAATTGATAAATACGAAGTGGTAAAAAGGGGAATTTATTCGGGCAGTGTAGGATATTTCAAACCGAATAAAGATTTTGATTTCAATGTAGTAATCCGAAGTATGGTTTACCTATCCGAAGAAAGGAATGTAAGCTTTCAGGTAGGTGGCGGGATAACAGCACAAAGTGTTCCTGAGCAGGAATACGAAGAATGTTTACTGAAAGGAAAAGCAATGCTACAATTAGGATTAGAAAATACTAGCGGATAGCTTCCGCCCCTTGCAGTATTTTTTGCAGCGACTCCATCAATAGGGTTGATTTTTTAGCCTCAAATAATTCTTTTTTACCAGTGCCGGAAGGCAGCTGCATAGGATATAATTTTCCGGCAGCCAGTTCACGATCGAAAGCGGGATTTACCGCTAAAAAATTCGCCAACTCTATTCCAAGGGCGGGTGCTACTACCGAACTCAGGAATCGGCCGCTGATATAAATTTTATCATGAGTAGCCGATAAGTCTGCCTGGGGCTGAGGTTTAAGTGCTTTTTGCCGGGCCGTTTCCGCGGCAGTTAGGGTGGTTTCGCCCCCACTTCCCTCAAAAATATAGTGGGTGCCGATAAATTTTTTAACGTGGTTACGGGTTTCTTCCGGCAAATAATATTGCAGATCCCAAAAATCTCTACTTCCCGATTTCCGGATGGCC
>Ga0114980_10002815_pt1 | contig 12095 bp, 9 predicted proteins | sample S_140806_EF_Meta_FD_87018 | JGI IMG/M metagenome (GOLD analysis project Ga0114980, IMG submission 87018) | Freshwater microbial communities from Lake Simoncouche, Canada to study carbon cycling - S_140806_EF_MetaG | ecosystem: Environmental > Aquatic > Freshwater > Lake | place: Lake...
CGACCGCAACGCAGTGCTCGAGGGATTGGCGCGCGCAATCGACCGCACCGTGACCGCGCTGCAACAGGGCCGCACCGCAGAGTTCGAAGAGCGCTATGCCGATGGCATGGGCCTCGTCGGCAAGCGTGTCGTGGTGCGCGCCGGCGACATCGCGACGGGAGTGCTGGAGTCGATCCGGTTCGATGGACTTCGACTCGACGGCGACCGCGCCTTCTCGCTCGCGCAGATCACCGAGCTGCGCGCCGAGTAAGCCACCGCAGCAAGGCGTGCTCAGCGCCCTTCGCGGATGCAGTCGAGCATGCGAGCTTCCCACGGCGCCATTCGCGTCGGCGCCGGACTCGCGACGAAGCGCGGCATCGCTTCGCGGTCAGCGCTGTCGGGCATCAGCATCGGATAGCCGCGCGCGAGCAGCCAACTGCACATCGCGAGCCATGCCATGGGCACGTTGAGATCCGGGAACGGCGCGATGCGCGCAAATCGCCACAGGATGCGGAACCCTTGGCGCAACGGATGCAGCCGATCGAACGACGACGGCGCGTCGAAGTAGCGGTTGCCGTAGTCGAAGCGATCGAGCGCCGCGGTGAGTTCTGCAGGCCGCGGATGCTGCACGTAGAGCATCCCATCCCACGGTTGGTCGATGCGGAGCGCGTTGTTGCGGAAGCGTGGAAGCCCCCGTGTCATCGTCTTGAACAGCTCGACCAAGAACCACCCGTCGGGAGCACGGCCCTGGCTCGCGCGATCGCGCATCATCTCGAGCACATCGACGAGGCCGAACAGCAGCTGGCTCTCCTGGCTCGCTGGCATCAAGCGGCGGCTCGACCCTTCCAACACTTCGATGGCATCGCTGTCTTGGACAGTGAAACCACGAAGCCGCAGCAGCGCCGCCATGAACAGCGGATCGACCGAAGAAGGCCGGAACAGCCGGTCATGGTATAGATGTGCGCTCTGCAGCATCTCTTGCTCGATGTCTCCGTCGAATCCTGCGATGCGCTGCACCAGCGCGATGTCGAGGCGGTCGATCAGCGACCCGGGCATTGCTGCTTCACTCATATACGTCTCAGTTCGGGACCAAAGGCAAGGTAGCACATGAACGTCGAGGCACCGGTTCCGGCCAAGCGGCCCTTCTGGAAGCGCCCGCTGCGACTGGCCTTCACGATCTTCGTGTTGCTCGCGATCCTCGTGGCGCTCGCGCCCTACGTCGCCGCGAAGCTGGTCGAAAAGAACGCGGGCGCGGAGCTCACGCGACAACTCGGCACGCCGTGCCGTATCGACGCCGTCCGTTTCGGTTGGCTCTCTGGCGCCGCCATTGAAGGAGTCGAGATCGGCAACGCGCCTGGCTTCGACGCAGCGAGGCCTGCGCTGCAACTCGAACGCGCACGCTTCGACATCGACTTCGGGCGCCTCTTCGCCGGCGAGTATTCGATTTCGTTCGAAGCGCATGGCCTGCGTCTCTGCGTTGACCAAGACGAGAACGGCAAGACCAACTTCGATGCGCTGTTCGCGCAGAGTGGCATCGACGCAGACATCGACGTCGATCCGACGCCAGGCACCCGGAAGCCATCCTTGCCGCGACGCAACGACAACGGACGCGAGTTGCCGCCGGAGTTCGGCCGACTGCGGCTGCACTTCTTGATCGCGGACAGCTCGTTGGAACTGCGCAAGCAAGACGCGCTGATCGAGTCGCTGCAGGGCATCACCGCGGAGATCGACAAGGATCCAGGCAACACGATGGTCCGCATGCGCCTCGCTGCGAGCGCGCCTGCTCGCGAACAGGGCGCGCGGCCTTCTTCGCTGCAGTTCACTGCGGAAGCTGATGCCGCAACAAAGCTCGGCAACATGACATTGCGCGCCGATCGCGTCGACCTCGCGCAGCGGCGGCCGCTGCTCGATGCGCTGCTGCCAAAGGGAGCCATCACGCGCTTCCAAGGCATGATCGACGGCGCGATCGAAGCGCGCGTCGATGCCGCGGACACTGCGGATGATCCCGCGATTCGTTCTTCTGGCGAACTCACGATCGACGACCTCGCCCTCGCCGGCGAGTTGTTCTCGGGCTTCGACGTGAGCGCGCGTCAGTGCACGCTGCGGCCGAGCGGCCGCACGACGCGCGCAGTCGCCGATGCCGCGCAACCGTCGTTCGACATGGCGATCGCCGCGTCGAGCTTCGACCTCGGTCTCGAGGCGCGCGAAGTGGTGATCGCACGCAATGGCGAGCCGATCGATCGATTCGCCGCGATCAAGATGGCTGCCTCCAAGTCGCAAGGCTCGCCAAAGCTGCGCACCCTGCTCGAACTCGAAGGCGTGGCAGGCGAAGGCAAGAGCAAGTCCTCGCTGCTGTGCACTGCGGAGTCGGACACAAAGACGAAGTTCACGCGCGGCGTGCTGCAGCTTGCTGGCATACAGCTCGCGGAGTGGCGTCGCTTTGCCGGCGATTCGATCTCCGTCGAGGATCTGTCGCGCGCCGACGGAACGATCTCCGGCCGACTCGACTTCGAGGCCGACTTCGGCAGCGCGCGTCGCGTCGACGTGAACGGCGACGTCGCGATCGCCGCGCCGCGCTTCGAAGGCGCGCTGCTCAATGGGGCTTCGCTGCGTGCAGAGCGCTTCGTGTTCTCACCTTCGATTCGACTGCTCGCGCCGGACCTCGATGGCAAGAACCGCATCGACCTCGGCAAGACGTCGCTCGACCTCGGCTTCTTGCGCGTGATGAGCCTCGATGCAGCAGCGCGCGAACAGCGTGGCATTCGCGAAGGCGGCGCATTGGAGTTCACCGGCGACCTCACGGCGATCGCCGCGCTCGGCGGTCCATTTGCGCAACTGCAAGGAACCACGGGCACGGCGAGCGGCATCCTTGCGTTGCCCAAGGAACTCTTCGAAGGCGACCTCGACTCTGCGCTTGCCGTGCTGCGCGATGTGTCCAAGCTCCGCGCCGACGCAGAGCTCACCGGACTATCGCGCTCCTACAAGGGCTTCGACGTGCTCGATGCTCGCGTCACGGCGAAGCTCGAGAACGGCATGCTGACCGCGCAATCCGCGGAATCGACGCGCGTCAACGCAGGCCCATTGCAGATCGCGCTGCGCGCCGACGCGACCAAGGAAGCGATCCCGTTCGAGTTGTCGCTCGCGTGGAAGGGCGGCGCCGTTGCGGGCGAAGCCGCGGAGTTGCTGCGCTATCTCGTGCCGCTGCTCGCAGGCGCATCGGGCAAGGCCGCAGACTTCCGCAGCGTCTGCGACCTCGACGTCTCGCTGGATGGCTTTGCGCTTCGACGTGGCGACGAGAACGCGCTGCAGTGGCTCGATCGTTGGAGCGGCAAGGGAGCCATCACGCTGACGAATGGCCGCGTCGTGCCAGCGCCCGCGCTGCAACCGCTGTTGTCGCTGCTGGGCCAGCCGCAAGAACTCGCGATCGATCGCCTCTCCAGCACGTTCGCGCTGCAGCAAGGCGCGATCACGCACCGCGCGATGAAGTGGATCAGCAAAGGCCAGGACTACGGGCTATCCGGCAAGGTGCGCCTCGACGGCGGCATGGAGCTCGGCATGGACCTCACGTCGCTGCTCCAGCAGCACAAGGATGGCAAGGCGATCGCTGGCTTCCTCGGCGATGCGCCATTGACCGCTTCCATCGCGGGCACGATCGACGCGCCCAAGCTCGCGACGCCGGACCTGAGCAAGCTGCTGCAGCAAGCGCTGCAGGCAGCGCCGCGACAACTGCTCGAGCAACGAGGCCAAGACCTGCTGCAGAAGGGCCTCGACCGTCTGTTTGGCGACAAGAAGAAGAAGCAGGACGCGCCCGACAAGAAGCAGTGATCGCAGCCGCTGCGCCGCGGCCGCGCGTCAGCGTTCGCGGTAGCGGTGCGACACCGGCACGCAGCGACCTTCCCAGCAGCGACCGCTCACGCGAATCGTCGGCGGGTACTGGTAGCGCTTGAACTCGGCGCCTTGCACCTTGGCGAACAGTTCCGCCACGCGCTCGCGCGCCATGCCCGTGCGCGACGCGACGTCGGCGACCGACAGCTCCTGCTCCACCAGCAGCTTCAGCGCTGGGTCGAGTTCGTGGTACGGCGGCAGGCTGTCGGTGTCGAGTTGGCCGGGGCGCAACTCTGCCGACGGCGGCTTCTCGATCGAACGCACCGGAATGCGCTCACCGTCGCGATTGAGGAAACGCGCGAGCTCCCAGACTTCGGTCTTCCACAAGTCCGCGATCGGCGCGAGCGCGCCGTTCGTGTCGCCGTAGAGCGTGCAGTAACCAACCGCGCACTCGCTCTTGTTGCCCGTGGTCAGCACCGCATGGCCGCGCTTGTTGGAGAACGCCATCAGCAGCGCGCCGCGAACGCGCGACTGCAGGTTCTCTTCTGCGAAGCCTGGCTCGCCGCTGCGAAACACCGAAGCAAGCGTCGACTCGTATGCCGAGACCATCGGCTCGATCGGCATCACGTGGAACTCGATGCCGAGGTTGTGCGCGAGCGCCTTTGCGTCCTCGAGGCTGTGGCCGCTGCTGTAGCGCGACGGCATCGCGATGCCCGCAACGTGGTCCTTGCCGAGCGCATCGACTGCAAGCGTCGCCACGACCGCGGAGTCGATGCCGCCCGACAATCCGATCACGGCGCGCGGCAAAGCAAACTTTTGCGCGTGGTCGCGAATGCCCTGCACGATCGCGCGACAGTGCATCTCGGGAGCTGGCCGTTCGACGAGTTGCTCGGTCCACGAAAGATGCTCCTTCGTTTCGACGACGTGCATCGCCTCCTCCCACTGCACCGGCACGAACGCAAAGCCGTTCTGCGACACCGCGAGCGTGCCGCCGTCGAACTGCAACGTGATGTTGCCGCCGACGAGGTTGGCATACAGCATCGGCACCGAGTGGCGGCGCGCAGCGAACGCGACCATGCGGCCGCGGAACGCATCCTTGCCGAGGTTCCACGGCGACGCACTGAGGTTGACGACGAACTCAGCTCCGGCGCGAACGACCTCTTGCACGGGGTCGATCGGATACTGCCGCTCCGAGAAGAACTCTTCGTCGTTCCAGCCGTCTTCGCAGATGACGACGCCGATCCGCACGCCCGCGTGCTCGACGACGTTCTGCTTGGGTTCGCGCCACGGCTCGAAGTAACGCCCCTCATCGAACACGTCGTAGGTCGGCAGCAGGCTTTTGCGCGCGACGATGCGCGACTTGCCGCCGAACAGCCACGCTGCCGCGTTGTGCAACGGACGGCCGCCTGTCGCGCGCGCATGCTGGTTCTCGGCGACGCAGCCGAGCAACACAGGCAAGTCGTGCGGGACGCTCGCCGCGAGCTCCGCGAGCGCGCGTTCGTGGGCGCGCAAGAACTCGGGCCGCACGAGCAAGTCTTCTGGCGGGTAGCCGCACAGCGCGAGTTCTGGGAACACCGCGAGTTGCGCGCCCTGCTGCTTGGCTCGCTGCGCAAACGCGACGATGCGCGCGCTGTTGCCGGCGAGGTCGCCGACGGTGGTGTCGATCTGGCACAGCGCGACGCGCATCGAATGACTCCGTTCAGCGCACTTGGAGAGGCAGGCTGAACTCGATCGTCTCGCGTTCGCCTTCGACCTCTTCGACCGACGTCGCGCCCAGCGCGCGAAGGCGATCCACCACGGCAGCGACGCTGCTCTCGGGCGTGCTCGCGCCCGACGTGATGCCGATCGATTGCTTGCCGATGAGCCAGGCTGGATCGATCTCGCTAGCTTGCAGCACGAGATACGCAGGCACGCCTGAGTCGGCGCCGATCTCGCGCAAGCGATTGCTGTTGCTGCTCATCTTGTCGCCGATGACGAGCCAGACGTCGACCTTGCCGCGCAGCGCCTTTACCGCCATCTGACGGTTCGTCGTCGCGTAGCAGATGTCTTCCTTGCGCGGCGAATGCAACTTGGGGAAGCGGCGCTTCAGCACGCTCATCACGCGCATCGCCTCGTCCACCGACAACGTCGTCTGCGTGAGCACCGCGACCTTCTCTGGATCCGGCACCTGCACTTGCTCGGCCTCTTCGGCCGTCGCGACGACGATCGTGCGCTGCGGCGCTTCGCCGACGACGCCTTCGACTTCGACATGGTCCTCGTGCCCGATCAGCAGGATGGTCATGCCTTGGCGATCGAAGCGCTTGGCTTCGACGTGCACCTTGGTCACGAGCGGGCAGGTGGCGTCGATCGAGTTCAGGTTGAAGCGTGTCGCCTGCGCGAACACGTACGGCGCAACGCCGTGCGCCGAGAAGATCACGTGGCTGCCGGTCGGCACGTCCTCAAGGTGATCGACGAACACAGCGCCCTTCTGCACGAGGTCCTGGACGACGACCTTGTTGTGGACGATCTCGTGGCGGACGTAGACCGGCCGACCGAACTTGGCCAGCGCGCGTTCGACGGTCTCGATCGCGCGTTCGACGCCAGCACAGAAGCCGCGCGGGCGGCAGAGGAGGACCTTCATGGGGGGCGGGGAGTGTCGGCCAACGACCCCGCGGCGGCAAGCGCGGCGAAGCTCTGCGCGCAGAGCCCCGTCAGATCAGTAGAACTCGAGCACCGCGCCTTGGCCGAGCGAGCGCTGGCCGACCGTCGCCGTCACGCTGCCGAAGTTGTAGATGCGTGCCACGCCGAGAGGGCCGCACACGGTGGACTGCTGGCCGATGCTCGTGACGATCTGCATCGGATTTGCGGTCTGCGAGTAACCGACGGCCTGCGCGTAGACCGAAGCGCCGACGAGGCCCCGGTCCGCTGGCAGCGACACGCTCATCGCCGCATTGCCGGCGGCGTCCGCGAGCGCAAACAACGACACCTCGGGCTGCACGTTGATGAAGCAGTCGGGCGCGCCGTAGCGAAGCTCTGGCGCGATCTGCGCGAGAGCCGCGTTGGGTGACAGCGGATTGGTCGCATCGAACAGCGGCACGGGTATCGGCAGCGTCGGCGCGCCGAACAGGAGCGGCTGTTGCTGCGTTGCGACGAACAGCAGCGTGGGCCCGTTTGGCACGACGTTGCGGATCGTCCACGTGAACGTCGAGCCAGCGAGCAGCGATGCGCCAGGCTGGAGTTGCAACTGCAGCCCGCTCGACGCGCACGCTGGCCCGAGCGATCCAAACTGCACGGGCGCGCTGGAGCACGAGCCGACGTTGTCGATGCGATAGACGCCGGTTGGTTGCGAATGGATGCGCAACTCGACGAGCAGATTGCGCGGCGCAGGCACGTTGGGGCGCATCGGCGTCATGCCATAAGCCCAAGGCTGCGGCAGCACGAAGTCGATGTTGGCCGCGCGCGCGCCCAGCACAGCTGACTGCGCGGGCAGCAGCATCGGCACGTTGTCGAGCACGACCATCGCGTCGGCGCCGTAGTTGTCCGCGTAGGTGGCGGTCGTCTCGCCTGCGCGCAACGACGTGGTCGACAGCAGCATCGTGACGAACACGTAGCCCTTCTGCGCAAACGTCGTCACGCCAGGGTCAGCGTTGTCTGCGCGGAGCGAAACGCGCGTGATCGCTCGCGGCCCGGTCCAAGGCAGCTCTTCTGCGTCGTATACGTATTGCACGCGCACGGGCTGGTTGGTGCCGAACGGGATGCTCGTGGCAGATCCCCCTTCGAGACCGTTGAGGACCGCAGGCACGGTGACGTTCTGCGCGCCACACGACATGGCGAGAAGTGAGATGCAAACGAGTGCGCGCAACGTCGATGCCATGAGCCGATCCTCGAATGCACAGATCGACGCGGGGCCATGCGCGCCTTGATGTAGATCGCAACGCCGCGTGCGCGACCCGATCCCGCCGCGAGACGCACTGCGTCAAGATGCCCGCTCGGCGAGCCGAAACACTGGTGGCAATCTCGACAAGGAAGATCAGGAGAGCACCGTGGAACTGGGGAACATCGCAACACCGCAGGAAGAGGCGACGCCGGAGCTGCGCTATGCATCGCTCCATCGCGCCGTCGAACGAGGAATGGCCTCGCAGGACGTCTACCGCGAGCTCGCCGAGATCTGCTTGCAGCTCGGCCATCAGGACGAGGCATTGCGCGTCCATGACGGCATGGAGCCAGGGCCTCTGCGCGATCACATAGCGTCGCGACTGAAGCGACACGGCCTTCTTGCCCATGCTCCATCCACAGCCGAGTCGCCTCGCAGCGCCACGGCGCGCGGGCCTGAGGCAGCAGCATCCGATGCGCGCGAGCATGCGCTCGACGCCGTGCAATACATGGCGCAGGGCATCATGCCTGCAGCGTCGCTATCGACGATGCTCGCGTTCCCGATCCTCGTGAGCGCTGGCGGAATGCTGACCGGCGGCTCGCCGTGGCTCTTCGCTGCGCTTGCTGCTCCGCCATCCTTGTGCGTGCTTGGCCTCGTTGGCGCGATTGCGCGCAAGGTCTACTTGCGCAGCGCGGACGGCGAGAGCGATCCGCCGGAGTGGCCATCGGCTGCGGAAACGCTGCAGGAGGGCAAGCGGTGCTTGCTCGACCATCTCGCCGTGTATGGCGCGTGCGTGGCGCCTGCCATGGTCGCGCTGATGCTGGGCGTGCCGTCGATGTCGATGCTGCCGGCGCTCTTGCTCGGAATGTTCTTGGCGCCGATGGCGTTGATCCTGAGGCAGCATCGCGGCGACATGTCGGCGCTGTCGCCTGTCACCATCGTGCGCGGCATCAGCAGCAGCCGTGGCTATCTGCGCATCGCAGGCCTGTATTGGCTCGCGTTCTTGCCGGCGGCCATTGCGTTCTTCGCGTCCCTCGGCAACGCGCCGTGGATCCAGCTCGCCATCGTTGGCCCGCTGTCGGTTCTGCCTGCGTTTGGCACGGCGCGCGTGCTCGGCACGTTTGTCGATGCGCACCGCGAACGGTTGGGCGTGCTGGTCCAACTTGCTGCGACGCCCCGCGGCGTGGCACAGGCTCCGCAGCACAAGCCGATGCGCGGCGCGCGCCCGGTTGGCGTCGCTCCGACTGCGCAAGCAAAGCCGCAAGCTGCTGCGCAACCTCGCGCCGTTCGTCCGACGACTGCAGCCCAACCGGCGCCGAAGCCCTCGGTGCCCACCGCACGGATCGAAGGCCGCGCTCCGAAGCCGGCACAAGCTCGCCCGCAGACGGCAAAGCCAACCGCGGCGAAGCTCACTGCGGCGAACGTCGGCACGCAGCCTGCTGCGCGCACGGCCAAGCCGAAGCAGCCCGTTGCAAAGCAGCCTGCTGCGGAAGGCTTCCAGGGTCCCGATCTGTCGGGCATCCCTGGCGCCACGGTGATCAGCGGCGCCGATCGCGAGCGCATGGGCGCAGCCGCGAAGAAGGGCTGATCCAGAAGGCTGCGCGCATCACGCGCGCAGCGTCACGTGGCCCGGTGACCTCCTACGCGAGGTCGCGTTTCACTTGTCCTGGATCGCCATCCAGCCAGAGCCCTCGATCATCAGGCTCTGCATCTGGCCGTCGGTCGGTTCGACCTTGAGGTGCTGGAACGCAGTGCCGTGGCCATCCCACGCATCGTCGAACCAGAAGCACGCGGCATCCGTGATGAAGAAGTCACCGAGCGCCGCGCACACCGTGAGCAACGGAATCACCGGCACCACGTACAGCACGCCGTTCATCACGGGGGTTTGGACGTAGAGCCGGTTGTCCCAGTCGTCGACCGTGCGGGCCAACTGGTGCGGGCCCGCGGCGCAGGCGGTGGAAAGGGCCGCCGCGATGCCGACGGCGAGGAGGTTGCGGAGGTTGTTGTTCATGGCAATGGTCCAAGTGCACGGCGAGATCCGCCGTCACAGGATCATGCTGAGGCGGACTCCGGGCGCCACACATTCGCACCACCGCCACCGGGCGAAAGGAATGCGACGTAGCGGCTGCGCCTGGGGAATCCGGGGCTCCCCCGGCTATCCTGCTCGGCCTCCAACATGCGCGACAAGGTTCTCATCGGCTACGGCCAGGGCTTCTGGGGCGACTCGATCCTCGGCCCTGTGCGTCTCGTCCGCGAAGGCCCCCTCGACTATCTGGCGCTCGACTACCTCGCCGAAGTCACCATGAGCATCATGCAGAAGCTCAAGGGGCGGAATCCGAAGGCGGGCTACGCCACGGACTTCGTCGCGATGCTGTCGCGCGTGCTGCCCGAGGTGCACCAGAAGGGCATCAAGGTCATCGCCAACGCCGGCGGCGTGAATCCGGGCGCGTGCCTGGACGCCGTGCTCGACCTCGCGCAGAAGCAGGGCATCAAGGGCCTCAAGGTCGGCATCATCGAGGGCGACGACATCCTCACTCGCATCCCCGATCTGCTGCAGTCGGGCCACATGCTCGCGAACATGGACGACGGCCGCGCGTTGTCCGAGGTCCAGAGCCGCATCCTGTCGGCCAACGTCTACATCGGCGCGTTCGCCGTCGCCGAATGCCTGCGCCAAGGCGCGCAGATCGTCATCGGCGGCCGCCTCACCGATCCGGCGCTCGTCGCCGGCCCGATGATCCACGAGTTCGGCTGGGGTCCGCAGGACTTCGACAAGCTCGCGGCGGGCACGATGGCCGGCCACATCGCCGAGTGCGGCGCGCAGTGCACCGGCGGCAACTTCACCGGCTGGCGCGACGTGAAGGACTTCGTCCGCATCGGCTATCCGGTCATCGAGGCGAGCCCCGACGGCTCGTTCGTCGTGACGAAGCACGAAGGCACCGGCGGCCTCGTCAACCGCGAGACGGTGATCTCGCAGCTGCTCTACGAGATGGGCGATCCCAATCGCTACCTCGGCCCGGACTGCACCGCGGACTTCACGAGCGCGAAGATCGAAGAAGTCGGCAAGGACCGCGTGCGGCTGTCTGGCATCAAGGGCGGCCCCGCGACGCCGACCTACAAGGTGTCGATCAGCTACCAGAACGGCTTCAAGACGACGGGCCAACTGACGGTCAGCGGTCCCGACGCGGTCGCGAAGGCCAAGCTGTGCGCCGACATCGTCTGGGGCCGCCTCGCCCTGGATGGCTGCACGTTCGAAGAGCACGAGAAGATCGTCGAGATCGTCGGCGCCGGCGTCTGCCACGAAGGCATCGCCAAGCCGACGGACCCGCCGGAGGTCGTGCTGCGCATGGGCGTGAAGTGCAACGACGAGGACAAGGTCGATCGCTTCGGCATGGAGATCGTGCCGCTCGTCACGAGCGGCCCGCCAGGCGTCACCGGCTTTGCCGGCGGCCGCCCGAAGGCGACCGACATCGTCGGCTACTGGCCGGCGCTGCTGCAGAAGGACCAGGTCAAGACGCGCGTTCGCGTGGAGGTGACGTGATGGCGAAGGTGAAGCTCTCTTCGTTTGCCTGGGCTCGCAGCGGCGACAAGGGCGACGGCAGCAACGTCGGCATCTTCGTGAAGACGAAGGCCGACTACGAACTCATCAAGAAGGCCCTCACCGTCGACGCCGTGAAGCGCCACTTCCACGGCATCTGCAAGGGCGAGGTCACGCGCTACGAAGCCGAGAACATGCTCGCGCTCAACTTCCTGCTGCGCGACTCGCTCGGCGGCGGCGGCAGCGAGAGCCTCAAGACCGACGCGCAGGGCAAGACGCACGGGCTCGCGCTGCTGGAGATGGAAGTCGAGCGGTGAGGCGTTGTAGCCCACCTTGAAGATTGAACATCTAGTGTTCAGTTTTCGAGGTGGGCGCAGCATGCCAACGATCCTCATGCCCCACGCTGTGCGCGTGCCCCAGCCCTCGCGTTCCAACAGGCGTGCTTGCGTGCGTGCCTGACGAACCAGACAGTCTTTCGCAGCCATGACCGAATCGCTGATCCTCCAGCGCCTGCGCAACCGCGCTCGCGCGCGTCGCGCCCGCATCGTCCTGCCCGAAGTGCACGACCCGCGCACGATCGAAGCGCGCGCGCTGTTGGAACAGGACGGCCTCGCGCAGGTCGTGTGGGTCGAGGATCCGGCCGCGCATCCGCGCTTCGACGAAGTCGCGCAGCACATCTACTCGCGGCGGCGCACGAAGGGCGTCGACGCGGTGCAGGCCGCGAGCCTCGCGCGCGACCCGCTCTACTTCGCCGCGTCGCTCGTGGCGCTCGGCCACGCCGACGGCGCCGTCAGCGGCGCGTGCCACGCGACCGCGAACGTGATCCGCGCCGGCATCCACTGCCTCGGAACGGCGATCGACGTGCCGCTCGTCAGCTCGATGTTCTTGATGGTGCGCGGCGAC
>Ga0114980_10002818_pt1 | contig 12087 bp, 13 predicted proteins | sample S_140806_EF_Meta_FD_87018 | JGI IMG/M metagenome (GOLD analysis project Ga0114980, IMG submission 87018) | Freshwater microbial communities from Lake Simoncouche, Canada to study carbon cycling - S_140806_EF_MetaG | ecosystem: Environmental > Aquatic > Freshwater > Lake | place: Lake...
CAGAATTCTTTAAACAATCACATAAATATTGGGATTAATATGAAATTAATTAATGTTGCAAAAAGTTTAATCTTGGAGGCATCTGCAAAGGATGTTTTGGTTAATAAGTTAAAATTAAGTGATGAGGCTGCTGATTTCTTTGTTGAAAGATGTGGCAAATTGGCTGTAATAATGGTTAATAAAATCATTAAAAGCGAAAAAGAAACCTTGGATACATTAGATATGAATGATGTATTTACATCAGCTGAATCATTAAACAAAACTTACCGAAGATATTATACAAAGTTGGCCTCCATTATGGACTGGATTAGAGTTGGATTAAATGGTAATTTAGGTGAACATAAAAATGATAATTTTGAAAAATTATTTAATGAATCAGTAAAATGGCATAATGAATTAGGTGTGGGTGATGGTGAATATAATTATAATGAAGAAAATGACATTATATTAGATTTTAGAGATAGTGATGGTATGGGCTTTTATTGGGTAGATTTAGCCACATCAAGGTGTACAGAGGAACAAAAAAGAATGGGTCATTGTGCTTCAACTAGAGGTGATACTTTATATTCATTAAGAGAAACAAAAAGAATAAATGATAAATTTACATTAAGTAAAAGTCATTTAACTGCTGCAATTGAATGGGGGGGTAGTGGTGATAAAATTTTACAATTAAAAGGTCAAAAAAACTCAAAACCAGCAGAAAAATATCATAAATATATTGTTGAATTATTAATAACTGATAAAATTGATATTATTGGATTTGGCTCTGAATATGATTCTGCAAGTGATTTTAAAATATCAGATTTAGGTGAGGAATTGCTAAAAGTAATAATGGAAAAAAAACCAGAATTAGTAGATATATTTTCAAGAGTTGAGGCATACAAAAAAGGTTTAATTAAAGAAAAACCAAAGACTATTTTTGATATTACCATTAAAAAACATCACTATAAATATTTCTTGGACAATTTTGATAATTCAGAGGAGAAGTTTTTAGACAAAGTGTTTAGTGGTGATTTATATAATGACTCTGGTTATTCTTGGGAAGATTTTGTGCATTATACAGATACCAGTTTAGAACAAAAAATAGAAGATTATGTTGATAATGTCTATCGTTCAAAAAAATGGAGTACTGATGATTCTGGAAACAATCAAGATGAATTTTATGATATGGAATTAAGTCAAAAAATAAAAGAAATAGATGATGAAGATTTAAAATCAGTATTAAGACAATCATTAGATAGGGCATATGAAACAGCAGTATCTAATGCATATTATAAATATTATAGAGGTTTATTTGAAGAATATGGTAATGTATTGGACTTTAATGATGAATATGTTAAAATTCGTATTGATATATTAAATTTTTATGAACTTAAAAACTATCCTGATTTGGCAACATATACTAAGTTGGAAGATTTATTTTTTGATGCGGCTACTGAGGACCAAATAGATAAGCCTAGAGTTAATACTAATAGAATAAATGACCCCTATCCAAAAGATGAGGATTTTGCAGATAATTTTTATGAACTATGTTCAGAATATGATATACCAATTAAAAAATAAAAAGAATGAAACTATTAAACTCTTTAAAATCCATAATTTCCGAAGCAAAGTCTTTGGAAGAAATTTATAACCAATATTATAGTGATATACCTTTGCAAATATTTAATAGAATTATAAAGGCAGATCCCAAAACGGTTGTTAAAAATGATAAAATAGTAAAAGTCGGTAAATATGCCAAAATATTACTGAACATTTATAAGATTGGTAATATGCCAAATCTTGAAAACTTGGTTGAAGCCACCAGATACTTGACTATTGTTTATAATAAAAATTTGAGTATTGATATTAAGAATATCAAGCAAATATCAGATTTATATGATATTGTAAAAAATTATATTGTATCTATTGAAACACCAATAAAAGAAATTTTAAAAGAATTACCAAAAGATTCATATAAACTTCTGCATAATGGAGAAAACTGGGTTGTTTTTAGACCTTTAACGGAGAAGGCAGCAGCCTGGCTTGGCGTTGGTTCATCTTGGTGTACAACTTGGGGTAAATATAGTTTAGACCCAGCATACAAGAGTAGAGCCAACTTATTTACAACATACAATTATGCACCAATATATATTATGATTGATAAGAGTGATGAAAAACACAAATACCAATTTCAATTTAAAAAGGATGAATTTAGAGATGTTAGAGATGGTATGATAAATGTTAAAGGATTTTTTATTAAACATGATGAACTAAGAGAGTTTTATTTTCCATTATTATTAGATAAAGAAGGTATTTTTACTGAGGAAGACCAGTTTGATAGAATAAATGCTCTATCAGATAAGTTTGCAAGTAAATTAAATGAGGTTAGAATTGAAAAATTAATTGAATCTGGTATAAGCAATCCAATTGCTTTGGCGTTTGCCAAAAATGACACTTATGACCAATTAACTGAATACGATGCAGATGATGATAGTTTTGTTACACTTATTCCTGATAGCAATATTGCTGATATCACATATGATGGGTCAAACATTGATTTTGAACTTAGAACTCCATGTTCGGGGAAGGTTGGAAATTATTCTTCAATTGGTTCTTTAAAAGAACGTATTTCACACATAGAAGGGCAAAAAAGAGATAATGATTTAACTGATAGCATATATAATGATAGATATGATTTTGCTGAAATACTAGAAAACTATGTGAGTGATTATTTTGAAAAAAATAGTTCTGATATAAAGTATATGAATTATAATTTTATAACATTAGATGCCTTTAAAAGATATTTTTTAACTATTATAAGTAATAAAAAGTCAAAATATTTTGATAAAATATTTGAAAAATATTCAGATAAAACATATGATGCAACCATATCAGGTTATAATGGTGCTATAGAAAATGAATTAGATTCTATAAAAAAATATGCATTTATAAGTGAATCAGGATATTATTCGCGTACACAAGTTTTAAGTGTGAATTCTTATGAGTTTATCCAATATGTTAATAAACAAAGAATTAAACAAATAACTGATTTCTGCCAACTTTTTGAGAGTTATATTGATGATTCTGATATTGTAAATGATGAATGGTATATTGATTATGATACTATATATCCATCAGATGAAGATATGCACCCAATTATTGCAGAAGTATTAGAAGATTTCATTATGGAAGAATTTGGATCCGTGGATGAACCAAATGCAGAAATTGTAAAAATTAGAATTAAATTGGTAGAAATACTTGAAAAATATTTTAATGAAAATAATGAATATAATTGGAAATATAATGATTATCCACAAATTTTTAATGGGTCACTTGTAAAGATATATTTAAATCCACAAATTGATTTTGATGATTCAACTGTTAAAATAATCTTGATTGATAAGAAAACAAAAAATGAATATACTGGAAATATGCCTATTGATGAATTATATAATACTATGTTTAATTATAAATTAGACTTATTTTTGAATAATACTGATGTTGAGGAATCCTAAATGAAAAACCCCCAAACATTAATTTGTCTGGGGGTTTTTATTTTACTTCTCAATAAACATATTTGTTTGGTTTACTGGAAATCTGGCAACTGGATAAGTCTTTTCATCTTCATCCTTTTGTTTAACTTCATAATAACCATCGTAAATCTTAACTGTTGGCACAGAATTAAATGTGCAGATGATTGTACCCACTGATTTGTGGCCTTCATAAACTCTAACAGTTTTCTCTGTTGTGTTAAATAGTAATGTTTGCATTGTTTTGTTTTTAAATTTTATAAGACATATTGTCTATTAGTTAAGTATATCATAATTTACAATTAATTCAATATTTAACCTACAATATTTACCAATTCTTCTGTGTGGTGGTCAAAACCCATATCAGATGCAATTGGTTGTTTATTTAAAATTGAAAGAACCTCTTTCAGATTGTATGGCCTAAACTCTGGGTGTCCATCCATCCCCACATCCATTCTTTTGCCATTTCCCAGCCTTTTATTGGTTGGAAGGTGGCAGTGTCCATGCAAGTGTATAACACCCTTATTTAAGCCATTCCAGGATGCTATGGGGTAGTGACAAAGAACAAATTTATTGTTATCAAACTCAAGTTCAACATAGGAGTTAACAGTTAGAAATAATCTCTGTATATCACTTTTGTTTTTCTCAATGTGGTCATCGTGATTTCCAAGAACAAGGTGGATATTCTTGCAAACTAGTCGATTGTGAAATTCTGCTATGCTATCAAACCCACCAAATGACCAGTCACCCAAGCATATTAATATGTCGTCTTGATTTACAACTGCATTTATGTTGTTAACAATAGCGGCATTCATTTTCTCAATTGATTCAAAATCCCTTGTGTTCTCTGTTGGGACTTGACCATCTTTAGTTCTCCAATTGGTTGTTCCCCTACATATGTTATTGTGGTTATAGTGGGGATCACTAAAAAACCAAATTTGTCTTTCTTTTTTAATTTTTAACTTCATTTTCTTTTGTTTTTTCTGTTGGATAATTCCATTGTTATGTAATTTATTTCATCAGCATAATAACCATTCTTGGGGTTATCTGGATTTGCGTTTATGGCCTCTTGACAATCTTTAATTATATAATGTAAAGCATTAATATCAAGGGATTTTAGTTTCTTGGGGTAATTCTTGTGGTCAATCTGTGGTATCATACTGTGTTGGTTTTAATGTGATACAAAGATACAAAAAAAATGGAATATTGATATATTTATAGAAAAAAATAAAAAAATTATGAAAACATTAAGATTAACAGAAACAGATTTAAAAAGATTGGTTCATAAAGTTATTGTAGAACAAAAATTACCAAAAAGTATGGAATTTTCAATTTGGGACAATAGAAAGGTTATAACATACCAAAGCAAAGATGATATTACAATATCTGAAATATTAAAAATTGATTCCAAAATTAAAAAATTCATAAATTCATTACCAAAAGGTAAGCCAACTAGTGAATTAGCAGTAGAATCTGAAAATAGAACTTTGTCATTTTATATGCACTTTGAAACATCAATGTCAAAGAAAGAATTAGAAGATAAATACCTTAATTAAGTTCACTTAAACCAATAAGGTATTTCTCTATTTTTCCAGGTTGCAAAACCTTTTTTTTCACCAATATAGTAGTTCCTATATGATTGAACAAAATCATCAACTTTATATTGGTCGGGCATTGCCAAAGCTGGTGGGGTAAATCCAATATCCTTAATATTTGGCAAATTATTCAAACACCATTGAATCACATCAGTTGATTTATGGTGTTTGTTGTATCTATATGTATATTCCTTTGATAATTCAAGCCCAAGTTCACACAAATATAAATAATTTGTTAAAGATGCTCTACACCAGATAGAACATGGATGATTTTTATGTGCCAACTTATATGGGGGTTCACCATCTCCACATAAATGGTTTGCTGAACATAGTAATTGTGCAGTTTCTAATATCATCTTAACAACATGTTTATCACAATGATATTGAGCGTTTATTTGGGGATTTTCATCCAATAAGAATATGTTCATGTTTTTTTTTGCAAAGATATAAAAATTTTGAATAGTTGGTAATATTTATAATAAAATTAAAAACTATGAATTCTTATTTTTTTAAAATAACAGATGAAGAAAAAACAAATATCCTAAATAAGCATAAAGATTTATATAATGGATATCTTTCAGTTCAAGCAAAAGTAAAACCAACAAGATTATCAACATATGATGATATTTCTGACAAAAAAGGTTTCACATTAACAAATGCTGACTTAGTAAAAGAAGGTAAAGAAATGGCCTGTGAGCAATGTGGAGGCAGTATGTCAGAAGGTGAATGTATGGAATGTGGTGCAATGAATGAAAATTGGAATACTGACGACATTGATACAGAAACAAATATGGATTTCATTGAAATGGAAGAAATGTATGATGATGGTGAAATGGAAGAAATGTATGATGATGAAGAAACTATCTATGAATTAGAATATGATGAATATGATATGAGTTCAATGACTGAAACTTTTGTTAGGGAAGCCAAAAAATTGATTTTAAGTGAAACCAAAAATTCAAAAACACCAACCAATAAAAAAATTAATGAAAATAATAATTTAAATAATGGTGTTAATGAAAAATTAATTGAGATTAAAAACTTTATGCATAGGATTGCAAAATACTAAAATAATGGAGATTAAAGAACTAACTGCTTTTTTTGTTGATAAAGAAACAAACATTCTTGATGTGACATTCAGGTTGATTGATGATTCTGACGATATTATTAGGCAAGATCAAATTGATTATGATTTGGCCGAAGAATACGGGTATTCAATTGTCCCAAATCATTTAACAATACCTGATGATGAATTAATCGAAACTGATATTGATGAATTTGAGGATGTTGATGTTGATAAAATAGAATTGATAAATTTTTTAACTGAATATTATACGGTTAATCCAAATTTATTGCCAAAACCACAAAACTATTAAAATGAAAAATAAAAAACAATTTGGTGAACAAGAAAGTGATGCTGGTGCATCATCGCAAACACCTGCAAACAAATGGGAATCTGGCGCATCTAGGGGTAAAGCAAATCCTATTGACAGCAAGTCTAAATGGGAATCTGGTGTAACTAGGGGTAAAGCAAATCCTATTGATAGTAAGTCTAAATGGGAATCTGGTGCGTCTAGGGGTAAAGCTAATCCACTTTAATTAAAATATTTTAACACATGAAAAGTATTGATGAAAAAATAGATATAATATTAAGGCAAAAACTTTTGATGGGTTATAAGCCTGAACTTAATCTAAATGAAAATTATGAACAATTAAATGAGGCAGAATCCAGAAATTTATCTAATAAAATTGTTGGTGCTGCTGGTAGTTATGCTGTTAAACAAGCATTAAAGAGAGGCGCTGCTCGTGCTGCTGCTCGTGCTGCTACTAATGCGGCTGCTACAACTGCTGCTACTGGTGCCGCTGCTACTAATGCGGCTGCCACAACTGCTGCTGTTGGTGTTACTGGAGCAGAGGCCGCTGCTGGTGGAGCCGCTGCTACTGCTGCTGGTGGGCTTACTACTGCTACTATTGCAGCTATTGGTGCAGCAGGTTTGGGGGGTATTGCAGGTATATTTTTAATTGCTAACTTTGTACAAGGTTGGGGTAGAAAAGGTCCAAAAGAAAGAATTAGTTTCTATTGTAGTTTTTGTAAAGAACATGCAAACCCAACTGGTTATGATGCTAGTAAAGTAAGAAAAATTGCAAATGATTTATATACTGCATATGCAGCAAAAGGATTTTTAGGTTCAGGAATTGGTACAGACGAAGAGGGTGCATATGCTGCTTTTGGTAAACTTTCATCATGGGATGAATTCTGTGGATTAGTTAAAGTTTTTGAAAGTAATTATAATAAGAGATTATATGATTATATCAAAAATGAGCATTGGAGGACTGTTGAATTAATGAAGATATTAAATATAATAACCCCATTGTTTGAACGTAGAGTTAGAGAACAAATTATACCTATAACTAATTGCTTAATAAATTTAATAAAAAGAAGATTTAATCCTTCTTTCACAATTACAACACCAATTCCTTCTGGTGGGTTTAATATACCTGGTAATGATACTAATTTAAAAAATCCAGTATTAATTAGGAAAGGTGGTATAAAAATATTTTCATTAGTACCAAATGCCGAAGGGTTAAATTGGCGTACAAATGATAGTACCATAAAAGGATTCACTAGATGTGCACAAAATGGTTGTGTTGAATTTGTAGATAAGGCAACAAATACGGTATATTTAATTGATCAGTGTTATAGAGCAGGAAGAATACCAAATCGAGATAGGTCTTGCCCTAATGGTTATCAACAACCATTAGATGATATTTACAAATTATGTACAAGTGGACCACCTGTTGTTGAGATGCAAAGATGTTTAAGTATTAATCCTGATGGAAAATTTGGTGGAAGTACATTAACTGCCCTTAGAGCTCAAAAAAATGTAGATACATTTACTATCCAAACATTAGCAACATTATGTAATAATACACCTACACCAATAAAGAAAAGTGATTTTGATTGGTTAGAAGGTGAAGATTTAACTATACAAGAATTTTAAAAAAAAAACTATGAAAATAAATTTAAATATTGAAAATTCTGAAAAGAGTAGGATATTAAATATGCATAATGTTCTAAAAGAACAAGCTGTCCAACCACAAACAACTGACATTAATCCTAATCATGGTAAATTGTTAGCAAATCAAATTGTGAGTAACAAACTTTGTGATTTTAGCAATTTTAAAGGTTATAATAAAAATACTAAACAGATAATAGATAAACCAACGCCTTGGCTTTTTAGAAATAGAGTTGGTATATTAGGTCTTGCAATAGCACAAACAACATATTATAATCCAAATGATGCTGTTTTTTTTGATTTATCAAATATTGGTGAAGATGGAACATTAAATCAATATATTATAAAAAACGATAATGGGCAAAATACTGTAACTGAAATTCAACAGTCATTTACTTGTGGTGGGTTGAAAATTAAAGTTGCTGAAGTAATACAAAGAATTAATGATACTGTTTCAAGTCAAGGGTTTAAACCATTTTCTTCATTTAACACAAGTGAGCAATCGCAACTAAATAATCCTGAAATTTATGATAAAATGTCTGTAAGTGACATTTTTAAAATATTAGAACAAGATCCTAATTTTAATCCAAAATTATATCCAACTACAAAAGATAAGTTTTTTTATAGACCAAAGGTTAAATCTGGTGCTAAACCTGTGACTCCTCAACAAACGGAACTAATTGGTAATTTAGAAAAAACTGGATGGAAAGGAGAAGCAACTATGGATTATTCACAAATAGGTAATTATATACCTATTGATTTAAAAACCGTATATCCAAGCATATTCAATACATCATTTATTATGTATCAACCAAGAGCATTCAATGAAAAAGCAAAAGATATGAATCCTGGTGCATTAAATGTTACTGAACAGAAGCATACACAATGTTTGAAAAATTTAGAAACATTTACAAATGCATATGCAAATTATAGATCCACACCAATTAATCAAATACCACCAAATATTTTAACTTATAAAGATAAAATTCAAATTTGTTATAATACTTTTAGTAATAAAAATTTTGGTAAAAAACTTAGAGATTTAGGTGTAGTTGGGGGGCAATATAGTCAAATAAACCCAGCATTTAAAATAGAAGAAATATGATAAATAAGAAAGTTATAATTGAATCAATTATATTAAAGAATAATTTGAATAAAAAATTTTCAAATATTAGTGTTGAATATTTCAATTCATTATCTGAAAACAAAAAATTACATATTTCTCTTAAATATATTAATGAAGTAAATAAAATACATAATAATATATTATTGAATGAGTTTGATGTTGGTAAATACATTAATCCTGGAACCGTTGCTAATTTTTTTACTTCAAGTTCATTAGGTTCTGGTGTAGGTCAAGCTATGTTAGAGAAAATAATAGGTTGGGGATTACAGAAATATTTAGGTATCCCAGATGGTTGGTTTCTTAAAACAATTGTTAACTTTTTATTAGATGATCCTGCAATGTTAATTAAATCATTTACTGATTGTAATGTTTTTACAGAAAAACTTATTGATGCTGGTGTTGAAACATTTGTTCAGACAAAACTACAAAAAAACCTTTTTAAAGATAAGGGGTTTGGTGGTTTTATTGGTGATGCTTTAAGAAACACAACTATGGAATTTATACAGAATAATGAATTTAAAAAGAATTTGATGAAAACAATTACACCTATTGCTTGTAAATTTATAAATGATGTAAAAACTAAATATTTTGGATAATAACGAATCTTACAGATAGCATCTGTTGATTATAAATCGGGTTTAAAAAAAAGAGGAGGTATTCAAATTTTAGGTAAGGGGTTGGTATTATGCCAACCCCTTCTTTTGTTATTTCTTTTTAGAAACAATAATCTCATCAATTATACCATAGGTTAATGATTCATTAGCGTCAAGCCATAAATCTCTACTAGCATCTAGTTTAACTTGTTCTGCTGTTTTACCACAATAACCCCCCAACAACTTAAAAAGAATTTCATTTGTCTTTTGCCATTCTTTCATTGTTATTTCGGCATCTTGGATGTTACCATAAGCGCCTCCAGAACTTTGGTGTAACATTGTTTTTGAAAATCTAAGAGAAGTTCTTTTCCCTTTTGTTCCAGCACCAAGGATAATGGATCCCATTGATGCAGCCATTCCTGTGTTCACTGTACGCACATCACAAGCAATATAGTCCATAACATCAACAATTGATAAACCAGCCTTTACAGAACCCCCAGGGCTATCTACGTGCAATGTAACGTCAGACTTTTCTGTGGAATCAAGAAACATTAATTGTGCTTGAATTATGGTTGCCATTCGATCCTCTACTGGGCCAGCAATCCATATTAATCTATCTCTCATTAATCTTGAAAAGATATCAATTTGTGTTGCCCTCATTTCCCTTTCTTCAAGAATATAGGGGGTCATAGAGTTTTCAAAATAATCCAAATTTGATGATGGTTTTCCTAAATGGTTAACATAATAGGACTTGAATTCGTTTTTCATATTATTTTGGTTTTTTTATAAGTATAATACTTTTTTTGTTAAGAAACAAATGATGATTTATAATCTTCCCATACTTTTGCAACAGATGATTCATTTGCAAATAATGTTGGGGTTCTTGGTTGGAATCTTAGAGGCATTCTTGCTTCCTCTGGAGTTTTATCGCCCTTCCTTAAATTACAAGGTAGGCAGCAAGTTATAAGGTTATTCCAAGTGTTTTTACCCCCTCTTGATTTTGGTATTATATGGTCAATGGTTAAATCTTTCTTTGAACCACAATATACGCATTCGTTATTATCTCTTTTATATAATCTACTTCTATTCACCCTCAAATTCTTCATTTTGTGTGAAATATAATTTAAAAGTCTAATTATTAATGGTTTTGAGTAATTTATATTTTCACTTCTAACGATATTATCATCATTTTTTATGATTTCTGCTTTTCCTTTTATTACAAGAATTATGGCTCTTTTAAATGTGGTTATATTTAAGGGGGTATAATCTGAATTTAGCACTAAGATTGATTCCATATTTTTTTTATAAAAATATAATAAAATAAAAAAAGGGTTGCAAGTATTTCTGCAACCCAATCTTATATTAGTTTATGACGCTTGGTCGTTTTTTTAACAAATTTATCCGATTTCTTTTAAAGAGACGTAGAAGGTTTGATATTTTCATATTATTTATTGTTATATATTATAAATATTATCAAATAAAAAAGTGGGTTAATATTTTAATACATAAAAAATATATTTTTTCATTCCTTTTGATATTTATAATAAAAATTTAATATGAGAAAATTAATGCAAATTAATGAGAGCAAATTAATTCGGGTAATAAAGAATATGTTATTGGAACAATCAGCAGAAGAGATGGCTGCACAATATGGAAGAGATGTAAATCTTAATTTATTGCCAGATTATGCAACAGCACAACCAACAGCACAACCAGCAGCACAACCAGCAGCACAACCAGCAGCACAGAGACAAATTGCTTGTCCAACTGGGTATAGACAGAAAGAAAAAGGTCCATATGTTTTGTGTGATCAATCAACAGCAATACAAAGATTGCAAAAACAATTTAAAATAACCCAAGATGGTAAACTTGGACCAAAAACATTACAATATATTAGATATTTTTTCCAAGATAAAAATAAAATTAATGTATCAGATGATGAAATTAATACTTTCATTAAACAATCTACCCCAGATGCAGTAGGTCCAACAAATGCACAAACACAACAACCAATGCAAAATAATGCTGGTGTTGTTGTTAATATAGCTGCTGATTATGGGGGTGGTCTTGGTTATATTAATAAATCATTTATGAAGGGTGGTTATATACAATTGACAGATAGAACTGGTAATGTTAAAATAACAACAAGTTGTGAATCATTAAAAAGTAAAAAAGGGATTAGGTATCAGTTTACAAGAGATGGTACTAAACAAATACCAATAACTATTCCTGATAAATTATACA
>Ga0114980_10002821_pt1 | contig 12086 bp, 13 predicted proteins | sample S_140806_EF_Meta_FD_87018 | JGI IMG/M metagenome (GOLD analysis project Ga0114980, IMG submission 87018) | Freshwater microbial communities from Lake Simoncouche, Canada to study carbon cycling - S_140806_EF_MetaG | ecosystem: Environmental > Aquatic > Freshwater > Lake | place: Lake...
ACATAAATTAAAGTTTCAACCATAACTTTTCTACGTATTTCAGGTATATTAAGAGTAGATAATTTGTCTAAGAATTCACTTGATTTAGATTTCAGTTTTTTATAAATAAACATTACAAACTTAATGTCACTATTAAATGCTTGTAAAGCTAAAGCTGAATTTGCAACGCGCGTAAGGCTACCCCCTCTGAGCATACCGAAATTTGAATTTACGGTGTGTCTATTTCTCATTTATTAATACCAAAGATTATTTAAATATGTATAATAATTTCTTGAGGCATACCAAAAAGTCCCAACATTTCACCGATAAATTTATTTATATCATTAAGAATATAATACCCATTATTAGGATATGGTGTTTCGTCAATGTGTCGCTCGAATTTTCGTATGTAAAAAGTTACAAGTCCAGATATATCCACAATGCGCCTTTGCGCTACGTGAAATTCAAGAACATCTTGGTCTTGTTCCGATATTTCTACGATTCCAAAAGCAAATTGATTAATACGAGTGCGGTAGATTTGTATCGTTGCGTCTAGTGTAGCCATACTTCTTCTACGCAAATCTCTATGGAATTGCCTAATTTCAAATCCGCTCTGTGCTGCAACTCGATCAGATAAATCATAATACAAAGTACGTAAAACTTTTATATATATCAACATCTCAAGAATAAGTTTATTCCACATATTAGGTGAATTAAGAGTAGAAAGTTTATCTAAAAATTTACTTGACGCAGATTCGATTTTTTTATAAATAAACTTTAAAAATTTTTTCCCCTGTTTAATTTTCTGCAAAGGTAGTTCGTAATTATCGGTGAATGAAAGACTACCACCACCGGGCATACCGAATGAAGATGTATTAATATTATTGAATACTCCGCGTTCTGCTCTACGTAAATCCTCTTGAAATCCTATAAGCAATTCAAGATATTTAGCAATTTCTTTAGAACGTGCCATCAAAAGATTTGGATTTTGAATTCCTTCCATTAGTACAGTGTCCATTAAATAAATATTAAAAACGGGAAAAACTAAATTATAAAAAGTTTCGAACATGATTCTAGCTTTTTCTGCAACTCCTTCGTCACGAATTCGAAGATTATGAAGTCTTCGCTGTACAACCTGATTTTGTAAAAGTAAATCTTTTGCTGCTTTTTCTGCTTTTATATTTTCAAAAGTTTCAAAAGTAGTACGTAAATTTTGTAAAATAACCTTTACTTCAAAAGACACCGGATCAGTTGCAGGAATTATGCGATGTCCGGACATTTCTGCATTGACATTGTCTCTTATACGTTTAATAACCTGTCTAGCAAGAGCCAAGGAACTATCGTGAATAGCATTAATTCGTTGAACTTCTCGAACTTCTCTTTGTAATCTTTCAAATTCAAGATTTCTTTCATTTGCTATTGGTATCGGGGGCGGTTTTTCAAATGGGTATTTTCCGAAATTTGAATATCTTCTCATTTATAATAATGTAAATATTAAAATTTTAGAGTAACATTCTGAGGACTTGTAAAAACTCCCTTAACTGCATTCTGAGATAAAACTATTCTTTTTCCTTTCAACTTATTTATTAAAACGTTGCTCATATCAAAATCTATAAGTTTAATATTTGAAATAGCATATTCAAATATTTTATTTTCTAAAAACCATCTGAAAAAATTTAGCTGCCCTACGGTTGTAACTATATAATTATTTTTATCTAGATTAATTACATCTTCTGTGTATTCTGACCACGAGAAAACTTTACAATCTATTATTATTCTTCTCTGTCTACAAAACGGATCAAAAAACTTTTTTGAATAAGCCTTTAATTGATTCTTATAATCTAAATATATGTTAAAATATGCTATTTCTTCATCGTTTTTAAACAAAGGGTATATTACATTGTATTTTTTCGAATAGTTTGTTATTAGCCAGTCTATAAGACGTAAACTTAAAGGATTATTTTGATAAACTATGTCTTTTAAAATTTGCATCCTATCTTTATAAAAATCTATTAGAAATCCGATTAAGATATTTTCTTTTAAGGTTAAACCCATATCAGTTATAAATAATTATTAAGCCAATTCTTTATGTATTTTAATAAAGAATTTAAAGAATATAATTATAAATATCTAAATTATATTCTATGATAGAAATCCAAGACGAATCAATTAAGAGAAAAGTTATATTTTTGCTTAATAATTTATGGTTTGGAAAATATTCACATTTTTTTCCTCATCAAATATGTGACTACATAGAAAGAAAAGATATATTCAAAATAAAGACCTTCTTGTATTGCTATTATAAATCCAACACAAAAAATGAAAAAAGAGCCTTGTTGTTTTTATTTATAGATAGCAACTGTGATAAAAAGGCATATGTAATTTTTAAAGATTTTAGTATACACTCAATTGAAATAGATTGTAATAGCGATTATTATAACAATACGCTTTTTGATATATCTATATCACCCGATGGAAAAATAATTATATACGACACCATTTATGTATCTGGAATTAAAATTAATAATTATCCATTTATGGATAGGATACTAGAAGCACAAAATTTTAAAACACATACAAACAATCCAATTTTTGAAGTATGTAGTTATATGCAAGGAATTTCTAGTTTGAGCGATTCATTAAAGCAATACGAAGAAGAAATATTCTTAATATCTAACGAGCTTCCAATAATTGTTGGGTTAAACCGTGGATGTTTTAAGTGGCAACCCTCTGAATCTATATATTTTAGTTTGAAAGTTATAGAACTAGAACACGATTTAGTATTAAATGCATGCAATTACAAAAAGGATGTACCGTTCGCTAAAATACATTTTTCAGACCCCAATGGAGAAATATACATAAATAAAATTAAAAAATTGGAAGATTACAAAAATGAATGTGTTATTGACGTTGGTGTAAATGAAAATGAAAATGAAATTATAATAATTAGAGTTAGTAAAACTTTTCCAAGTTCTTTGAGATATATCGAAAAAATGTTACGCATTAAAAGAGAAAATATTAAAATAAATGAATTGATTAAATGAATAAATTAATAAATTAATAATAACAAAAAATAATTGATTATACGATTCAATTATTTTTTGTTACTTTTTATTTTTTTACTTTTAATATTTATTTACCACGACCCGAAAAAGCTCATACGAGCCTTGCGGCGACGGTAAGCAGCGCGTGCGGCAATGGCAGACTTGGTCATCTTTAGACGGCGACCCGAACGGCGACCCTTGCGACCCTTGCGAACCTTGCGACCCCCGCGACGCATTTTCATCATCTTACGAGCAGATAGATAAACCTTTCCAGAACGCGAACGGTAATACAACGCACCGTTCTTTCCCCTGTAAACCTTACGCTTGCGCCCCTTTACTACAACCGATTTACGCGTAGATCTACCGCCTTTGCGGGGGCGACCTACGCGGCGCTTACCAAAATACATATCTTCATAATCGTCATACATTATACTATTTTAATATTACAAAAGAAAATAATTTTTTTTTAAATTAAATAAGAATTTTTAAAAATTTTGAAATAACATTTTCTTTAAAATTATTATTTTCTAAAAAATCTAATAGTTCTTTTTTATTAGACTTAGTAATTTGAAATTTTTGAGGTATCTCATAATCAAATTCCTTGAATACTTTTCTTGCTATTTCGAAGTTGAAATTTTCAGGTTTTGAACCGAGTTTTTCTATATAATTTTCTAGTGTAATGTATTGTTTTATAATATTGAAAGACGAAACCGGGCCTATACTTGGTATAGTATCAGAATAGTCGCATCCAGATAAAATACAAAAATCAACAAACATATTCATGGTCATCCCGAATTTCTCAATAACTAAAGATGTATCAATTTCTACTATCTTATTAATGGATGTTTTTAGAATTTTTTCGCAGCCAAATGTTAAAGCATCGGTATCGTCTGTAATAGTATAATCTACAATTCCGTTAATTTGTAGAAAAGCGCAGTATTTTTCAGCGTCTTCGGGTGCGGTACAATAAGGTATTCCGGCTTTTTCAAGGAGTTCTTTGCATTCTACAATATGCGATTTTTTAATTCTTATTATTTGTGACGATATCTTATCTATTTCGTCAATTATGGTTTTTTTTTCATCATCGTTTTCAGAATTGTCTTGTAAAATTTTTAATTCTTCAATTTTAACATACAGTTTTTCTTTAGTGTCGTGTCGTTTTTGTATAGTATTTTTTTTAGCATCAGGCGGATTTCCATCAAATACAAAAACTGGAAGAATCCCGTTAGACATATAATATTTAATACGATTTACTATTCCTACTAGATGTGAATTTTCTACACGAGATGCGTATTTAAATTTATATAAAAGAATACTACAATCAATTGCAAAAACGGATCCTTTGTATTTTTTGATATCATGCACATTTTCAGCTTCTTGTGCGTATTTTTTGATAAGGTTGTTTAGGCCGCGGATGCCCATTGTTAATGATTTTATTAACTAATCTTTTAAATCTTATTTTTTTTAGCAATTTAAATTTTATAAGTCTTTAATACTATATTTATCAAGTATTAAATATTGAGATTTACATTTACATTTACATTTAGAATTTTCTTTTTGAGGTTTACATTTAGAATCGTCTTTAATAAAATATCCCGTTAATGTAATTTCTTCTTCGGAGTCATTTTCTTCTAAAATTTTATCTGTTAAATCTAAAATATTTTTTTTAACAGGAAATTTTGGATGAGTTTTTATATCATTAATTCTATAAAACTCTATGTCTTTCCAAAAAAGTTCTAGTTTTTTTAAATTTTCGGATAACCATTTTTCGTCTCTATTAACTCGAACAATATTAATCTCATTTGGCGGTCTATATTCAATAAAATCTGCTAAATCCAAATCGCATATAAACATGTTTAACTGGACTTGCGGAAAATAATAATCCGGAATTTCACCGTGTTTTATAACTCGTTTATATGGACACTTAACTTCGAGTAGAATCGGTTTAGCATTAACGTCCGAGGTTGATAAAGCAATCCCATCTGGAGAACCCGCCAACCAATAATAGTCTTTATTGTTATATACGTCTTCGTGTGCTATTAGTCCAAAATTATAATTGATTTGTCCTGTAATTTTACAATATTTTTGTATAGCTTCATCTTCGTATTTCTGTCCATGTAAAGTTGCGACATTTCCAACAAACGGATTTAAATCTTGACCACATTTTTTAAAAAGAACTTCTGTAGATTTTTGATATGGATTGATACCTAGTGCAGTTGCGGCATCAGAACTTGTAAGTTTATTTTCACGCTGCTTAAACCACTCAGCCGATCTTTGCTCGTATTGAGGTATTTTAAGTAATTTTTCAATTTTATCCATAAATTATATATTATATTTTTTATATTTAATTAATTTTTAAATAAACTTATTTAATTTTTTTGACTAAAACCGTGGGTGTATTTTTCTTCTTCATTTGTTTTTTGTCGTACTCTGGTATAGATTTTGCCTTTTTCTCATCATAGTTTTTTTTACAATATTTCCAAAGTTCTTTTGTCCCTATTTTAAAATCCCTGCTCGGTTTTGCCCTGTACCAAAATACACAATCTTGAATATTGTTGCTTTTAGATGTATTATCTAAAACTAAACAATCATAACCTTCTGTACAACTATTGAGAACGTCTTGAAATACACTGAAATGTGGAAAAATTCCAAAAAAATTTTTATATATTTTTTCCTGATTTTGAATAATATTTTCTCGTAAAATAAATATATAGTCTATATTCGATCTTAAATCCGGTGGTAAATCCATACAATATTGCATAGTTAACATAAAAGATATTCTCCAATGTCTTCCGTTCATAAATATTCCTCTTATATTTACGTCTTTAATCATTCTTTTATCGTACATACAATCATCCAACAGAACAAAAACGTCCCCATCGGGAGTCTTAGTATCAGAATTAATAACTTTTTTTTGTCTAGTGATAACCTGTTGTATTATTTCTGGTTTGTATTCGGAGTGAATTAATATTTCTGGTATAAACTTCGAGTAATATGCATTCCCGTCTTCGGTAGCGGAGATAGCAACACCGGCTTTTATGCGCCTCATATAATATAATATATCAGAAACTAGAGTACTTTTACCTGTACCGCGTTTTCCAATAAATACAATAGTTGGAGGCCCGGCTCCTTTAGTTCTTCTCTCTTCTATACTTCGTGGTTTAAATTTTGATAAACTAATAGACATTATTAAATTAGTAATATTTTTAATAAGAAATCGTTACACGAAATAACTTTTATCCGAAAAAATTTTCAGTTAACGGATTGTCTGGCTCTATTGTATAGTATGAAAAAAGAACGCTAATTATTATTCCCAATGCACCTGACCCTACAATTACTATTTTTTTGTAATTTTCTTCTTTATCTAATTTAGTTAATAAGAGATAAAATATTCCACTTGTAAAAAGAATTATTAAGATGTGAGTTAAATCTAATGTATAAAAATCCAAAAATCCCATTATTATAATGTATTTATAAAATAAACCGTAAAATTAAACTAAATAAACAGAATGAACTAAATTAAATAAACCGAATGAACTAAATTAAATAAACCGAATAAACTAAATTAAATAAACACAAATTAAATTATTATAAAATATATTATGGGAGTTACTATTAATGATCTAAAAACATTTGATCGTCTTATTAATTTAGATTATGGAGATAAAGTTGTATTTTTTAAATTTGGTACAGATTGGTGTATTCAGTGTATCGAACTTGATAAAATTTTAGTTAATATACCAAATTCTATTATTTATTACATTTGCACAGACAATGAACATTTCGAATCATATTTGATGGAAAATAAAATTTATACACTTCCGTATACGTTTATTAAATTTGGTAAAAAAATTAAAAAAGTAATCGGTACACGCACAGAATCGTGTATTAATAAATACATTGAAGAACTATCAGCTATCTAGTTCGGCGTAGATTAAATAATTATTGCTAAAAAAAAAATAGTTTAAAAAAATAAGCGATATTTTAATAAAATACGATGACGGATACTTATAAAAAATATACACAAATAGAACATGTGTTGGCTAGACCTGGTATGTATATAGGAGATACTAAATGTATAACAGCAGAGTGTTGGATAGTTGATATAGAAACTAATACTGCGTGTATGAAAATGTGTAAATGGAATCCCGGCATTTTCAAAATATTCGACGAAATTTTGGTAAACGCTGCAGATGAAGTACAAAGAAATAAAACTGTTAAATGTATAAAAATTGAAATTAAAGATAATTCTATTTCGATTTACAACGATTCTGGAATACCAATTGAAATTCACCCAGAATATGAAATATATATCCCCGAGCTAATATTCGCAAATCTTCTCACTTCAAGTAATTACGATGATACAGTCAAACGCACCACCGGTGGTTTAAATGGTCTTGGTGCTAAACTAACTGCTATATTTTCAAAATCTTTCACAGTCGAGACCGCTAAATCAGGTAAAAAATATATACAAACATTTGAGAACAATTTAAGTGTAATAGGTAAACCTATAATCACAAATTCAACAAAGGAATATACAAAGATTACTTTTTGCCCAGATTTTGAAAAATTTGGAATCAAAGGCCTATCCGACGATACATTAGATGTTTTAATCAAAAGAGTATTCGACATCTGTGCTATTACACCTAAAACCGTAGATGTATATTTGAATGGTAAAAAATTGCCTATTAAAAATTTTTCAGATTACATCTCTGTATACATCGGACAAGTTAAAACAAATCCGAGAGTTATTCAAGAAAACGAAAGATGGAAAGTATCTGTATCCGCCTCGAAAAATGGATTTCAATGTATATCATTCGTTAACGGAATAAGTACATCTGACGGAGGAAGTCACGTAGATCACGTGATTAACCCTATTATTAAAAAACTAACAGAAGTTATTCAAGAAAAACACAAACATTTAACTATAAAACCGCAATACATAAAAGATCACCTGTTTGTTTTTATAAACTGCATAATTGATAATTCTATTTTTTCTTCACAAACTAAAGAAAAACACATTACGAAAGTAGCAGACTTTGGAACAAAATTTTCATATTCTGATGATTTTATTTCACAAATTGCTAAATTAGGAATAATCGAAAGTATTTTGGCTTTGGCGGAAGCAAAAGAAAAGAAGTCATTGCAAAAAACAGACGGTAAAAAAATAGGCAGAATTCTAATTCCAAAACTTGACGATGCGAATAAAGCCGGAACAAAAGATTCAAAGAACTGTACAATTATTTTCACAGAGGGTGATTCAGCTAAAGCCACAGCTATTTCTGGTCTTTCTGTTATAGGAAGAGATCACTACGGAGTTTTTCCACTTCGCGGTAAACTTTTAAATACAAAAACTGCTACTTATTCTCAGCTTGCGAACAACGAAGAAATAAATAATATAAAAAAAATAATTGGCCTACAGACTGGGAAAAAATATAAATGCGTCTCAGAACTTAGATATGGAAGAATACTTATCATGACCGACGCGGACACTGACGGTTTTCATATTAAAAGTCTTATAGTTAATTTTATTGGAGACGGATGGCCAGAACTACTAAAAATTGATTTTGTATCTTCACTTATAACGCCAGTTATCAAAGCTACTTACAAAAATATAGTAAAGCCTTTTTATAACATAAGCGATTACGTTTCTTGGAAAGAGACAAACGATATATCTAAGTTTAAAATTAAATATTACAAGGGACTTGGAACAAGTACAACAATCGAAGCAAAAGAATATTTCAAAGAAATGAAAACGCTTGACTATAAAAATTGTTCGGATGAAGATGAAAAATATCTAAATTTAGCGTTTAGCAAAACAGAATCGGATGCTAGAAAACTTTGGATATTAGAAAATATAAAAAATCCTGAAACACTTGACTACACTATTAGTAAAGTTAATATTAAAACCCTGATAAACAAAGAATTGGTTTTGTTTTCTATAGCGGATAATGTGAGATCTATTCCAAGTTATATCGACGGAATGAAACCTTCTCAAAGAAAAGTAATCTTTGCTTGTATTAAGAAAAATCTTACCAGTGAAATAAAAGTTTCGCAATTGTCTGGATATGTATCCGAGGTGTCTAGTTACCATCACGGCGAAGCAAGTCTACAAGATACGATTATTAATTTGGCTCAAAATTTTGTGGGTTCGAACAATTGCAATCTTTTAGAACCTATTGGACAGTTTGGTACAAGACTCTTTGGAGGTAAAGATTCAGCTAGTCCAAGATATATATTTACAAGCCTTTCCAAGAATTTCAAAGAGTTATTTAATTCCGATGATTTTAATATTCTTGAATATCTAGACGACGACGGATTTTCTATCGAGCCCAGGTATTATGTTCCGAACTTGCCTTTAATTTTGATCAACGGAGCGAGAGGAATCGGTACAGGCTTTTCTACAGACATTCCATGTTTTAATCCTATAGATATCAAGGATCGACTTTTAAAATTAGTTGAAAACGAAGACTGCGAGATTGAAGAATTAATCCCCTGGTACAAAGGATTCACAGGAAAGATAACAAAAGTAGAAACCAATAAATGGACTTCACATGGAATATTTGAAGTTAAAAATAATAAAATAATAATCACTGAATTACCTATAGGTTCTTGGACTGAAGATTATAAAATTTTCCTAGATAAACTTGAAACAGACGAGATTATTTATTCTTATAAAAATAATTCTACAGATTCGAGTATTCACTTTGAATTAAGCTTGCCTCTTGAAATTATAATAGAATGGACAAACAACAGAGAAATAGAAAAAAAACTAAAATTGGTATCACATATTTCAGGAAAAAACATGTACGTTTTTGATGAAAATGATAAAATAGTAAAAATGGAGAGCGCAGAAGAATTAATCTATAGATTTTGGAGAATCAGAAACGAATACTTTTTCAAAAGACAAACTTACATAACTAATAAGATTAAAAATGAACTGGATATAATCACTTCAAAAATTACATTTATTAATGACGTAATTTACGAAAATATTAAAGTTTTTAGACAAACGTTAGATTGTATAAATTCTCAACTTGAGATAAAAAAATATTCTAAAATTGAAAATAGCTACAGATATCTTACAGACATGAAAATACATTCGTTTAGCAAAGACACTATAGATATATTAACAGACAAGATGAATTCTTTAAAACAGGACTATACAAAAATTTTGAATTTCAAGATAAAAGATTTTTGGGAAACTGTTTAATTATAATTAATAAATTCTAAAATTAAAATATTTAATAATAAATAAATGTCTACCTTTAACAACAACGCCCCGCCATTCGTTAACTTGACTAATTTTATCGTGTTAACAACTATAATTACATCAATTGGATTTATTTTTTCTTCGCTGACTACTTTGAGATATGCAAGCACCGGAAATGCGGTAACAGTTGGTTGCTGTAGCAACAACAGCTGTGGAGAGAATGACGTAGACTCTTTTGTATGGAAATTTACTGCGTTATTTGGTGTAATTATGTTAGGATTGTGGTGTGGTTTTATTTATTCAATCTTTTTTTAGAGTATAGCAACTAAAACAACGGGAGCATGATCGCTAGCAAGAGGTATATTTTCATTATTTTCACCAACGTGTTTTAAACATTTACTGGATACTTGATTAATATTCTTAGTAAAGAAATAATCAAGTCTCCAACCTTCGTTCCTATTTCTAGAAATAGACATACCATTTTCTTTAGCACGGCGTGTATCCCACCAGGTAAAAACTATTTCATCATTTTTAATACAATCTCTGTAATCAATTTTTAAAAGACTGTTGTAAAATTCTAGTTCATGAGGATATATTCCGGGCATTGCGATTGTATTTTTAATATCAAAATGTGTGGATACAGCTATGTTTAAATCTCCACAAAAGATAACTTTGCCGGTTAGCGAATTTAAGTATTCAATCATACAATTTATGAACACAATTTTTTTTTCATAATTAGATCCGGAGTTTGGTGCATATACGCTAATTACTGTAAAATCTTCAAAGTGTGCGACTATAATTCTACCTTCATCGTCTTCATACCCTGGTATCTGAATGTTAAATTCTTTAACACTAAGATGTTCTTTATAAAATATACAGGTACCAGAATATCTCTCTGGAGCTCTTGCTCCGATAGATTTTGATTGATTAAAATATGAATTATATCCAGGTATTTTAAAGTTTTCAGAAATTAAAATACTGCATCGCGTTTCTTGAAGACAAATTATATCAGGATCTTGCTCTTTTAAAAGAATGTCTATAGGACTTTTTTCTTGAATCTCCATTAAGGCTCCTTTCTTTAATTTTGAAGAGATTTTATCGTTGAAAATTCTAGAACGAATACCGTTGACGTTCCAAGTAACAACTTTAAGAGCACGTGTTTCTGGAATAGACATAGTGAATCAGTAAATTTTGATACTTAATTCTTATGCTTAATTAAAAAATGAAATAAATTAAAAAATTGAAATTAAAAATTATATAATAAGTTTATTGGACTTCATAAATAATTTAATCTCAGACATTTTATCTGTTAAAAGTATAGGTCTACGCGGCTGAGGGTGCCACAGTTTTATAATAATATTATAAACTCCTGTACAAATTTCTGGCTCTTTAGTTAAAATGGCTATTCCGTGGCAATGTGAATTAAATGTAGCAGTCAAATCAGATAAACAACTGGCCATTTTAATATAAACTTGTAAAGGATAATTATAATTTCCTAAACAATTTTCGAGATTTATATATAAGTGGCATATAAGTTTTTCGTTTTTAATTAATAACCACATTGCTTCAAAAGAAATTAAAAACTCGTCAAAATCTTCTTCTTTGTATTCAAAGTTTTCCATAGTAACACTTAAAATACATTTTTCACGATTTAGAGAAATGTTAAAATTATTTTTTTTCATTTAATTACTACTTATTATTTTAATTTAAAAGAATAAATTGCGTTTTTAAAACAATATTAAAGATAATATAAGTTATTATAGTGTTAAAATCTAACTTATGATCTCAGAAGTAGATCAAATATGGCAAGATTTTGAAAAAATGCATATCGAAAATAATTGTAAACCAGA
>Ga0114980_10002824_pt1 | contig 12082 bp, 6 predicted proteins | sample S_140806_EF_Meta_FD_87018 | JGI IMG/M metagenome (GOLD analysis project Ga0114980, IMG submission 87018) | Freshwater microbial communities from Lake Simoncouche, Canada to study carbon cycling - S_140806_EF_MetaG | ecosystem: Environmental > Aquatic > Freshwater > Lake | place: Lake...
GACATGCAAATCGTGCTCGCCGGAAGCAGCGGGCAGCGCGGAAAGCGCGACCTCCGCGCCGTCGACAACGCGCGCCGCGCGCACGACCGTGTGCGACGGATCGAGCGACGCGAGCGCACCCATGTTCGATGCAAGCATCGACGCCTCACCGCGCTTCGTCCACACCGGAATGCGATGCCCCCACCACAACTGGCGCGAAATACACCAATCGCGGATGTTCTCATGCCACATCTGGAAGTTCTTCGCGTAGCGCGCGGGGAAGAACCGCAGTTCGCCGTCGCCCGCCATCGATGGCCCTGCTGCGACGGCCGCGGGCAGCGCGCCTTCGATCTGGTCCTTCGCCATCGCGCGCAGCGCCGTGCCGCGCAGGCGGTCGTCGGTCACGCGCACATACCACTGGTCGCTGAGATACGGCTCGACCGGCACATGCGAGCGGTAGCTGTGGCCGACCGAGTGGCGGTACGGCTTCACTTCCTCGAGCAGGTTGTTCTGCTTGAACCAGGCGACGATCTTCTTGCGCGCTTCTTCGCGCGAAAGCCCGACGAACTGCTTGGCGTCCGCCGACACATCCATCCAGCCGTGGCGATCGGAGATCGAGCCATCGGGCGCCATGATGTTGATGGCGGCAAGCGCGTGGCGCTGGCCGATGTCCCAGTCGTTCTGGTCGTGCGCAGGCGTGACCTTGAGGAAGCCCGTCGCAAACGACGCCTTCGGATCGGCGGGATCGCCGCCCATCGACGCGGGCATGACGACATAGTCGTCCTCGACGATCGGGATCTCGCGGCCGACGATCGGCAGGCGCAGCTTCTTGCCGCGCAGCGCGGCGGCGCGCGGATCCTTGGGATTCACGGCGACCGCGGTGTCGCCGAGCATCGTCTCGGGGCGCGTGGTCGCGACGGTCACATGGCCCGAGCCGTCGGCGAGCGGGTACTTGAGGTACCAGAAGCTGCCGTCGACCTCCTCCATCTCGACCTCGTCGTCGGCGAGTGCGGTCTGCGAGACGGGATCCCAGTTCACGAGACGCTTGCCGCGGTAGACGAGGCCATCCTTGAACAGCGTGAAGAACGCATGCCGCACCGCCGTCGCGCACGGCTCGTCCATCGTGAAGCGCGTTCGCTTGAAGTCGCACGAGCAGCCCATGCCCTCGAGCTGCGAGAGAATCGTCGCCTCGTACTCGTCCTTCCACTCCTGGACCTTCTGCACGAACGCTTCGCGCGTGAAGTCGGTGCGCTTCTTGCCCTGCATGAGCAGGCGCTTCTCGACGACGGTCTGCGTGGCGATGCCCGCGTGATCGGTGCCCGGCATCCACAGCGTGTTGAAGCCGCGCATGCGGTGGTAGCGGACGAGCAGGTCCTGCAGCGAGTTGTTGAACGCGTGGCCGAGGTGGAGCGCCGCGGTGACATTCGGCGGCGGAATGAAGATCGTGTACGCGTCGCCCGAGTTGCCGGGCTCGGCGTGGAAGCAGCCGCTGTTGTTCCAGCGCGAGCGCACGGCGCCCTCGGCCTCCGACGGGACGTAGGCCTTGGGCAGTTCGGCGGGCGTCGACTGCGGGTTGCCTTGCGGGTTCGTCGGGGCGGGCGATGCGGATCCGTGCGTCGTTCCTGATGACATAAGGGGGGCGATTCTACTTGCAACGCGAAGGGGCAAGTTGTGCAGTTCGCGCGGGATTTGTGCGATAGTGCGGCGATGCGCCTGCGCGAACGACTCGCCATCCTCCTGTGCCTGGCCGCGGCGGCGGGCTGCGACGGCAAGCCGAGCGCGCCCGCGACGACGACGGCCGGAGAGACTGGCCCGACCGCGCGCGAGGTGATCGACGCGAGCGAGGCGATCGAGAAGTTCATGAACGCAGGCCGCATGCGCGAGGCGGAACTCGTCGCGCGCAAGCTGCTCGAGCGCGCGCCTGTGGGGTCGAGCGCCTCCGCAACCGCGAACGAAATGATGGCACGCGCCTTGTTTGCGCGCACGCAGGTGCCAGACGAGCCGATGACGCGCTCCGAGCGCCGCGCGCTGATCGCGGAGGCCGCGACCTGCGCCGACCGCGCCGCGAGCGCGGGCGCCGACGCCGGCGCGCCCGACGCCGCCAAGCTCGGCTTCGCGGCGCTGCTCGCGTCGAGCGCGGGGAACACCGAGCGCGCGAAGCAGCTCTTCGATCAAGCCGTGGCGATCGCGCCGAACGACGCGGGCAATCTCATGCAAGCGGCGCTCGCGGCGATCGGCCGCGCCGATCTCGCGCGCGCCAAGGAACTCATCGCGATGCGCAAGCTCGCAGCGCCGGGCGAAGCGTGGAACGCAGGCCTCGACGCCGAGATCGCGCTCGCCGAAAGCCGCTTCGATGCGTCGGTCGACGCCGCACGCGCGGCCGTCGCCGCCGATCGCGAGCGACTCGAGTTCCGCCTGCTCCTCGCACGCACGCTCCGCAAGGCCGGCCGCGCCGCCGAAGCCGCGCGCGCCCTCTCCGCGCTCGAGCCCGCCGAACGCGCGAAGCCCGCGATCGCCGAGCAGTTCGCGCTCGCGCTCGCCGAGAGCGGCGACCTCCGCGCCGCAGCGTTTGCATGGGACGAAGCCCGTCGTGCGAACCTCAACGATCCGTATGTCCGCGCGCAATCGGCGCTCGCGTTCCATCGCGCGGGCGACACGGCGCGCGCCGCGGCGGAACTCGCCGCACTCGACGCGATCAAGGGCGGCGCCGAAGAACGCGCGCGCATCGAGGCGCTCTTGCGCGCGGAACCCGCGGCGAAGTAGCCGAACGACCTAGCGCAGCCCGCGACCGCCGTCGATCGCGATCGTCTCGCCCGTCATGTACGACGCCTCGAGCACGAGGAAACGCACGAGTTTCGCCGCCTCTTCGGGCGTGCCCGCGCGGCCGAGCGGCGTGCGCGCGAGGATCGCCTGCTTGGTCTCGTCGGGAAAGCCCTCCGGCCACATGATCACACCGGGCGCGACGCAGTGGACGCGCACCTTGGGCGCGAGTTCGACCGCGAGCTGCTGCGCGAGCGTCTGCACCGCGGCCTTGGCGAGGAGATACGCGGTGAAACCAGGCCGCGCGCGGCCGATCGCGTGGATGTCGCTGAAGAACACCACCGCCCCGCCACCGTCGAGCTTCGAGCGCGCGAGCTCCGCGCGCAGCGCCTGCGTCAGGACGAGCGGCGAGACGACCTCAATGCGGTGCATCGACTCGACCTGCGCCGCAGTGAGCGTGTCGATCGGCGTTGGCTCGTACGCCGACGCGTTGTGCACGATGCAGTCGAGCGCGCCGCCGGCGCAGCCCGCGCGCACGCCCTCGGCAAATCGCGCCACCGCTGCCGCGTCGCCGAGATCGAGCTGGCGCACCGCCGCGGTCACCACATGCCCTGCCCCGCGCGCATCCTCGATGGCAAGCCGCGCGGTCTCGTGGCATTCGTCCTTGCGCGTGCGGTAGGTCAACAGCACGCCGAAGCCATGGCGCGCGAGTTCGCGCGCGATCGCCCGGCCGACGCGATGCGACGCGCCCGTAACCAGCGCGACGCCACGCGGACCGCTGGGAAAGTCGCGGTCATTTCCTGCTGGCAAAGCGTTGCTCGAATGGTCCATTGGCGGCCGCGCGTTTTCTGCAGGGCCCGCGGCGGATCGCGCGATCCGAATCCGCTGTCCGAGCAGGAGAAACGGCGATCATACGCCATCGACCGTCGGCCGATTTCCCTAGAATCCCCGCCCCCATGGTCCTCACGCCCGCACAGCATCGACGACGCGCCAAGAGATGGCGGATCCTCGGTGCGTTCCTGGCGCTCGGGTTCGTGGCGACGCTCATCTACTTCACGCGCCCGTCGACGCTGGCGGGGATCATCCTCCCCCGCGCCACGCGCGCGATCGGCGGCGACGTCAGCGCCTCGCGCGTCGCCCTCGGCGGCATCAACAAGCTCGTCATCGAGGACCTCCGCGTGCGCGCGCCCGGTTGGGACGGCGAGTCGGGCGAGATCCTGTACGCCGACCGCATCGAGATCAAGTTCTCGCTGCTTCGCCTCCTCATCGGCGACCTCCGCGTGAACTCGGTCAAGGCCGATCGCCTCGACCTCAGGCTCACCGAGCGCGCGGATACGCCAGGCGAGTTCTCGCTGCTCTCGCTCAAGCCGCACGAGACCGAGCCCGACGCGAAGTCCTCGCCGCCGCGGCCATCGGAGATCTCGATCGACGAGCTCATCGTCGAGAACGGCATCGTCACGCGCGAGGGCTACCGCAAGCTCGGCGACCTGCGCTTCCAGGGTCGCCTGACGCCCAAGGACGACGGTCGCTCCGAGTTCGACTTCCGCCTGAGCGGACGGCCCGACGCCGACGGGCGTTTGTCCATCGGCTCGATCAGCGGCTCGTTCGACGGCGAGAAAAAGGCCGTCGCGGTCGATGTCGACGGCTTCGACATCGATGGAAAGCAGCTCGCGGTCGCGCCGATCGCTGTGCGCGCGTGGACCACGCGGCTCGGCGTCGCGGGCCGCATCCCGCACGCAAAGTTCCGCTACGCGCCGGGCAGCGAGCCGACCGCGGAGCTCGACCTCGAGGGTGTCGCGACCAACATTCCCGTCGACGCGCTCGGCGGTGAGGCGCTCGCGGGCGAATGGGCCGGCTTCGCCAACGGCAAGAAGGTCGACCTCAAGGCCACGCCGCGCATGACGCTGCGCCACGGCTCGCTGCGGCTCAACAACAACGAGGTGCGCTTCGACGATGTGTCGGGCGAGCTCGGCGCCGATGGCGGCGACCGCCGCGTGATTCCAGTGCCGTTCACGGGTGCGTTCTCACTCAAGCTTCCGACCGAGTCGCTGCCCGCGTTCGAGTGGGAATCGCGCGACACCTGGTTCGCAGCCGCCGCACGCGCGGCGCCCTTCTCGATCGCACTCGCGATCCACGACTTCAGTTCGCCCAAGCCCGCGCCAGGCGCGGCCGACACGCTGCAGCTGCCGACCGCGGTGACGAAGATCCTCTCCGACTTCAACATCACCAAGTGGACGCTCGACATCGAGACCAAGATCTCGCGCGGCGAACCAAGCGAGGACGGCGAGCCCGCGCCGATCCGTTCGAGCGGACTGCTCAAGCTCGCGCACGCGGGTGGCTCGTACAGCGAGTTCCCCTACAGCCTCGACGAGGTCAGCGGCACGATCAGCTACGCCGACGACAACCTCGTGATCGACGAGATGGTCGCGACCGGCGCCGAAGGCTCGCACGTCTCGCTCAAGGGTCGCCTCGACGGCCTCTCGAAGGGCGCGGAGATCGACCTCAACATCACCTGCGCCGACGCTCCGATCGACGAGCGGCTGTTCGCCGCGTTCGACTCGTCGGCGCGAGAGGCGCTCGAGCTGCTCTTCGATGCGCGCGCGTCGCGCTCGCTCGGCGAGGCGGGGCTGCTGCCCGACGCGGGCGCGCTGGTGACGCAGCGCCAGGAACTCGCGCGCCTGCCCGACGCAGACGCGACGCGGCTCACGCGCGAACGCCTCGCGCGCAGCATCGCAGCGGGTCCGTTCGCGCTCGGCGGACGCTGCGGATTCACCATCCGCGTGTACTCGCCTGAGGGATTCGGCCAGCCGGTGTTCGTGACCGGCGACGTACGCGTGCGCGACGCAGGCCTCGTGTTCGGGAACTTCCCGTATCCGCTGCGCCTCAAGTACGGCGAGATCCGCGTGCTCGACGAGGCGATCGAGATCGTCGGCGACGGCATCAAGGCGATCACGCCTGCAGGCGGCGAGTTCGTCGTCGCCGGCAAGGTCGAGATCCCGCGGCAGAAGTCGAGCGACGGCCACGTCGAACGCGGCATGAAGCCGCTCATCCGCATCACCGACACCAACGACGCGATCAACGGCGCGCTGCTCGCCGCGATCCCGCACGACGGCGACGAGATCCCCGCGGGCTGGCCGGGCAAGACGCTCTCGGCCGCGGGCGAGTTCCTCGAGTCGCTCGGCCTCTCGGGCCGCGTGCAGCTCGAGGGCACCGTCGACTCGACGCCGGACAACCGCGAGAACTTCACCTTCAAGATCGCCTTCGACGAAGGCACCGCCGCGCCGAGCGACGCAGGCCGCGCGCGGCTCGAGGAGAAGGGTCTCCCCTGGCCGCCCGAGTTCACGCTCAAGGACTGCAAGGCCGCGCTCACGATCACGCCCGAGCGCGTCGTCCTCGAGGATTGCGAAGGCCGCGCCGGCGCGGGCCTCATCACCTCGAAGGGCTTTGTCGAGATCAAGGGCCCCGCGAGCCTGGTCGAGCTGACGCTGAAGTCGGTGCCGGTCGGCCGCGCGTTCCAAGGCTATCTCGCCGAGGACTCCAAGGAAGCCGCGGCGCGCTTTGACAAGTACAAGCCGACAGGCTCGATCGACGGCACGCTGCGCCGCGAGGTGACCGCGAGCTCCGCCGAGACCAAGGGCTCGCTCACGCCGCAGTTCATCGAGCTCGAGCTCGACGGCAGCCGCGTGCGCGCGGACCGGATCGCAGGACGCATCGCGATCGAGGACGACGACGTCCGCGCCGAGAGCATGGAGTTCCGCCTGAGCGAAGGCACGCAGGACGACGGACTGCTGCGGATCTCGGGCCCGCTCTCGACCGACAGCCGCGCGCCGTCGCTCAATCCGCCGGCGACGCTCGACATCGCGATCACGGGTGGGCGCTTCGAGTCGCCCGCGCTGCGCGGCGCGCTTGCTGGCCGCGCCGACGGCGTGATCGACCTGCTGCGCGCACGCGCCGTCAAGGGGCTCTACGACGCGCGCTACACGCAGTCGGTCGAGGAGCACTTCGAGATCACGCCGCGGCAGATGACCGTCGGACAGCCCGACGCGCACGTCGAGATGTCGTTCGCCGCGACCGACAAGATCGAAGGCGACTCGAAGCACATGCGCTTCGACCTCCACGGCGCGCTCACCGGCGCGCACTCGGGCACGATCGCCGCGCGGGGAACGTTCGACTCCGCGACCGACGACCGCATCACCGCCTCGCTTGCGATCGATGCCGCCGCGCTCACGCCCGCGCTCCGCAAGCAGCTCCCGCCGCCGCTCGACGACGCCACCGAGGCGATCGACATGGTGACCGAGCGGCGGTTCAAGCTCGACCTCCCCGACATCGAGCTGCGCTGGCCGAGCTCGGGCAGCGCGGACAAGCCCGACGTCTACCAGCTGCGCGGCGAAGCGCGGCTCGAGGGCGCGGCGTTCAACGCGGGCACGCGCATCTCGGCGATCGACGGCACGATGCCGATCTACCTGCACTACGAGCCGCGCGCGGCCAAGCCGACCGACCTGCGCAGCACGCTGCGCATGACGGGCGCGCGGATCTTCGACCGCGCCATCGGCGAGTCGACGATCGACCTCACCACCGACCAGACCGGCGACATCCTCCACATCAGCGCCAACGGCGATGTCGCGTTCGGCCGCTTCGATGTGGTGGGCGACGTGAACTTCAAGACCGAGACGTTCACTTCGCGCGTGCGTGTCGCCGACGCCGACTACGACATCCTCGGTGCAGGCAAGCCTGCGAAGCCCGGCGAACCGCGCAGCAAGGGCCGCATGGCGGGCGTGGTGTCGTTCGCGGGCTCGACGACAGGCTCGGTCGACTCGCGCACGGGCAGCGGACGCGTGGGCATCCGCAACGCGTCGCTGGCGTCGATGCCGGTCGCACTGCGCGTCCTCCAGATCACGCAGCTCATGCTGCCCACGTCGAGCGCGATCTCCGACACCGACGCCGAGCTCAAGATCCGCGGCAACACCGCCGAGGTCACCCAGTGCGAGCTCACCAGCGGCACGATTCGCCTCGCGGGCACGGGCACCATCGACATCCCGACCTTGCGGATCGGCATGCGGCTCTTCCCGCGTGGAACGGTGCCGATCGTGAGCGACGTCATCGGCGGCGTGACCAACCAGTTCTTCGCGATCGACCTGTCGGGCACGCTGAGCGAACCGAAGGCGACCCTCACCCCGCTGCCGGGAATGACCGAAAAACCGACGGCTCCCTCGGAACCCCCGCCGACAGCGCCGGCAACTCCCTCTGGAAACCCCACGACACCCCCGGCCACGCCGGTTTCCGCAAGCAAGGCGCCATCCGCCGACGAAACCAAGCGTCCCTGACCGATGATGGTTCGCCCCGCTCCCTCAGATTGCACGCGCCCATGAGCACGCCAAACCCCAATCCCTCCGGCCGTCCCGCGCTCGATCTCTCGCACATCGAGTCTGCGGTCGACTCGTTCTTCACCGCGACCGGCGTCGAGCCTTCGGAGGAAGCGCGTGAACTTGTCGCCGAGATCATGCTCTCCGGGCTCAAGCTCGTCGCCGACGGCGCGGACATGGGCCAGCTCAAGCTCGTGCGCACCGCGCTCAAGGAAATGCGCCACGCGTACCGGATCTTCAGTCCGTACAAGGGCACGCGCAAGATCTCGATCTTCGGCAGCGCGCGCACGCCGCCGACCGACCCCGACTACGTGATGGCGCGCATCTTCAGCCGCATCATCTCCGACTCGGGCATGATGGTCATCACCGGCGCCGGCGACGGCATCATGAAGGCCGGCCACGAAGGACCCGACGTCGAGAAGTGCTTCGGCCTGCGCATCCGCCTGCCGTTCGAAGCGGGCGCGAACAGCGTGATCGACGGCGATCCGAAGCTGGTCAACTTCCGCTACTTCTTCACGCGCAAGCTGATGTTCATGGCGCACAGCGACGCGGTCGCGGTGTTCCCCGGCGGCTTCGGCACGCAGGACGAGCTGTTCGAGGCGCTCACGCTCATCCAGACCGGCAAGTCGAACCTCGTGCCCGTGATCCTGCTCGAGCACGAAGGCGGCGACTACTGGAAGAACTGGGAGGACGGCTGCGTGCTCCCGCTCGCGCGCCGCCGCCTGATCTCGCCCGAGGACCGCGGGCTCTACTCGATCCACACCGATCCGCACAAGGCGGTCGAGGAGGCCGTCGGCTTCTACCGCCGCTACCACTCGATGCGCTTCGTGGGCAAGGAGCTCGTGCTCCGCCTGCAGACGCCGCTCACCGACCACGAGCTCGCGCGCTTCGAAGGCGAGTTCCGCAAGGACCTCTGCGAGCGCGACGGGACGTTCCGCCGCGTCGAGGCGTTCGAGGAGGAAGAGGACCACCGCGAGCTGCCGCGCATCGCGTTCCAGTTCAACCGCCGCGCGTGGAGCCGCCTGCGCGCGTTCATCGACGCGATCAACGGCATGCCCGCGAGGCCGATCCACTGATGGGTGCGCCACGCGCCGCGCTAGCACCACGCGCCGCGCTGGCACCACGCGCCGCGCTCGCCGCGTGGTGCATCGCGACGGCTGCGGCCTGCGCGACGATCGCAGCGTGCTCGTCGACGCGCACCGCGACCGGTCCGCTTGCCAACAAGCAGGTCGGCGTCGGGCTCGAGCTCCAGCGCTGGTTCGTGCCGATCGACCCTGAGGCACGCCGCGACGGGTTGACCAAGGCCATCGACGAGGGGCTCGCGACCGCGGTCGACACGCGCCTGCGCTCGAGCGGCTTCTCGATCTACCGCGTTCGCATGGAGCAGATTCCCGCATTTGCCGCGGCACTCGGCGGCAGTCCGCAGGTGCAGCGCGAGCTTCTCGGCAACGTGACTTCGTGGAGCGAGGTCGAATGGTCGCGCGTCGAGGACGGCGCCACCGTGATCGTCTCGGGCAAGCCCGCGCGCACGGGCGACACGATCTACCGCCTCGCGCTGCGCGGCTGGAGCTTTCCCACCGTCGACTCGGCGCGCGCACGCGTCGAACTACGGATCTGCCGCGATTCCTCGACGGGAACGCGCGCCGTGCTCGACGCAACCGCGGGAACCACACGCCTCGAAGATGTCGGCGACGGCCGCGAGACCTTCGAGATCGCGCCCGACGAGGCGCTGGTGGTGCTCGAGACGCCCGTGCTCGCGTCGCGCTCTTCCCGCGGTGCAGGCGCCGAAATGCAGGGACCGCCCACCGTCGCGGCGCTGCTCTTCGCCGAGAACCGCATCAAGACCAAGGCAAGCGTGCTCGTCGTGACCGCAGGGTTCGAGGATATGCTGCCCGTCCCCGCGGCCAAGCAGCCGCCGGCCCGCTGAGACCCGACATGCAGACCGACAACCGCGAGCAGCAAACCCGCAGCGACCAACGCCCCCGCCGGCGCCGACGCGCCGCGAGCGTGCTGCCCACGCTGATGACGCTCGGCAACGTGATCTGCGGATTCGCAGCGATCCACTACGCGGCCAAGCCGATCGAGGACAGCGCGTACGGCTACTCGACGCTTTCGTTCGCGGGCGGACTGATCTTCCTCGGGATGTTCTTCGACGCGATCGACGGAACCGTCGCGCGCCTCACCCGCTCGACCTCCGACATCGGCGCGCAGCTCGACAGCCTGGCCGACGTGATCACCTTCGGCGTCGCGCCCGCGTTCATGACGCTTCGCCTCGTGAGCCACTACTACGGTCCCGAAGGCTCCCCCGGCGGCGACCACGCGCTGCTCGGCCCCGCCGACAACGCGTACGCGAAGATCCTGTGGGCGATCGCTGCGTTCTATGTGTGCTGCACTGCGCTGCGCCTCGCGCGCTTCAACGCCGAGGTGCGCAGCGACAAGGCCGAGGACCACCTCTACTTCAAGGGCCTGCCGTCGCCCGGCGCCGGCGGAACGGTCGCGAGCCTGATCGTGCTGCACCAGTATCTCCTGCACCAGCACGCGGGCATCGAGGACGGCCTCGCCTTCGCGCGCGCGGCCGCGCTCGGAATCCCGCTGGTCACGGCGATCGTCGCCTTCGCGATGGTCTCGAACATCCGCTACTCGCACTTCGTGAACAAGGTGCTGCGCTCGCGCCGCACGTTCCCGGGGCTGATCCGCGTGGTCCTGCCCGTGCTGATCGCGGTCTGGTGGCCGCGCGAGGCGCTGGCCGCGGGATTCGTGTTCTACGCGCTGTCGGGGCCGGTCATGGCGCTGCTCAAGCCCGCGCGGCCGACGCAGCAGCAGAGTTCATCTACGCCTCCCACGACGACATCCGCATGACGCAGTCCACGCCCACGATCGACCACACGAAAGTCCCCGACATCCACGGCCGCTTCGGCCAGTTCGGCGGACGCTACGTGCCTGAGACGCTGTTCAACGCGCTCGAGGAGCTCGACGCCGCGTACCGCGCGGCGAAGGCGGACCCGGCGTTCCTCGGCGAGGTCGACCGGCTGCTGCGCGAGTTCGTCGGCCGTCCGACGCAGCTGACGCCGGCCCCGCGACTGACCGCGCACGCGGGCGGCGCGCAGATCTGGCTCAAGCGCGAGGACCTCGCGCACACCGGCGCGCACAAGATCAACAACGCGCTCGGCCAGGCGCTGCTCGCGAAGCGCATGGGCAAGACGCGCATCATCGCCGAGACCGGCGCGGGCCAGCACGGCGTCGCGACCGCGACCGCGTGCGCGCGCTTCGGCATCGAGTGCTGCGTGTACATGGGCGTCGAGGACGTGCGCCGGCAGAAGCTCAATGTCTTCCGCATGAAGCTCATGGGCGCGAAGGTCATCGAGGTCGACTCCGGCTCGAAGACGCTCAAGGACGCGACCAACGAGGCGATGCGCGACTGGATGGGCTCGGTCGGCAAGACGCACTACATCATCGGCTCGGTGGTCGGACCGCATCCGTTCCCGATGATGGTGCGCGACTTCCAGAGCGTGATCGGCCGCGAGTGCCGCGCGCAGTGCCTCGAGAAGCTCGGGCAACTTCCCGAAGCGGTCGTGGCGTGCGTCGGCGGCGGGTCGAACGCGGCGGGCGTGTTCTATCCGTTCGTGCAGGACGCGGGCGTGCGGCTGATCGGCGTCGAAGCGGGCGGTCGCGGTGCGACGCCGGGCGACCACGCGGCGCCGCTCACGCTTGGAACTCCGGGCGTGCTGCACGGCTCGATGAGCTACGTGCTGCAGGACAAGTACGGCCAGACCGCGGATGTGCACTCGTGCAGCGCGGGCCTGGACTACCCCGGCGTCGGCCCCGAGCACAGCTGGTGGAAGGACACGAAGCGCGTCGAGTACGTCGCGGCGACCGACGCCGAGGCGCTCGAGGCGTTCCAGCTGTTCGCGCGGCTCGAGGGGATCATCCCCGCGCTTGAGACTTCGCACGCGATCCACGGCGCGATCGTCGCGGCGCGC
>Ga0114980_10002829_pt1 | contig 12078 bp, 11 predicted proteins | sample S_140806_EF_Meta_FD_87018 | JGI IMG/M metagenome (GOLD analysis project Ga0114980, IMG submission 87018) | Freshwater microbial communities from Lake Simoncouche, Canada to study carbon cycling - S_140806_EF_MetaG | ecosystem: Environmental > Aquatic > Freshwater > Lake | place: Lake...
CCCTGGCTGAACGTGCTGGACAACGTGGCCTTCGGCCTGAAGATCCATGGGCATGACAAGGGCAAACGCGAGGGCATCGCGCGCCAGTTCATCAAGCTGCTCGGGCTGGAGCAGTTTGAGCAGTCGGCCACGTATGAGTTGTCGGGTGGCATGCAGCAGCGCGTGGGCATCGCACGCGCGCTCACCAGCGACCCCGACATCCTGCTGATGGACGAACCGCTGGGTGCGCTGGACGCGCTGACCCGCGAGCGGGCACAGGAGCTGATCCTGAACGTGTGGCGCGACACCGGAAAGATGGTGTTCTTCATCACGCACAGCGTGGAAGAGGCGCTGTTCATGGGGACCCGGCTGATCGTCATGTCGCCCAGGCCCGGGCGCATCTCCCATACCTTTGATCTGCCCTTCAGCCGGCGTTACTTCGAAACAGGCAACGCCCGCGAGATCAAGGCCTCGGCAGATTTCATTGCGCTGCGCGAAACCATCTTGCGGATCATTTTTGCCGACGAAGCAGCAGGAGGCCATGATGAGTGATGACCGTGCCACGCGCGGCAATGGCTTGCTGGCGGGCCTGATGAAGGCCAAGCCCGCCAAGCCTGGCGAAATCTATGGCGTTCCAGGTCAAGGGGAGAGCTTCAAGATCAGCGCTGTCGTGATCGTGTTGCTGATTTCCTTCTGGGGCTTCGTCACGTATGCCGGCTATATCAAGCCGCTGTTCCTGCCTTCTCCCATGGGCGTGTTGAACGCCCTCTTCGACGTGATGAAGGAGGGCTTCACCGGTGTTGGCTTCTGGGAGCACATCTGGATCAGCACCCTGCGGGTGTTCGGGGCATTTGTGCTTGCATGTGTCATCGGCATTCCGCTGGGGATTGCGATGGGCATGAGCCCGGTGGCCCGCGGCATTTTTGACCCGCCCATCGAGTTCTATCGCCCGATCCCCCCGCTGGCCTATCTGCCGCTGATGATCATCTGGTTCGGCATTGACGAGCTGTCCAAAGTCTTGCTGATTTTCTCGTCGGTGCTCGCGCCCATGGTGCTGGGTGCCCGGGCGGGTGTGAAGTCGGCGGCGATCGAGCAGATTCATGCCGCCTACTCGTTTGGCGCCACCCGCTGGCAGGTGATCCGCATGGTCATCCTGCCGTCGGCCATGCCGGAGATCTTCACGGCGATGCGCGTCGGCATCGGATTTGGCTGGACGACCCTGGTGGCGGCCGAGATGGTGGCAGCCACCTCGGGCCTGGGCTACATGGTGCTGTCCGCGTCGCGATTCTTGCAGACGCCCATCGTCATCATGGGCATCGTCGTGATTGCCGCCATCGCCTATGCCTTCGACCATCTGGTGCGCTTTGTGGAACGGCGCGTGGTGCCCTGGAAGGGCCGCGGTTGATCCGGTTCTCTGAAAGCATCTTGTTGAGAGTGACTGTTCATGACGATTGAGTATCTGAAGAAGGCTCCGCCGCGGCAGGAGTCGATTGACACCGCGACCGCTGAAACCGTGCAGCGGCTGCTGGCCGATATCCAGCGCAATGGCCGCAGCGCCGTGGAGCAGTACGCGCGCGACCTTGACGGCTGGCACGGTCCGATCGTGATGGGTGAGGACGATTTCGCCAAAGCGACCCGGGCGTTGTCGCAGGGCGTCAAGGACGATATTGCCTTTGCGTATGCCCGGGTCCGGGATTTCGCGCTGCGCCAGCGCGCGTCCCTGCATGAGTTCGAGGTGGAGCTGATTGACGGCCTGGTAGCCGGGCAGAAGCTGATTCCGGTGAACACCGCAGGCTGCTATGTGCCCGGCGGGCGCTATGCGCATGCCGCATCCGCGATCATGAGTGTGTGCACCGCCAAGGTGGCGGGCGTGCCCGACATCGTTGCCACATCACCGGCCCATAAAGAGGCCGGCGTGAACCCCGCCATCCTGCACACCATGAAGCTGTGTGGGGCCGACACTGTGCTGGCCCTGGGCGGCGTGCAGGGCATTGCGGCCATGGCCTTCGGCCTGTATTCGGCCAAGCCGGCCGATGTGATTGTTGGCCCGGGCAACCGCTTCGTGGCCGAGGCCAAACGCACGCTGTTCGGCCGCATCGGCATCGATGTGGTGGCGGGCCCAACCGAGTCCGCCATCATTGCGGACGAAACGGCGGATGCCCATGTGGTGGCGGCTGACCTGGCCGGCCAGGCGGAGCATGGCCCTGATTCCCCGGTGTGGCTGTTCACGTCGTCGCGCGAGCTGGGTCTGAAGGTGATCGAGCTGATGCCTTCTGTCATCGCTGCCCTGCCCGAGCTGGCGCGCAACGCGGCCACAGCGGCCTGGCGTGACTATGGCGAAGTGGTGCTGGTGGGCAGCCGTGAGGAGATGCTCGAGATCAGCGACGAGTACGCGCCGGAGCATCTGCAGATTCTGGCGAAGGATCTGGACTATTGGCTGGAGCGGCTGACCAACTACGGGTCACTGTTCCTGGGCGAAGAGACCACGGTGGCCTATGGCGACAAATGCGCTGGCCCCAACCACATCCTGCCCACGCGGGGCGCAGCCCGCTATTCCGGCGGCCTGAGCGTGGGCAAGTTCATCAAGACGGTGACCTATCAGCGGCTGACCCGCGGCGCCAGTCGCGAAGTCGGGCAGGTGGCTGCCCGCATCTCGCGCCTGGAGGGCATGGAAGGGCATGCCCGTACCGGCGATATCCGGCTGCGCAAGTATTTCCCGCAGGACTCATTTGAACTCGGCACGCTTGCCGGCCACCAACATTGACATGACGATGGCAGCGCTCCTGACACCCCCGCCTGACGTCCACACGCCAGATGGCCTGTGGTTTGGCAAGGACCTGAGCACCCCCGAGCCGATTCCTGAAGAGGCGATCGAGCGTGCCGTGGCGCTGATGCGCTCTGGCCGGCTGCACCGCTACGGCGAGCAGGGCGCCGGCTATCCGGAGCCCTCGCTGCTGGAGCAGGAGTACGCCGCCTACGTGGGCAGCAAATACTGCGTGGCGGTCAGTTCATGTGGCGCGGCCATGTTCATCGCACTCAAGGCGGTGGGCGTCAAGGCCGGTGACACGGTGCTGACCAGCACCTTCACCTTGGCGCCGGTGCCTGGCGCCATCGCCCATGCCGGTGCTCAGGCTGTGCTGGTGGAGACCACCGCGGACTACGTGACCGATCTGGCCGATCTGGAGCGCAAGGCCGCCAGCAGCGGTGCGAAGGTGTTCCTGCTGTCGCACATGCGCGGGCACATCTCCGACCTGCAGGCGGTTAGGGCCATCTGCGACCGCTACGGCATCGCCCTGATTGAGGATTGCGCCCACACCATGGGCGCCCGGTGGGACGGCCGGCATACCGGCACCTGGGGCAAGGTGGGCTGCTACAGCGCCCAGACCTACAAGCACATCAATTCGGGCGAGGGCGGCCTGCTGGTGACCGATGATGACGATGTGGCGGCGCAGGCGATCCTGATGTCGGGCTGCTACATGATGTACGACCAGCACATCCTCAGACCGGCGCCTGAGGTCTTCGAGCGTTGGAAGTACGTGACGCCGAATTTCAGCATGCGCATGTCCAATCTGGAGGCCAGCCTGTTGCGGCCGCAGATCGGGCAACTGGCAGACCGCGGGCGGCGCTGGAACCATGTGTATGCCACGCTGGCCCGGGAGCTGGGCAAGGCGACGCACCTGACGGTGCCACCCCGCGACCCCAAAGAAGACTTCATTGCCAGCTCCATCCAGTTCACTCTGGATTTCACACCGGCGCAGATTGAACGCTTTCTGAAGGAATGCACGCTGCGTGGCCTGTACATCAAGTGGTTTGGCACGCCCATGCCGGTGGCTTTTACCAGCAACTACGAGCACTGGCACTACATCCACCAGAAGCCCGATCTGCGGAAATCAAAGGCTGTGCTAAATCAGCTGTTCGATTTGCGCACGCCGGTGTCCCTGACGGAAGAGGATTGCGTGCTGATTGGCCGCATCGTCGCCATCGCCTGCGCGCTGGCCGCCGGACACTGACACTCTCTTCTCCACCCCATTCCAACGACAACACGAAGCGACCATGAAACTGACCCAGTTCCCCCGCGTGCACATCACCCACGGCCCGACGCCGCTGGAGTTCATGCCGCGCCTGACCGAAGCCCTGGGCGGGCCCAATCTGTACATCAAGCGCGATGACTGCACGGGCCTGGGCTCTGGCGGCAACAAGACGCGCAAGCTCGAGTTTTTGATGGCGGACGCCGTCAAGCACGGTGCAGACACCATCATCACCCAGGGCGCTACGCAGTCGAACCATGCGCGTCAGACCGTGGCCATAGCCGTGAAGATGGGTATGAAGTGCGAGATCCTGCTCGAGGACCGCACCGGCTTCAAGGTCGAGAACTACAAGAAGTCCGGCAACGTTTTCCTGGATCACCTCTATGGCGCGCGGGTTCAAGAGCTCCCCGGCGGGTCGGACATGAACGCTGCGATGTCCGCAGTAGCCGAAGAGCTGCGTGCCGACGGCCGCAAGCCCTACATCATCCCTGGCGGAGGATCTAATCCCATTGGCGCCTTGGGCTATGTGACTTGTGCGCTGGAGATGGTGAACCAGTTCAATACGCAGGACCTGCGTGTGGACTGCGTAGTGCATGCCACGGGCAGCGCGGGCACGCAGGCAGGTCTGGTGGTGGGCCTGGAAGGCACGCGCAGCCAGATCCCGGTGCTGGGCATCGGTGTGCGCGCAGCCAGAGAGGCGCAAGAAACCAATGTCTACAACCTCGCGGTCAAGACCGCCGAGCTGCTGGGTGTTCCCGGGTCCGTCAAGCGCGAAAGCGTGATGGCCAACTGCGACTATGTCGGCGGCGGCTACGGTGTGCCCACCCCCGGTATGGTGGAGGCCGTTACCCTGATGGCGCGGCTGGAGGGCGTCCTGCTGGACCCGGTCTACTCCGGTAAAGGCATGGCCGGCCTGATCGACCTGTGCCGCAAGGGCCATTTCAAGAAAGGCGAGAACGTCGTGTTCTTGCACACCGGCGGTGCCGTGGCGCTGTATGGGTACATGGACGCGTTCGGTGACTTGAAGCCGCTATGAGGGCGCCAAACTGCTGACAAAGCTGGCACCGAGCGCGGCGGTCGAGTACGCCAGGACGCTGCGGCCTGCTGGTGACGGCTCTGGTGGGCATGGCCGCGGCTAGCCGAGGCCGCCCTCGCGCGCATAGCGGCGCTGGGGCCTGAATCGTGAATGCCGAGACCCCGGAGGCCGGCGAGATCGACGACATCTTTCGTTGCCTGGTGCCGGCCAACCTTCTGACCTTCCTCGGGCGCGAGCGCGCGACGACGCAGTTGCGCCTGGATGAACTCGCGGTGGGGCGCGGCGCTGTTGGGGCTGTGGCGCGACGAGCTGATCGGGGGCGCGTCGCACTGTGACTTCGAGTCGCCCACGGACTGGATGTGTCGACTGGCCTGCGGTGAGGCCGACCCAGCACGCCAGCAGCGGGTGCGCCAGGGGCTGCTGGACGCTGCAGCACGTTGGCTTTGGTGAGCGGGCGGGCCCCCGGGAACGCCGCGATCACGGCCTGCTCGAAGCCCCTTACGAAAGGGGGCGAACCAGTTCGTAACTGGTGCTGCGGCCGCTGGCTGCGGACTTGTTGAGCACCCCTCGCTCCAACAACTCACTGATGTCCCGAAGAGCGGTGTCCTGAGAGCACTTGGCGATGGCCGCCCACTTACTGCTGGTGAGCTTGCCGTCGAAACCATCTAGCAACTTGTTGAGCAGCTTGATCTGCCGATCGTTCATCGGCGTACCTGACCAGAGCTGCCAAAAGCGTGCTTTAGCCAGCACCGATGCCAGCGTGTCATCGGCCCCTTGAACGGCCCGCAGCAGACAGGCCAGAAACCACTCCAACCAAACCGTGACATCCAGGCCACCCTTCTGCGTGGCTTCGAGGCGATCGTAATAGTCGTTGCGCTCGCGCTGAATCTGTGCCGACAGGCTGTAGTACCGCTGCGCCGATTGCTCCGCACGCGCCAGCGCCATGTCGCCCACGGCCCGCGCGATCCGGCCGTTGCCGTCGTCAAAGGGATGGATGGTCACCAACCAAAGGTGCGCCAGCCCGGCCTTGACCACGGGATCGCCGTGTTGGTCCACATTGAACCAATCCAGGAAGACCTCCATCTCGGCGTCCAGAAGGTGGGCCGGCGGCGCTTCATAGTGAACCTTCTGCCGATGTATGGGCCCCGAGACCACTTGCATGGGGCCTTGCGCATCGTCACGCCACTGGCCGATACGGAGCTTGGTCAATCCGCTGTAGCCAGAAGGGAACAGGGCCGCATGCCAGCTGAACAAGCGTTCAGCCGTCAGGGGCTCATGATGCCGCCGGGTCGCGTCGAGCACCATGTCCACCACACCATCAACCTGCCGGTCCGCTGGCGCCAAGGCACCGATGTCCACACCAAGCCGGCGAGCGATCGATGAGCGCACGGTGGCCGGGTTGAGTGTTTCGCCTTCTATCTCACTGGTCCTCAGGACATCCTCGGTCAGGACGCGCAACGAGGCTTGGTCGCGCATCTCCAGCCCGAGGTCATGCATGCGGCCCAGGACATACCCTTGCGCCCGGTGCACCTGCGAGAGCAAGGGAGCCAGCCGCTGGCGGTCGTAAACCCAGCGTGGCCAATCGTCATGTTGCCAGATATAGCGCCCATCCCCGCTTTTCATGCGGCGATTGTGGGCGCCTTTCACCGCACGGGCAAGCCGTCACTCCACTGTCACGCTCTTCGCCAGGTTTCTCGGTTTGTCCACATCCGTCCCTCGTGCGCAGGCGGTGTGATACGCCAGCAACTGCAGCGGCACCACGTGCAGGATGGGGGACAGGGCGCCGTAGTGCTCGGGCAGGCGAATGACCTTGACGCCTTCTTCGGGGGTGATGTGGGTGTCGGCGTCGGCGAAGACGTAGAGCTCGCCACCGCGGGCACGCACTTCCTGCAGGTTGCTCTTGAGCTTTTCCAGCAGGGCGTCGTTGGGGGCCACGGTCACCACGGGCATGGCGCTGGTCACCAGGGCCAGGGGGCCGTGCTTGAGTTCGCCGGCGGGGTAAGCCTCGGCGTGGATGTAGCTGATTTCCTTGAGCTTGAGCGCGCCTTCCAGGGCGATGGGGTAGTGCAGGCCGCGGCCCAGGAACAAGGCGTTTTCCTTGCGGGCGAATTCCTCGCTCCAGGCAATCACTTGGGGCTCCAGCGCCAGCACGGACTGCACGGCCACGGGCAAGTGGCGCAGGGCCTTGAGCGCGGCGGCTTCGGCCGCGTCGTCCAGCCGGCCGCGCACCTGGGCCAGGGCGAGTGTCAGCAGGTACAGACCCACCAACTGCGTGGTGAAGGCCTTGGTGGAGGCCACGCCGATCTCCACGCCGGCGCGGGTGATGAAGTGCAGCGCGCACTCACGCACCATGGCACTGGTGCCCACGTTGCACAGCGTCAGCGTGTGCGGCATGCCGAGCGAGCGCGCGTGCTTGAGCGCGGCCAGGGTGTCGGCCGTCTCGCCGCTTTGGCTGATGGTGACCACCAGGGTCTTGGGGTCGGGCACGCTGTCGCGGTAGCGGTACTCGCTGGCAATCTCCACCGTGGTGGGAATGCCGGCGATGGATTCCAGCCAGTAGCGCGCCGTGGAGCCCGAGTAGTAGCTGGTGCCGCAGGCCAGGATGAGCACGCGGTCCACGCCCTTGAAGACGCTGTAGGCGCCGTCGCCGAAGAGCTCGGGCGAGATGCCTTCCACGGCGTCCAGCGTGTCGGCAATCGCCTTGGGCTGCTCGAAGATTTCCTTCTGCATGTAGTGCCGGTAGGGGCCCAGCTCGGCCGCGCCGGTGTGGGCCTGCACGGTGCGAACCGGGCGCTGCACGGTCTGCCAGCGGCCCTGGGCACCGGACGCACTCAGCGTGCTGATCCAGGTCTTGCCGATCTGCAGGTCCACCACGTCGCCTTCTTCCAGGTAGACGATCTGGTCGGTCACGCCGGCCAGGGCCATGGGGTCGGAGGCGAGGAAGTTCTCGCCAGTTCGCTCCCCCGTGCCGATGCCCAGCACCAGCGGCGAGCCCTGGCGCGCGCCCACCACGCGCTGCGGCTCGTCGCGGCAGAACACGGCAATGGCGAACGCGCCCTTGAGCTGCACCACGGTCTGCTGCACGGCCTCCAGCAGGTCGCCCTGGTAGTGGTGGTGCACCAGGTGGGCGATGACCTCGGTGTCGGTCTGGCTGGTGAAGACGTAGCCGCGGCTGCGAAGCTCGGCGCGCAGTTCGTCGTGGTTCTCGATGATGCCGTTGTGCACCAGGGCGATGAGGCCGGGGGCGCCTTCGGCGGCGTCAGACGCATTCGGCCCGGGCGAAAAGTGCGGGTGGGCGTTACGCACCGCCGGCACGCCGTGCGTGGCCCAGCGCGTGTGGGCAATGCCGGTGCCTGCGCTGATGCCGTCTTCGTCCACCTGGGTCTGCAGCTCGGCCACCCGGGCGGTGCTGCGGGCGCGCCGCAGGGCGCCGCCCTGGTGCACCGCCACGCCGCAGGAGTCATAACCGCGGTATTCCAGGCGCTTCAGGCCTTCCACGAGGATGGGGACGATGTTGCGGGTGCTGACCGCGCCGACGATGCCGCACATACAGAAGGCTCCTGCTGACTGAGAGGACAGGATTCTGAGACGACGAAGAAGAAAGAAGATTGCGTTTAGTTTGCTTCCGTGCAAGATGAAGCCAGGATAGAGGGGCGGTGACGTCAGATTGCATGAATCTTTATTCTGTGCAATCCTGTATCACTCATGATCGCTCTTGACGACACCGACTGGCGCCTGCTGCACCTGCTGCAGGCTGACGCCGCGCGCTCCAACCAGGCGCTGGCGGAAGCCGCCGGGGTGTCGCCGGCCACGGCCTTGCGCCGGGTGCGGCGCCTGGTGGAAACGGGCGTGATCGAACGCCAGGTGGCGCTGCTGAACCCGGCCGCCGTGGGCGCGGGCCTGGCCGCCTTGGTGGAGGTGAGCCTGGACCGCCAGGGCGCCGAGCACCTGGACGCCTTCGAGGCCCGCGCGGTGGCCGAAGGCGCCGTGCAGCAGGTCTGGCGCGTGAGCCCGGGGCCGGATTTCGTGCTGGTAGTGCAGGTGGCCGACATGCCGGCCTACCAGGCCCTGGCCCAGCGCCTGTTCACGCAGGACGCCAACGTACGCAACGTCAAGGCTTTCTTCAGCCTGAAGCGGGCGAAGTTCGTGACGACCGTGAGCCTACAGAAAAGTGGCGGCTGAGACGCCGAAGCGCTCCCCCAGGGCCCGGATCTGCCGCACGTTGAGCTCCCGCTTGCCCGACAAGATCTCCGACACCACGCCTTGGCTGCCCAACTCGGGCAGGTCGGCCTGGCGCAGGCCGTGCTGGGCCATCAGAAAGGCCAGCGCTTCGCGTCCATGGGCTTGCGGCAGCGTGTGGTGAGCGGCCTCGTAATCCTCCACGAGGTCCCCCACCACATCCACCAGTTCCATGGCGGGGTGCGATTCATCCGAACCCGCCACCTCCAGCAAGGCCTCCAGCGTGGCCACCATGCGCTGGTAGTGCGCCTCGTCCCGAATGGGCGCAATGTCGGTCAGTTGCCGAAACTGCATCCAGGCAGGCAACAGGTTCGCAACATCCATATGGGCGTTCATGACTTCCACGCTCCTCGGTCATATTCGGTGTGCGTCAGCACTGCCTTGATGTAGACGATCTGCTTCTCGAACCGGATGTGTGCAATCAAGCGGTACTTGTTGCCGCCCACATTGAACACCACCAGATCACCCACCTTGTCCACGGTGTTGAAAGCAGCTTTCAGTGCCGCCCAGGTGTCAAACCGGTTCTTCTCGATCACGCGACGCCAACCTTGCAGGGGCCCCTGTGCTTGCGGGTGTTGCCCGGCAAAGGCGCGCAGTGCGCTGTTGCTGATGATCTTCACCTCCGAATCATCTCATATGGAGATATTCATGTGGTCCTGGCGGTGGACCAGGCGAGGCCACTGCGTGCGCCAAAGCCACCAAGAAGCCCAGACCCCGGTGCGACACTCCACCGCATGAAGCCGTTTCGCATCGGCGCTGGCGCCGGCTACGCGGGCGACCGCATCGACCCCGCGCAGGCCCTGGCCGAGCGCGGGGAGTTGGATGCGCTGGTGTTCGAGTGCCTGGCCGAGCGCACCATCGCGCTGGCGCAGTTGCGCCGCGCGAATGACCCGGGCCACGGCTACGACCCGATGCTGCAGGCGCGCATGCGCGCCGTGCTGCCGGCCTGTGTGCCCCAGGGGGTGCGGGTGATCAGCAACATGGGCGCAGCCAACCCGCTGGCCGCCGGGCAGGCCGTGCTGGCGGTGGCGCGAGAACTGGGCCTGCCGCGTCTGCGCGTGGCCGTGGTGACGGGCGATGACGTTCTGGGCTGGGTGCGCGCGCATGACGTGGCGCTGATGGAGTGCCCCAGCGCCGCGCGTGCGTCCGAACTGGGCGAACGGCTCATATCGGCCAACGCCTACCTGGGCGCCGAGGCCTTGCTGCCGGCGCTGACCACGGGGGCCGACGTGGTGATCACCGGCCGCGTGGCCGACCCGGCGCTCTTCCTCGCGCCGCTGATGCACGCCTTTGGCTGGCGCGCCGACGACTGGCCGCAACTCGGCCAGGGCGTGCTGGTAGGCCACCTGCTGGAGTGCGCCGCGCAGGTCAGCGGCGGCTACCTGGCCGACCCCGGCCACCTGGACGTGCCCAACCTGCACGACGTGGGCTTTCCGTTGGCCGAGGTGCAAGCCGACGGCAGCGCCGTCATCACCAAGCTCGAAGGCACCGGCGGCCGGGTGGACCGGCTCAGCTGCACGGCCCAGCTGCTCTACGAGATCGAAGACCCGGCGCGCTACCTGCAGCCCGACGTGGTGGCGGATTTCTCAGGCGTGCAGCTGCAGGAGCTGGGCGCGAACCGGGTGCGCGCCACGGGCGCCAGCGGTCAGCCGCGGCCGGCGCAGCTCAAGGCCACGTTGGGCTACCGCGACGGCTGGATTGGCGAGGGCCAGATCTCCTACGCCGGCCCCGGCGCGCGCGAGCGCGGTGCCCTGGCGCTGGAGGTGCTGGCGCACCGCATGCGCCTGCAGGGCCTGGGCGGCGCCGAACAGCGCGCCCAGCTGATCGGCGTGGACGCCCTGCACGGCCCGGGCCTGGGTGCGGACCGCGCGCCTTACGAGGTACGCGCCCGCCTGGCCGTGCGCTGCACCAGCCGAGAGCAGGCCGAGCGAGTGGGCCAGGAGGTGGAGTCGTTGTACGTCAACGGCCCGGCCGCGGGCGGTGGCGTCACGCAGTCTGTGCGCGAGGTGGTGGCCGTGGCCTCGGCACTGGTGCCCCGGCAGGCGGTGCAGCCGCGCGTGCAGGTGCTGGAGTTGGGCGCGGGGCCAGGTGCAGGGCTGGGCGCGTGACGATGAAGCTGCAGGACATCGCCATCGCACGCTCGGGTGACAAGGGCGACCGCGCCACGCTCAGCGTGATCGCCCGCCACCCGGCCGACTACCCGCTGCTGGAGAGATTGCTCACCGCTGAGCGCGTGAAGGCCCATTACGGCGGCGTGGTGCGCGGCGAGGTGGTGCGCTACACACTGCCGCACCTGGGCGCCGTGCACTTCGTGATGCACGCGGCCCTGGGCGGTGGCGTGACGCGATCGCTGGCGCTGGACGCGCACGGAAAGGGTTTGAGCTCGGCCCTTCTGGGCATGGACGTGGATCTGGAGAGCAAGGCCTGAACCACGCCGCCGCGCGCCAGGCCTCCAACCCCACGCACCACCCGACAGCCCCAGGTGCCAGACAATCCCTCCAAGGCGTTGCCGCCCCTTCCCACTGACAGGAGACCTCCCGTGAACCACCTCACCCGCCGCCTCGCGATCGTGGCCGCCACCTCGCTGTGCAGCGCCGCCGCCCTGGCCCAGCCCTACCCCAACAAGCCCATCCGCGCCGTGGTGCCCTTCGCCGCCGGCAGCGCCACCGACCAGATTGGCCGTGCCTTTGCCGAGAAGATGTCGCAGACGCTGGGCCAGCAAGTGGTGGTGGACAACAAGCCCGGTGCCAGCGGCATGCTTGGCGCCGACATCGTGGCCAAGGCGCCCAACGACGG
>Ga0114980_10002830_pt1 | contig 12075 bp, 13 predicted proteins | sample S_140806_EF_Meta_FD_87018 | JGI IMG/M metagenome (GOLD analysis project Ga0114980, IMG submission 87018) | Freshwater microbial communities from Lake Simoncouche, Canada to study carbon cycling - S_140806_EF_MetaG | ecosystem: Environmental > Aquatic > Freshwater > Lake | place: Lake...
CAAGTTCTTCGTGCAGTTCGGCTGGACGGCGGCCATTGCGGTGTTCTTCTCGCTGGTGGTGGCGCGCATGCTCACCCCCATGATGGCCGCCTACCTGATGAAGGCGCCCCGCAAGCCCGAGCCTGAGCCCCGGTGGCTGGAGCACTACGCGCGCCTGGCCGCGGCCTGTCTGCGCTGGCGCTGGCTGACCATGGCGGCTGCGGCGGTGTTCTTTGCCGGTTCTTTTGCGCTGGTGCCCTTGTTGCCCACGGGGTTCATTCCGCCTGACGATCTGAGCCAGACCCAGGTGACCCTGACCCTGCCGCCCGGCAGCAACCTGCGCCAGACCACCGAGGTGGCAGAGCAGGCGCGTCAGGTGGTGCAGCGCCACCCGCAGGTGCGCCTGGTCTACACCGCCGTGGGTGGTGGGGCGGCCGGCAGCGACCCCTTCGCCATGGGGGGCGTACCGGAAGTGCGCACCGCGGTGCTGACCATCAACCTGACCGCGCGCGAGGAGCGTCGGGGCATCTCCAAGCAGGATGTGGAGGCACAGCTGCGCCAAGCGCTGGAGGCGGTGCCCGGGGCCCGAATCAGCGTGGGGTTGGGCGGTGCGGCGGGCAACAAGTACGTGCTGGTGTTGGCAGGCGAGGATGGCCGGGTGCTGACCGAACACGCCCAGCTGGTCGAACGCGAGTTGCGCAGCATCCCGGGACTGGGGAATGTCACCTCGAGCTCCAGCCTGGTGCGGCCTGAGCTGGTGGTGCGGCCCGATTCCGCTCGGGCTGCCGACCTGGGCGTCACGGCCGCGGCCATTGGCGACACGCTGCGGGTGGCCACTTCGGGCGACTACGAGCAGGCCCTGGCCAAGCTGAACCTGGCGCAGCGCCAGGTGCCCGTGGTGGTGCGGCTGCCGGCCCAGGCGCGAACGGACCTGGAGCTGCTGCGCCAGCTGCCAGTGCCGGGTGCGCGGGGCCCCGTGCCGCTGGGCAGCGTGGCCACGCTGGAGCTGGCCAGCGGCCCGGCGCAGATCGACCGCTACGACCGCATGCGCAACGTCAACATCGAGGTCGAGCTCAACCAGCGGCCGCTGGGCGAGGTGGAGGCGCAGGTACTGGCGCTGCCGAGTCTGAAGAACCTGCCACCTGGAGTGACTCAGACCACGATCGGTGACGCCGAGGCCATGGCCGAGCTGTTCCAGAGTTTCGGCCTGGCCATGCTGACCGGGGTGCTGTGCATCTACATCGTGCTGGTGCTGCTGTTCAAGGACTTTGTGCAGCCAGCCACCATACTGGGCGCTCTGGTGCTGTCGGTGCCAGGCGCCTTCCTGGCGCTGTTTGTCACGCAAACGGCGATTTCCATGCCCTCGATGATTGGTCTCATCATGCTGATGGGCATTGCCACCAAGAACTCCATTCTGCTGGTGGACTACGTCATCTTTGCGCAGCGTGACCACGGCATGTCGCGTCAGGAGGCCGTGTTGGACGCCTGCCGCAAGCGGGCGCGGCCCATCATCATGACCACCATCGCCATGGCCGCGGGCATGATGCCCATTGCCCTGGGCTGGGGGGTGGACCCGAGCTTTCGCGCACCCATGGGCATCGTTGTCATCGGCGGCTTGATCACCTCCACCTTCCTGAGCCTGCTGGTCATCCCCGTGCTCTACACCTTGGTGGACGACGTCATCGGCTGGGGCCGGCGGCTGCGCCGGCGCCGGGCTGCGCCCGAGGCCGTCAACCCGGCTGCTTGACCACCGCGTATCGTTCTAGCGTGCGCTGCCGCGCCTGGTCGTGCTGCACGATGGGCAGCGGGTAGTCGCGCCCCAGCACCAGGCCGGCGGCGGCCAGGTCCACGGGGCGCGCTTGCCAAGGTGCGTGCAAGGCCTTGTCTGGCAGGGCGGCCAAGGCCGGCAGGTAGCGGCGGATGAAGCGGCCCTGGGGGTCGAACTTCTCGCTCTGGTTGACCGGGTTGAAGATGCGGAAGTAGGGCTGGGCGTCGCAGCCGCTGGAGGCCGCCCACTGCCAGCCCCCGTTGTTGGCCGCAAGGTCGAAGTCGTTGAGCTTCTCGGCGAAGTAGGCCTCGCCGCGCCGCCAGTCGATCCCCAGGTCCTTGGTCAGGAAGCTGGCCACCACCATGCGCAGGCGGTTGTGCATGTAGCCGGTCTCGTTGAGCTGATGCATGGCCGCGTCCACCAGCGGGTAGCCGGTGCGGCCCTCACACCAGGCGGCAAAGAGGGCGTCGGCCACCTTGCCGGTCTCCCAGCGAATGCGGTCGTACTCGGGTTTGAAGGCGTGGCCTACCACGCGCGGGTGGTGGTGCAGTACCTGGTGATAGAACTCGCGCCAGATCAGCTCCGACAGCCACACCTCGGCCCCAGCCGAGCCCGCCTGCACCCGCGTCCAGGCCTCGCGCGCCAGTTGGCGCACCGACACCGTGCCAAAGCGCAGGTGCGTGCTGAGATAGCTCGGGCCCTTCACGGCAGGGAAGTTGCGCGTGTCGTGGTAACGGTCTATGCGCTCGTCCAGAAAATCGGCCAGCAGTTCCTGCCCGCCCACGCAGCCTGCGGGCAGGCGCAGCGTGTGCAGGTTGGTGATCTGGAAGCCGAGCTCTGACAGGCTGGGCACGCCGATCTGCAGGCCTTGGGCCGACGCGGGCACAGGCGCCAGGGCACCGGCCCAAGGCGCCACGGTGTTGTCGCGTAAGGGGTAGTTCGCCTCCCCCTGAGCCTGGGTGGCGCCCAGCGCGCGCAGCCAGCTGTTCTTGTAGGGCGTGAACACGCCGTAGGGTGTGCCGCTGGCGGTCAAAACCTCGCTACGCTCAAAGACCACATGGTCCTTGACAGTGTGCAGTGCAACGCCCAGATCGGCCAGGCGCCCGCGCACCTGCTTGTCACGGCTCAAGGCATAGGGGTCGTCGTCGTGGCTGGCATAGACCGCCTGCACGCCCAAGCGGGTGGCCAGGGCTGGCACTTCGTCCACGGCCGCGCCATGCCGGCAAATCAGCCCGACCTGCGCGGCACCTGCCACCCCGTGAGACTCGGCCAAGGCCCGCAACTCGTTGTCGAGCACCGCCAGGCTGTCGCGCAGGAACTCCATGCGCCGGTCGGCACGCGGCAACGCGTCCAGGATGGCGGTGTCGAAGACGAAGGCGCACCATACGCGGCGGGCCGACCGCAGCGCTCGGTGCAGTCCAGCGTGGTCGTCCGCACGCAGGTCACGCCTGAACCACAGCAGCGCGCCTGAGAGCAGGCCTTCAGAAGGGGATCCGTTCATGCTGGTAAGTGTCGCGCGTAACAGGTCGCGCGGAATAGAATCGCGACCATGTCAGAGGACTCGATCAACCTCACGAACCAGTTCCTCATCGCCATGCCCGGCATGGCCGACGACCAGTTCTCCCGCACAGTGGTCTACCTGTGCGAGCACTCCAAGAACGGCGCCCTGGGCCTGGTCATCAATCGGCCGACTGACATCACGCTCAAGAGCTTGTTCGAGAAGGTCGAGCTCACCCTGGACCGCGATGAGTTGGCCGAGCTACCGGTGTACTTTGGCGGCCCTGTGCAGACCGAGCGGGGCTTTGTGTTGCACGAGAAGACCGGTACCGAGCAGAGCCCCTACACCTCCACCCTGGCCATCGCCAAGGGCGGCCTGGAAATGACCACCAGCAAGGATGTGCTGGAAGCCCTGGCCAACGGCGCAGGGCCCCGCCGCTTGATGGTCACCCTGGGTTACAGCGGCTGGTCCGCCGGGCAGCTCGAGGAAGAGATTGGCCGCAACGGCTGGCTCACGGTAGACGCCGACCCCAAGGTCATCTTCGACACGCCGGTGGAAGAGCGCTACAAGCGCGCCCTGTCCCTGCTGGGGTTCGACCCGATGATGCTCAGCCAGGAGGCCGGGCATGCCTGAGCGCCCGGCGCCGCTTTGCGGCCTTGCGGCATCTCCGTCCCGACCCCAGTCCTATCTGTCGTTCGATTTCGGCACCCGGCGGGTGGGCGTGGCCTCAGGCAACTCGCTGATGGGCCTGGCGCAGCCTCTGAAGACCATCAGTGCTGAGGGCGACGCGCGTTTTGCCGCTATCGCCGGCCTGATCAGCCAGTGGCAACCCTCAGCGCTGGTGGTGGGTGTGCCCTTTCATCCCGACGGTGCTGCGCACGACAACACGCGCCGTGCGCAGCGCTTTGCGCGCCAGTTGCACGGCCGCTTCCGTTTGCCCGTGCATGAGGTGGACGAGCGCTACACCACCACCGAGGCGCTGGCCGCAGGGGCGGCCGATGCCGACGCCGCTGCGGCGGCGCTGATCCTTGAGCAGTTCCTGCGCAGCGCCGCCGTCGCTGATGCACCCACATCCCCCTCCATACAGGATCCCGCCCATGCTGCAGCTTGACGCCGAAGCCCTGTATGCCGAACTGCGCGAAGGCGTGCGCAACCTTTGGCGCGAGGACGCGGCGCTGGTGGGCATCTGGTCGGGCGGCGCCTGGCTGGCTGAACGCCTGCAATCCGATCTGGACCTGGCCGGTCGGCACGGCGTGATCTCTAGCACCTTGCACCGCGACGACTTTGGCTCGCGCGGGCTGGGTGACTCGGCGCCCACGGAGCTGCCCTTTGCCATCGAGGGCCGGCACATCGTACTGGTGGACGACGTGCTCTACACCGGCCGCACTATCCGCGCCGTGATCAACGAGCTGTACGACTTTGGCCGGCCGGCCAGCGTGCAACTGGCCGTGCTGGTGGACCGCGGTGGCCGCGAACTGCCCATCGCCGCGGCATTTGCCGCTGCGCGCCTCGTGCTGCCGGCCTCGCAGCGGCTTTCATTGGCTCGCGGGCCTGAGGACCGGTTCAGTTTCCTGGTCGAGGACAAGGGGGAAAAGGGCTGATGCTCTCGCGCCGCAATCCGCAGCTCAACCGCCATGGCGAGCTGATCCACCTGTTGTCCATCGAAGGCCTGCCCAAGGCGGTGCTCACGCACATTCTGGACACCGCCAGCACCTTTCTGTCGGTCAACGACCGCGAGGTCAAGAAGGTGCCGCTGCTGCGCGGCAAGAGCGTGTTCAACCTGTTCTTCGAGAACAGCACGCGCACCCGCACCACCTTCGAGATCGCGGCCAAGCGCCTGTCGGCCGATGTGCTGAACCTGGACATCGCACGTTCGTCGGCCTCCAAGGGTGAGAGCCTGCTCGACACCATCGCCAACCTGTCGGCGATGCACGCCGACATGTTCGTGGTGCGTCACAGCGAAAGTGGAGCGCCCTACCTGATCGCGCAGCACTGCGCGCCGCATGTCCACGTGGTCAACGCCGGTGACGGCCGACACGCCCACCCCACGCAGGGGTTGCTGGACATGTACACCATCCGCCACTACAAGCGAGACTTCACCCAGCTGACCGTGGCCATCGTCGGCGACATCTTGCACTCGCGCGTGGCGCGCTCCGACATCCACGCGCTCACCACCCTGGGCGTGCCCGAGATCCGCGCCGTGGGCCCGCGCACCCTGGTACCGGGCGATTTGCGTGACATGGGCGTGCGCGTGTGCCACGACATGGTTGAGGGCATCCGCGACGCCGACGTCATCATCATGCTGCGCCTGCAGAACGAGCGCATGAGTGGCGCCATGCTGCCGAGCGCCGGCGAGTTCGCCAAGAAGTTCGGCCTCACGCCTGAGAAGCTGGCGCTGGCCAAGCCGGACGCCATCGTCATGCACCCCGGCCCCATCAACCGAGGTGTGGAAATCGACTCTCGGGTGGCCGATGGTGCGCAAAGCGTCATCCTGCCGCAGGTCACCTTCGGCATCGCGGTGCGCATGGCCGTCATGTCCATCATCGCGGGGAACGAGGCATGAAGATCGCCATCCGCAACGGTCGCGTCATCGACCCCGCGAGCGGGCGCGACGAGATCACTGATGTGCGCATCGCCGCCGGCCGCATCGTGGGCATCGGCCCGGTGCCCGCTGACTTTGACGCCGACCGCGTGGTGGCAGCCACAGGCTGCATCGTCGCCCCCGGCCTGGTCGATCTGGCCGCCCGCCTGCGCGAGCCCGGCTTGGAACACGAGGGCATGCTGGAGAGCGAACTGGCGGCGGCCGCGGCTGGTGGGGTCACCAGCCTGGTATGCCCGCCCGACACCGACCCCGCGCTGGACGAGCCCGGCCTGGTGGAGATGCTCAAGTTCCGCGCCCGCAAGTTGAGCCGCTGCCGGCTGTTCCCGCTCGGGGCGCTGACACGCGGCCTGCAGGGCGAGGCGCTCACCGAGATGGCCGAGTTGACCGAGGCCGGCTGCGTGGGCTTCTCGCAGGCGGACGTCGCTCTGGCCGACACCCTGGTGCTGCAGCGCGCGCTGCAGTACGCCGCCACCTTTGGCTACACCGTGTGGCTGCGCCCGCAGGACCGCTGGCTGGGCAAGGGTGTGGCCGCCAGCGGCGCCATCGCCACTCGCCTGGGCCTGTCGGGCGTGCCGGTGGCGGCAGAGACCATCGCCCTGCACACCCTCTTCGAGCTGGTGCGGGTGACGGGTGCGCGCGTGCACCTGTGCCGCATGTCCAGCGCCCCGGGCGTGGCCTTGCTGCGTGCGGCTAAGGCCGAGGGGCTGCCGGTGACGGCCGACGTCAGCATCAACTCGCTGCACCTGACCGACGTGGACATCGGCTACTTCAACCCCGCCATGCGGCTGAACCCGCCCCTGCGCCAGCAGCGCGACCGGGACGCACTGCGCGCGGCGCTGGCCGACGGCACGATCGACGCGCTGGTCAGCGACCACATGCCCGTGGGCACGGATGAGAAACTCCTGCCTTTCGCCGAGGCCACGCCAGGGGCGACGGGGCTGGAGTTGCTGCTGAGCCTGGCGCTGAAGCGGGGCGCCGAGGCAGCTTCAAGCGATGAAGGCTTGCGCAGGGCCCTGTCTGTGGTGACCTCTGGCCCTGTGGGCGTGCTCGGGTCGGCTGTCGGTTCTCTGGCCGAAAGCGCCGGGCGCCTGGTCGAGGGCGGTGTGGCCGATGTCTGCATTTTCGACCCGCGGGCCATCTGGACCGTTACGCCAGAAGGGCTGCGCAGCCAGGGCAAGCACACGCCCTTCGCATTCGAGCATGGGGGCGTGCAGATGCCCGGCCGGGTGCGCGCCACGCTGGTGGCGGGCACGGTGGCCTACGAGGCCGCGGCCTGAGCCCTGGCGAACCTGAAGTCCTCCCCCAGCGCCAGACCGTGGACTCCACCCCAGGCACTTCCGCTGGTCGCAACCCTGCGGCTGCAGACCGCGCCGCAGTGCCGCCTGGTTTGGCGCGCCGGGTGCGTTCGTGTTGGCGCCTGCTGCGCGCTGTCATTCATGTGCTGCACGGCCTGGCCTGGGTGCTGCTGGGCTTCCCGCGCATGGACGCCGCTGGTCGCCAGGCACGCATCGCCTGGTGGGCGCGCAAGATGTTCGCCGTGCTGGGCATGGGCCTGGAGGTGCGCGGAGACTTCAAGTCGGGCGCCAAGCTGATCGTGGCCAACCACATCTCCTGGCTGGACATCATGGCGGTGCATGCGGTGTGCCCGCAGGCCCGCTTCGTCTCCAAGGCCGACGTTCAGGCCTGGCCGCTGATCGGCCGGCTGGTGGGCGCCGCCGGCACGCTCTACATCGTGCGCGAAAAGGCGCGTGACGCCCTTCGCGTGGTGCACCAGATGGCCGATGCCCTGGCCTCAGGCGATACGGTGGCGGTCTTTCCCGAGGGCACCACCGGCGAGGGCCACGAGTTGCTGCCCTTCCATGCCAACCTGTTGCAGGCCGCCATCGCCACCGAAGTGCCGGTGCAGCCCGTGGCGTTGCGCTACGCCGACGAGCAGCACGAGGTCAGCCCGGCGGCCGACTACACCGGCACCATCTCCTTGGCGCAAAGCCTGTGGATGCTGGCGGGTGCGCAGGGCCTGCGGGTGCGGGTGGAGGTGCTGCCGGCCGAGGCCGTGCGGCACGCCGACCGGCGCGCCCTGGCCGTCCACCTGCGTCAACAGATCAGCGCAGCCCTGGACGGCTCGGTCGAAGCTGTTTCGAAAGCCGCTTAGGCCAGTTCGCCGGATGCCGCCGCGCCGTCAGGCCTTGCCCTGACTCGCCACCGCGGCGGCTGCGCGGGCTGCGGCTTCCGGGTCGCCCAGGTAGTAGTGGCGGATGGGTTTCAGATCGTCGTCGAGCTCGTACACCAGCGGGATGCCGTTCGGGATGTTGACGCCGACGATGTCGCCGTCCGAGATGCCGTCGAGGTACTTGACCAGTGCCCGCATGCTGTTGCCATGCGCGGCGATCAGCACGTGCTGGCCGCTGCGGATGGCCGGTGCCAGACGCTCGTTCCAGCAGGGCATGACGCGGGCCACGGTGTCCTTCAGGCACTCAGTCAAGGGAATCTGCTCGGGCGACAGCTTCGCGTAGCGGGGGTCTTGGCGCTGCCCCCGGGGGTCGGCGGCCTCGAGCGCCGGCGGCGGGGTGTCGTAGCTGCGTCGCCAGATCAAGACCTGCTCATCGCCGTACTGGCGCGCCATATCGGCCTTGTTCAAGCGCTGCAGGGCACCATAGTGGCGCTCGTTCAGGCGCCAGTCGTGCTGGATCGGCAGCCAGGTGCGCTCCAGGGTGTCCAGGCAGTGCCATAAGGTCCAGATCGCCCGTTGCAGCACCGAGGTGTAGGCGACGTCGAACTCATAGCCCCCCTGCTTGAGCAGTTCGCCGGCCTGCCGCGCCTGCGCCACGCCGGTGTCGGTCAGCGGCACGTCGGTCCAGCCCGTGAAGCGGTTCTCGAGGTTCCAAGTGGATTCGCCGTGGCGGATCAGGACGAGCTTGTGCATGAGGTGCGCGCAGAAGGTGGCGGGTGTGGGGATAAGGGGCGGAATCTTACAATCGAGGTTTTACGCTCCTAGACAACACCGCCGTGAACTTCTTCATCGAGAACTGGCTCCTCATCGCCGTGGCTTTTGTCTCTGGGGGCATGCTGGTCTGGCCTCTGGCCCGGGGCAGCGGCGGGGCTGGTGCGGTGGGCGCCTCCGAGGCCGTGCGCATGATGAACCGCGAGAAGGCGGTGCTCATTGATGTGAGCGAGCCACGTGAGTTCGAGGCCGGCCATGCCTCCCAGGCCCGCAACGTGCCGATCGGCAGGCTCGAGTCCTCCAAGGACCTGCCCACCAACAAGGCGCTCCCGCTGGTGGTGCTGTGCCCCACGGGCGCACGCGCCGGTCGTGCGGCAGCCACGCTGCGCAAGTTGGGGTACGCCAACGTGCGCGCCCTTGCCGGCGGCACTGCCGCTTGGCGCGAAGCTGGCATGCCCACCGAGAAGTCCAGCGCCGCTGCTGGCTGAACGCTGGGCGCTTGGCGGAGTCAGCAGGGCGGCCTGTGCGCAGCCGAGGCTGTGTACGGCCCACTGCGGTCTTGAGCACTGATCCAGCGCTGAAGGCAGTCCGCGGGGCCTGGCCGATGTGCCGTTGCGGCAAGACCCCGGTGCCTAGTGGACTGTCCCGATCCGCCAGAATTTGCGATCAATCATCTTATCGAGACCTTCTGCCATGAGTTCTGTCCGCATGTACACCACCCAGGTGTGTCCTTATTGCGTCCGTGCCAAGGCCCTGCTCAAGCAACGCGGCGTGGCGCAGATCGAGGAGATCCGCGTGGACCTGGACCCCGCGCAGCGCGATCACATGATCGAACTCACCGGCCGGCGTACCGTGCCGCAGATCTTCATCGGCACCACCCATGTGGGCGGCTGCGACGACCTGGTGGCCCTGGACCAGAAGGGTGGCCTGCAGCCCTTGCTCGGCCTCAGCGCGTGACGCTCGCGGGCCTCACCAAGCCCGCCGAACCTTGACTTCAGTGCGGCAGCCAGCCGCAGCCTCAGGGCCATAATCGCGCGCCTCGTCGCCCAGCTCACTGCGGCTGGGCCTGGTCTGACAGACCTGAAGACTATTTGCCCCTTTTCCGCTGGTGGAGTTCTTCCACCAGCACCTGACTTACAACCGAGAACTCTCATGGCCGATGAAGACCTGACCCCCGTGTTCCAGATCCAGCGCATGTACCTGAAGGATCTGTCCCTGGAGCAGCCCAACTCTCCGCAGATCCTGGTCGAGCAAAGCCAGCCGCAGGTGGACATCAACCTGGGTGTGGGCGCCGAGCCGGTGGCCGAGGGTGTGTTCGAGGTCACGGTGACGGCCACCGTCACCACCAAGGTGGCTGACCGCACGCTGTTCCTGGTGGAAGCCAAGCAAGCCGGCATCTTCGAGATCCGCAACATCCCGGACGACCAGATGCAGGGTCTGATCGGCATCGTTTGCCCGCAGATGATCTATCCCTACCTGCGCGCCATCATTTCCGACATCTGCACGCGCGCTGGCTTCCCGCCCATCCTGCTGACCGAAGTGAACTTCCAGGCGATGTTCGAGGCCCAGCAGCAAGCCGCGTCTTCTGAGACGGGCTCGGGCATCATCACCAGCCTGAACTGAAGCAACCCTAAGGCCCTCGTCCATGAAGTTGTCGGTGCTGGGCGCCGGTGCCTGGGGGACGGCACTGGCCTGCAGCGCGGCTGCGCAGCACGAGGTGCTGTTGTGGGTCAGAGACCCGGTTCAGGCCGCCACCCTGGCCCACACCCGGCGCAATGAGCGCTACCTTCCCGGCATTGATCTTCCGCCAGGTCTGCAGGTCAGCGCCTCGTGGGACGAAGCCTTTGCCCACGCGCAGGCGGGTCTGCTGGTCATTGCCACGCCCATGAGCGGGCTGCGCAGCACGCTCAGCAGGCTGCCACCCCAAGCCCCTGTGCTGTGGCTGTGCAAGGGCTTTGAGGCCGGTACAGGCGCGCTGGGGCACGAGATCGCCCAGGCGCTGCGCCCGGGGGAGCCTTCCGGTGTCCTGTCAGGGCCCAGCTTTGCGCTGGAGGTGGCCCAGGGCCGACCCACGGCGCTGGTGGTGGCCAGTACGTCGGCCACGCTGTGCGAACAGGCCGTGCAGGTCTTTCACGGCGGTGCCTTGCGCATCTACACCTCGCACGACCCCACGGGCGTGGAGGTGGGGGGTGCGGTCAAGAACGTCATGGCCATCGCCACTGGCATCCTGGACGGCTTGGCCGCTCGAGCCGATGGCGCGGGCGCGGTGCCGGGCCTGAATGCTCGAGCAGCCCTGATCACCCGCGGCCTCGCAGAGATGACGCGTCTGGGCGTGGCCCTGGGCGCCAGGACGGAGACGTTCATGGGCCTGTCCGGCCTTGGGGATCTGGTGCTCACTTCCACAGGCGCCCTGTCGCGCAACCGGCAGGTGGGCTTGATGCTGGCCGAAGGTCGGTCACTGGATGAGGCTGTGGCCGCGCTCGGCCACGTGGCCGAAGGTGTGTATTCGGCCGCCACTGTGCTGGCGCGGGCCCAGTCGCTGGGCGTGGACATGCCCATCACCTCGGCGGTGGTGGAGGTCCTGCACGGCCGGCTCGCACCGGGCCAGGCCGTGGCCCGCTTGATGTCCCGCGACGCGCGCCCCGAGGGTCTTTGAAGAGACCGGCAGACCCGGTCTGGTCTTGCTGAGGCGTGTCGAGCCCCGCTCTTCAGGCTCCACCCGCGTAGCCGCACTGCCGCCAGGCCTCGTAGACGGCCACCGCCACGGCATTGCTGAGGTTCAGGCTCCTCTGGCCGGCTCGCATCGGCAGGCGCACCCTGCACCCTGCCGGAAAGCCGTCACGCAAGACAGCGGGCAGCCCCGAGGTCTCGCTGCCGAACACCAGCCAGTCGCCCGCCTGCCAGGCCACGTCGTCCAAAGGACGGGAGCCACGGGTGGTGAAGGCGAACATCCTTTGCGGGTTCGGCTGCGCGTCCCGAATCAGGGCTTCCCAGTCGGCATGCCGCCGCACCGCCGCAAACTCGTGATAGTCCAGTCCGGCCCGCCGCAACAGTTTGTCTTCCATGGAGAAGCCCAGGGGCTCCACCAGGTGCAGCGAGCAACCGGTGTTGGCGGCCAGACGGATGACATTGCCCGTGTTGGGCGGGATCTCGGGGTGGACCAGGACGATGTGGAACATCAGCTTCTGTGCCGCGTCAGGCGGCCCGGGCAGGTGTGGTGGTTGAAGTCGGCGCGTGCGAATGTGAGCAGGTGCAAGGGCAGGGAGCCTCTCAGGGCGTGCGGGCCA
>Ga0114980_10002833_pt1 | contig 12063 bp, 22 predicted proteins | sample S_140806_EF_Meta_FD_87018 | JGI IMG/M metagenome (GOLD analysis project Ga0114980, IMG submission 87018) | Freshwater microbial communities from Lake Simoncouche, Canada to study carbon cycling - S_140806_EF_MetaG | ecosystem: Environmental > Aquatic > Freshwater > Lake | place: Lake...
GGCGGAACGGTCGAGGATTACATACAAATCCACGACTGGTTCGACGCGTCAAAAGAACACTTTGGTGATTTTAGGCACCGAGCTTTGCGACACCATTCGCAAGGCATTTACGAAGCCGAAAGATTATTTGGCGGAACGGATCACACCATCACAATTTCCACAGGGCGAAAAATCCCTGTGAGGTGGATTGCCGAACGACACGTCAAAGAAGATCTAGGCCACATCCCGTCGCTCAAAGATTGGTTTGTGACAATCAAGCCATGTCCTTGGATGGGTAAGACCGAAAAGATCGAAGCTCAACTAACGGAGTAACACATGCGAAATGAACCGAACATGCGACAAGGATTAATTGACTTATGCGTTGTGCTAAAACGCAAAGGCATAAAATCACTTGTGGAGGTCGGGAGCTACGCCGGAGAATCAGTTGCGCTGTTCCGACAACACATACCAAAAGCAGAAATTTTTTGCATCGATCCTTGGTTGCCGGGTTACGATGCAAACGACGCAACCAGCGAAGTTGATATGGTAAACGTAGAAAAACAGTTTGATGCTCAAATTGCCGGTTTGCCGGGCATCACTAAACTTAAAGGCGTTTCAACTGATTTTGCAAGCCACCCAAAATTGCAAAAAGTTGACGCTGTATACATTGACGGTTGCCACACGTACGAAGCTGTTAAAGCTGATATTGCTTTCTGGTTACCCCGTTGTACTGTTGTAATCTGTGGACACGACTGGAATAAAAGAAGTTGGCCCGGAGTGTGTCAAGCAATTACTGAAACATTTGATAAACCACATCGAACGTTTGCAGATACGTCGTGGTTAGTACATTTAACAAAAAGTAATGATATAAACATTTAAAGGAATACACCATGCCTAAACGAAAAATTGTACCAAACATACCTACTGTGCCTTGCGACGGCTGTAAAAAACCTATGCCAGAGCAAGACGTTGAATTTTGGGGCCGAGAGTGTTCTGTTTGTCGTATGGATTTGCCTTTAGGGTCTAATCAATGCGGCGACGATTATAGAAGCGGCGCTCAGCACGACAGAACTTACCACGGCGGTAGTTCTGAATAAATTATATTGTTAAACATGTTACGAAACGTCAGGCATTACACATAAGTCCTGACGTTTTGTTACGCATCTGCAATTGCAGCGTTGTACGCTTCGTCCGCAGCTTGTTTCAAAACAATTAAATTTTCTTTTGCGTCTTTAGTCATGTCGTCAAAAATTGTTTTAGCCAACGCCCACCCAATGTTTCGTTGTTCAAGCGCCGTTGCAAGTTCTTGTTTAAGCGCGTCTACATCAATTTTGTATTGCACACCTGCGGCAGCATACACAGCTTTAGCTGCGTTAAATGTAGCCATGCAAGTTGCTAAATTTGTTTCAAATGTTGATTTAGCCGTAGCAATAGCAGTGTCCGCTGTACTTTTTGCCGTGTCATAAGCAGTATTGCGTGTAGTCAATGCAGTATTACGCGTAGCAAGTGCTGTGTTAATTGCAGTTTGTGCGTTTGTTTCTGCTGCAATAGCTGCATCTCGTGCGGCTATTGCAGTAGCTAATTGCGCGCGAGCTGTAGCTTCAGCCCCGGCGTTGTTAGCGGCAATAGCTGCGGCAATAGCTGCGTTTGCAGTGTTAATTGCGGCTAGCTGTGTTTTTTTGGCAGCTCTAGCTGCTGTAATTGCGGATAACGCAGTTGCCCGAGCAGACGCGTACGTACCTAAGGCCGTTGTATACGTTCCTTGCGCAGTACTTCGAGCTGTAGCCAAATTAGATCGCGCCAAAGCTAACGCCGTTGCTAAAACGGCTTTAAGGCCAGTCGTTGGAGTATTGATTGCATTGTCTTTAGTTGTAGTAGCTGTTGCAAACGTTGCGGCGTCCGCGTCTAATTCTGCTTTAAGTACAGCCAATGCTCCGGTTTCCGGCGCAGAAATGCGTGTTTTAACGTTATCGTACGTAGTTTGGTGTGAAGCTTTATTTTGATCGTACGTTATTTTTGCAATGATAAGGTCTTTTTTTAATGTAACGTCAGCAGCGGCGTACGCATCAGTTTTACGTTGTTTAAAAAGTATAATTGCAGCAGCCAAAGCCGCTTTTGCGGTAACTACGTTTTGTTTAGCTAGCGGTAGCGCAATTTTAGCGTTGTCAAGATTAGTAACAGCTGTAGCTAACGCAGATAACGCACTGGCAATACGCGCATTTAAAACACCAGAACCCGTGTTCCAAATACCTGAAGCGTTGTAACCTCTATAACCAAAAAACGCGCGTTCTGCGGTTAACTTTCCTCTGCCGCGTAAGAAAGCAGGTCTGCCTGTACGAATAAAAATGGCGCGTACTGCAATTAACGTAGGCATGGCAAAACCTCAAGTATTTACATGTGCGTTACTTTTAGTGTAAACGATTTTAAGTTAATTATAACGATTAACAATTTACGACATGCTTTGAAACATGTAGGAGTTTGCGTTTATGGACAAAGAATACAACGGCTGGTCCACCTACGAAACATGGGCTGTCAACATGTGGATAGGCGGCACAGAGGGCGCAACTAATTATTGGGACAACGAAGCAAAAGAATTACTAGAACGCAACGATAACGACGTAGAAGAAGCAACGCAGTTATTAGCAAATGCTCTAGAAAAAGACTTGTCGCAACACGAATGCACAGGCCTTCACGCTGAACTGTTAAACGATGCGTTGTCTAAAATTGACTGGAAAGAAATAAGCGCATTTTTTATTGAAGCCGCGATGCCATAAGTCTAATAACGATCCGTACATATGGCAAGTTTGTAAGGTTTTGAATGTAAAGCACAGTAAAATGACACAACTCTATAGTGCGCGCAATGTTACGTCAAATTTACAGAGCAAAACTTATTTTACTTTGTGCAATACAAACAACTTAATTTGTCGCAAACACGTGAGTAATTATTTTTGTCTCGACGCCGTATGTACTGATCGAATAAAGCACTTACGTCAAATTTATAAGGTTTTAGACGTAAAGCACAACTCGATGCCATAACTTGTTACTGCACACAATGTTATGGCAAGTTTGTAAGATAAGGTCTACTAAAGGACGACCTACTTACTACGTAAGTAGATAAGCGTGGCCTGCTAAAGCAGGCCCCGCTTTGAGGGAATACACCAAATGTCGTGGGATCCACACAAGTTTTACAAAGCGTCTCTTGATGCGATCTTTGTAAATGCCAAACTGAACAACACCAAACGAAAACTTTCGTTCAACCAGCAAGTTGTACGATTAAAACAATATCGTCACAACGCAATTAGCAAATTGTTGCAACGTGTTGGACCTGACGTATTAACTCAACAATTTAGTAAACGCTTATTGTATTGCAACCATTTACCGACAGCAGAAACTAAAGCTAGTGCTTTTCGGTGTGGTTCTTTTATTTGCCCGTATTGTTTCTTCCGAAAGATGTACATTTTCTGTCGCGACAAATTACGACCTGCGCTTTTACGCAATGACGTAAAATATGTAGGCGTAACTTTTAGTCAATCGTTTGTTCTGTCAGCACCAATTATTCCGGGAATCTTTGGTTGCAATGCATTTGACGACAGTTTTATTCCATCGATTGTTTCAGTTGCTAATGCCGAACAATTAGCGGCACAACTTTTAACAAACGCAAGGTTGTTACGATCTTACGAACAACTGTGGTTTGAAACCGATTCGTTAAATTGTCGTGTGACAGAACCGCAAGGTGGTTTTAGTACGACATGGTTTGATTATCAACAGGCACGCAACGTGTTCACGGTTAATCGACTGTCGTTGCATTTGACCAACACCAACGCACTACAGACACCACTACCGTCGTCAATCAGTACCCGTGTTGCGTTTCAATGGCATCTAGCGTCTGATTTTGATCCCACGTCTATTTTTGGTTCAGCATTAACGTTTCCGTATGGTTTGTACGACGCGTTGTTTTTGTCGCAACAATCTACCGACATTCATGCTGGCGCTGTTGTTGGGTATCTCTTTGGTATGCGCCGACTCATGGACAAGAAATTTCACCTTCAACAGTCATGGGGATCTTTACATGATCGAACTTCCGCCAGTACCCGACGACGAATTAATTTCAAATGCGACGATCCAAAAATATAAAATACCGTTTAAGCTAACTACAAATATGTTGTGCTATAACGCCAGTGAAGATGCTCAAGGTCGCCGTGATTTGGTAAGTTGGTTAGATGTGGTAGAAGAACATTACCGCACGTGTCACAAAGCCACAGTGTTTTTTGACGCGTACAAGTTTTTACACGCAGAATTAAAACGTGCCTTTCCGGGCCTCGATTATGACTGCGTGAGCGCTTTCTGTGACAAAGAAGTACTTTGCCCCCGTGAGACCTTGATCGAGGCTTGGCGGGCCTTTCTTGTAGAAATGAACTGGGGTGAGCCTGATGAACCAAAACCTAAGCGTGCACGTCGTCAACAAACGAAATAAACAAAAAGCCATTCCTTTGGCTAGTGACGAACGCACAGTTGTTGTCACTGAAACCCCAACAGCGGAAGCTTTGGGGTACACAGCTATTCGTTTTGAGTTTGACGATGATGTTGTCACTATCTCTGTGTTGCAAGACAAAGATGTATACGACGACATCACGTATTCGTACGAGCAATTGATCGCTGCGATTACGGGCGCAGATGGTAATTTCCTGTCGTTTGACAAGTAAGGAAAACCTATGTTTGTGTTTGTGCCAATTAGTGAACCTACGAGTGCCGAAAAACACGCAAGTGACCGTTACAAGAAATGGATTGATGACCCTAAGTACTTAAAAGTAATAGACTTAGAGATTGGTCATTACACGTTGGCGATCATGGCTGACAAGCGTGTAGAGTTGCGCACGGCTCGGATTATTGGAACAGTTAGACGGTACGAAGTGGTTGAGACGTACACGATTAATGACGATGACACGATTGATGACTGGGTGATGATTTCATGGCGATGTGACCCTGCCAAGAATCAAGAATGGAACAACGAATTGAAGAACAAAATCGTAAGTACTTATAGAAAGGAAATGCCATGACGGCTGTAGAAACAGGTATTGATTGGAATCGTGTCAGAAAAGATCTTGACCGTGAAGAATGGCAATGGAACGAGTGCAACGATCAGTTTGAACGTTCGATTTTTATTGGTTCGGTATTTAGTTTGATGCCTAGTGGAAAGTATTACATGCCTTGGGCGTGCAGTAATTTAGCGCCATGTCCACAATGTAAAGGACGAGCTAAAGTCGAGACAATAAATAAACGGTTCTTGAAGAAATGGAAAAAAGCTGCAATAAGAACGCGCAATTTAGCATCTAAATTTAATTTGGCGGGTAATCTTGCAAAGTTAGAAAAGCACGGCTGGTTTCGTTATTACAGAAACGCTCGGACGTTGCTAAATCGGTATGAAAAAACTTGTTTGCACTGTAACGGGATAGGTAGCCGAGAGGCTTACCTTGACGAGCTTTACAGCGACAAGTTAAATGCCGAAGCAGACAAAAGCAAATTGTACGTAACAAGTGGCGAGGGCGACCCTTGCGACATATTTGTTGGCGAATGCCGTGACAAATGCGATGACGACGATTTAATTACTGAGGAATGACAATGCAACCAACTCCAACGGTACGTGTGTGTCTTGGGTGTCAGTGGAAATTTATCACACCTGACTCTACGCGTGTCCGTAGGTGTTCTGATTGCAAATCTAAAGAAGATGCTTACCAGCCACCACTGGGACGCATATCACCAGACGCAGGAAACATTAGAGGAGTGTATCAGTGAACATCGCTGTATTTGGTGACACGATTATTGACCGTCATTTGACAATCAACAGTGTAAAAGACAATTACGAACAGCCGGGGACGTTAAAAGCCAATGTATCTTTTCGACACACGACTCCCGGCGGCGCAGCCAATGTAGCAGTGAATGTGCAAGCGTTAAGTAAGTTTGGGCCTAATGATAATGCTGTGACGCTGTATACAGCCGGTGCTTGTAGCGATGATTATGCCATTGTGCGTGAGCAGTTGTTGTTGACAGGAGTTACGCCTATTGTGTCGTCTACGCGTGTTCGACCTGTGATTAAGTGCAGGATCACGAACAACGACATCACGGAAACAATGAGCCCGAGGATAACTCGGTTTGATGTAGATCCCTATGACCACTGGCTAACGTCTAGTGTCAACTTGATTGCAAGTGAGGAAGCCGGCAACGATTTGAAGTGGCCCAATGACGTTGATGTGTTCGTGGTGTCTGATTACCACAAAGGGTTCTTTGGTCTAGAGCCTCGGTCTGGGGATGTCAGGGCGCGCATTGTGGCTGCGGCTGAAGGTAAATTACTGATTGTGGATCCGGGCCGACATATTCCGGGCAGACGCCTTTCTAACTGGCAGGCGTGGGGATCTAAAGATACGATCTTTAAGTTCAATGAACGACAGGCTCGGGAGTATTTGGCGTTTGCTGAACAGCCTATTGCGCCTGATGCCGAACCCGAACTGGTGTACCGCGCCGTGTATGACGTGTTTAATCAGCAAGTGGCAGGTCAGGGTGTATTGTTTAAACGTTTGGTTATCACGTTTGGCGACAAGGGTTACGCAACGTGTGACGGCGATTTTATTTACGCACCTCCGCCGTATAAGCATTTGCTGCCTAATTTGACAGACGTTTGCGGAGCGGGCGACACGTTTTTGGCTGGTCTTGCTGTGGGCCTGATGGAAGGTATGCCGTTTGTTGCCGCATGTGATTTTGCACAGAGCGCAGCAGGAGTAGCTGTGCGTACGCCGGGTACGGCTACAGTAACTCGCAAGGATGCGTTAAAATGAGAATATTCCGTAACGGGTATGACATTACTACGATTGGTGTGGACTTGTCCAAAGTAGAAACATTCAACCAGTTACGGGCACTAGAATTTTCGCAACCCGTAGTTTTTACTGTGGGTTGTTTTGACTTGTTTCACGCCGGGCACGTGCATTTGTTGCGTGAAGCACATTATCTGGGTGCGCGGTTGATTGTCGGTTTGGACACCGATGAGTCTGTGAAAAAGTTAAAAGGTGACTCTAGACCTTTCTATTCATTTGCCGAACGATTAGACATTTTGTTGGCGTGCAAGTTTGTGGATTACGTCATTGAAGGTTCGACTGATGAGTGGCCTGACGTTATGCAGGCGCTTAAACCTACGACGTTTGTCAAGGGAGCTGAATACCGAAACAGCCCTTGTAAGCTTGGAGAGTTGGCTCAAAACGTCAAATATATAGAGATGTGTGGTGAGTTGCACACCACGCGCATCATTGACGTGGTGAGGCAGACCAATGGACATTACGGACCGCGCCGTTGCAAAGTTTCCAAAAGCGATGATTAAAGAGTCTACAGACAAGAAGACAATCGACGGCTTTGACGCCGTCGGTTGTATTAAGCAATTACACAAAGTGGCAAGTGAAGTGCGCAGGCTGCAAGAGCTGTTGCGCGTTCTATTTGACGTATAGGAAACAGCATGCCGATGTATTACTTTGCTTTCGTTCGAGAAAGCGGTGCGTGGGATATTGTCAAATCTTTTGAAGCCGATGACGACAAAGACGCAATGCACGTTGCGGCTGACACGGCCAAAGACGATTTCATGGACCGCGCAGACTGGTACGTATTGGACAACAACAAAGAGAACATCAACGTATAGGAGCTGATTGTGCATACAGAAGGACCGTGGAACATTCAGTGGCAGTTCGATAAGCAAAAAGACGCATTGTGGGGAACAATTCTGCATGTGCCTCATCCGGAGCGGGGGAAACAAGCATTAGAGTTTGAGTCTGTAAGTGTTTATGGGAAGAACAAAGAAGCAAATGCCAAGTTGATTAATGAAGCTCCAAGCTTGCTCAGCGCGTTGATTGCGCTTGTTGAGTCTTTTGAGACAATTTTGGAAATTGAAGATGGAGAAGACTCAGACGGTTTTTCGTATGAGGCACTTGATCAAGCAAAGACTTTAATTAAAAAACTAATACGTGAGGACGAAGTTAACAAATGATTTACGAATTTAGGAATCCAATGCCGGTGCAGACTCCTCTCGGATACGGCATGCTAGTTTACGTGCGAGACGGCGGCGCGTTTTCCAACGACGTGTTTGCCATAGTATCGGAGTCGGATGGCATACTGCGGCATTACCGTAGTGGGCAGTTCCGGTTCCTACCTAACCCAACTTTCGACATTGTGAATAAAGGCGAAATGGCTAATTAGAGGAAATGCGTAACTCAAAGGAGTTTATGATATGATTGAGAACAATAGCAGTGATATGGACTTTAAGCCGACACCGGGACCGTGGATGATTTTTGAAGGTGGAGATATTGGAAGTGCCTCCGTACGGAGTCCTGCGACGACCGTTCTAAATGCTGGGAGTGTTAAGGGCGCAAACATCGGAACCGCAATAATGAACGCTTGTCTCATTACGGCTGCACCAGAGTTGCTGGAATGGCTCAAAAAGGTTCTGGCTGACGTTGATGCAGGAAATGACGAAACACCGGAAACATCAAGATGGAAAGAAGCCCATGAAGTTATCGCCAAAACGGATGCTGCCAATGTAATGCGTTGACGTTTAGTTCTTTTCACAAAGGAGAATGATATGCCAAAGTATCGCATTAGAGTTTTACGTGACGTGGTTATGAGCGCAGACATTGATGTTGAGGCTGTCGATAGAGAAGCAGCGGAAGATTTGGTCTTGGATCGCGCCATGTCTGGTGAATCTGACGTTGAATGGTGCGAATCTGAATCGGGGACTTGTACGATTATAGCAGTGACGGAGAACCCAAAATGACACAGGAACAATACAGCGGTTTGTGCGCAGTGCTTGAAGTTGTAAACGCACTAAATGTTGTATCACCAAAAACATTGAACAAAATCCTAGATCGCATGGGTTTGGAAAGAGACGCTTTCTTTGAGGAATTACGTAACGTTACAACGCTAGTAGGAGACGGCGAATGAAAATGAAAAGACGAGACCGTTTTATATTGCTTGCGGCTTTAGAGTATTTGTCAAAAAATTTAGAAAACGCAAATAAAAGCATGATGACGTCGCCATGTTATTATTGCGGCGGTAATTGTCCAAACGTTGAAAATACAAAAAAATGTTGCGAACGGTATTTAATTGACAAAGAAGAATTATACGGCGGTCCCCAGCACATTATGTGTGATCTGTCGGATGAGATTGATTTTGTAATAACAAAAGAACACCTCAGTAGAACGATTAAAAAAGCTTTAAAAATAGAACGCATAGACGCCGACGAAAATAACAACGGGGTGTGAGATAGAGATGAACAGCACGGGTTTAGCTCAACTGTTTTTCATTCTTAGCAAAGAATTGGCACAATACGTTACAACGTTAGTAGGAGATGATGCGTGAAACTAGACACAATTGAAAAGATAAAAAAAGCCGTTGACGCAGGTAAAACTGTATTTGCTGACACTAAGGCATATCAAGTTATAAAAAATAAAGAAAATTATTACATCGTGTGCACATTCAATAATTACACCGTTGGGTTGCACGGACTAGAAAATACAAAATACGCAGATAAGTTAAACGGAAAGGCATTTTGGACTGAAGAGTAATTTAAGCGAGGTTGATATGTCACGGTTTAACGAAAGGCACCCTTCGTACAAAGATTTGTTAAAAGTGTTAAAAGGTTTTACAGACGAACAATTAGAAATGTCAGTTTCTGTTTACGACGAAGTTAAAGATACGCCGTATTCTCTTGCTGATTGTATAACCGCAGAAGAAATGAAAAAAGACGTTTTAGAGGATATGGTGGCTATCTTTGACGAAAACCAGCCGTTCTTAGTTTTTAATCGACGACAACACGATTTTAATGCAATTTTTAACGAAAGACGGTACAAGAAAACGTATGACGCCGCAATACAAATGCAATTAGATGTAACGGTGCAAGTTGTAGGTCTTTCGTTTGATCTAAATAACGAAGACACATACAACGAAAACCACGAAGCGGAATTAACAAGTTCAATTCAAGACGCAATTAAACGTGAAGATTTTAAAATAGACGGCAACGTACGTGTTGTGCAATTAAAACTTGCAAACAATTTAGACAGTCCTTACGCGGCATTGGTCTTTACTATTTAAAACGCGTTGTTGTAACAATACTCAGGAGCAAACAATGCTTTTGTTTTTTGCTGATGCGCATTTGCAGGAATCGGCATGGACAACTCGTGCCGTAGCTGGTGACGCTGCATTTGCCCTTGAACAGATTGTGACACATGCCGTGACTAAGAAAGTCTCGGCGGTTGTGGGGGCCGGCGACCTAATCGATAAGCAACGAAATCGGGCCTATCCAATCCGAGAGTTCTTCCGGCAACTAGACAGGCTTAGGGAGGCGAATATCCCTTTCTATTTTATTCAAGGGCAGCACGACAGAGACAATCCCACGTGGTTGTCGGCGCATGCTCACGCCACACATTTACACGGTCGTCACGTAATGATTGACGGTGTAACGATTTACGGTATGGATTGGCAGCCAGCCGATCGCATTCACGATGAATTTGCGCAGATCCCTGTGGACACTGATATTCTGGTCAGCCATCAGGTGTGGGGAGAGTTCATGGGCGGTATCACGACGCCCGAAGCTAACTTCAGTGACGTGCCGCATGTGTCCACAATCTTCACGGGTGATTTGCATGTGCACAAAGTCTTTCACACCACAGGCAAGACAGGTCAGCCTGTTACTGTGTATTCCCCGGGATCGACGTGTCGGCAGTCAATCGACGAGCAGCCCGATAAATATTTTATGCTTCACGCCGACGATCACTGGATGGTCGGAGAACTTAAAGTTAGACCAACACTAGATGATGTCGAGATCACAGATGACCCGACATTAGATAAATACTTATCAGAACTGCCCGCGCGTATTGAACAGTTGGCATCAGAGTCAGAACATTTACCACCGCACATACGCAGACCGTATCTGAGGGTGAAGTACAACGCGGAGCTTCACGACGCAGCCAGACGATTGGAAGCGGCGTGTGTAGACAAGGTGCACTTGTTCTTGAAGGAAACACCTAAGGCCAAGGAGAGGCTGGTAGTCTCCGCACCCACGATAAATGTGGAAGTGCTTACGCCAACGTCATTGCTGAGATTGGCTGTAGATCCAGAGGAAGATCCCCGCCTGTTCTCTGTAGTTTCTCGCTTTCTGGCCGCAACAAATGTTGACGCCGAACTAGAAGCTTTGAGACAGGAATGGCTGAGGAGAGACGATGTACATCAAGAAATTGACAGTGTTGAATGTGGGTCCGCACAAGAAATTGGAGATTGATTTCAAGTGCGGGCTTGTTGGGATTGTCGGCAGAAACGGGTGTGGCAAATCGACGGTGGTCAACTTGCTCTACGCAGTGTTGACCAATGACTGGAGTCGTTTTGAGGGTGTCAAAGCGGATTGCATCAACAATCAAGCTAAACCCACAGACAAGGCTTTTGCCGAGATCGAAGTGGAACACAACAACGTGCACTTTAAACTGTGCCGTAGCTTGCGTCCCAACAAGAGCGTGTTCACGTATGCCGACACTCCCGGCATTGAGATTACCAACTCTGAAAAGATTGCCGAAGAACTCAAGAACATTCTGGGTGTTGAGTTCGGAGTATTGGACAGGTTTGTTTTCAAGCAACAGCATTTGATCTACGACTTCCTTGCGGCTACAGACGGCGATCGCAAAAAAGCGTTTCAGAAGTTGTGCGGTACGGAACACTGTGAAACGGTGTGGTTAGCACTGGGCAGGTTCATTCTGTCCAACTCATCTTTGGTACAAACAACTGTAGATAACAGCGACCAGTTGATGGCCAACATTGCCAGCCTCACGGCTGAGACCAGTACGGTGCAGGAAAAGATCGATGAATGCACGCAGCAGATCTTGAGTCAAAAAACGTTGCTGACGCTTGAGGCGATTGTCAGAGCATTTGAGAATCTGACAACGGCGCAGGCGACACAGAAGACGCTGACGGATAAGATCGAAACCGCAAGTACGAAATTGGTTACGGCCAAGCAAGCAGTGACTGACGCCGTTGCGCATACGGAAAAGATTAAAGAACGCCTGA
>Ga0114980_10002834_pt1 | contig 12062 bp, 12 predicted proteins | sample S_140806_EF_Meta_FD_87018 | JGI IMG/M metagenome (GOLD analysis project Ga0114980, IMG submission 87018) | Freshwater microbial communities from Lake Simoncouche, Canada to study carbon cycling - S_140806_EF_MetaG | ecosystem: Environmental > Aquatic > Freshwater > Lake | place: Lake...
GCTGACATTGGATGCGCCGACCATCCTGCGCCGGTTGTTTTGGGAGGAGGACCTTCGCCTGTTTGAACCGGCAGCCGGTCAGGCCGCGCCGCACTTTGCTTGCACTTGCAGCCGGGAGCGCGTCGGCAACATGATTGTTGGGTTGGGGCGCGAGGAAGTAGAGGGCATTTTGGCTGAGCGCAGCGACGTCGAAGTCGGCTGCGAATTCTGCGGCCTGCATTACCGTTTTGACCCGGTGGACGTGGCCGGGCTGTTCATCGGTGCAGGCGACAGGCCGGCGTCGGGCACGCCCTTGCATTAGATTCTTTGGTTCAGCGTGCGAACTGGACGAAGATCTCGTTGGTCTTGATCATGCCAAGCTCTTGCCGAGCTTTCTCCTCGACCATATCAAGACCTTCTTTCAGGTCGCGGACTTCGGCCGCAAGTTGGCTGTTCACCCGCTGCGCCTGCTGATTTTTCTGGATCTGTGTCTTGAGTTGCTCGTTCATGGAGGCCACGCTGGGCACGCTGCCACGGCCAAACCACAGTTGCGCGTGCAGGATCACGAGCAAGGCGGTCAGAACGGCCAGGACAGCGCGTTGGCCCATGCGCCCTCAGCGCAGGTTGTAGAAGGCCGCGCGCCCGGGGTAGCTGGCTATTTCCCCCAAGTCCTCCTCAATGCGAAGCAACTGGTTGTATTTGGCCATGCGGTCTGACCGGCTGAGCGAACCGGTCTTGATCTGGCCGGCATTGGTGCCGACCGCAATGTCGGCAATGGTCGAATCTTCGGTTTCACCAGACCGGTGGCTGATGACGGCGGTATAGCCGGCGCGCTTGGCCATCTCGATCGCGGCAAAGGTTTCGGTCAGCGTGCCGATCTGGTTGATCTTGATCAGGATCGAGTTGGCAATGCCCTTGTCGATCCCTTCCTTGAAAATGCGGGTGTTGGTGACAAACAGGTCATCGCCGACGATTTGCACCTTTTTGCCTAGGCGGTCGGTCAGCACTTTCCAGCCGTCCCAGTCGCTCTCGCTCATGCCGTCTTCGATGCTGATGATGGGATATTTATCGACCCATGTCGCCAGCACATCCGTCCACTCTTCAGAGCTCAGGCTCATGCCCTCGCCCTCCAGATGGTACTTGCCATCGCGGTAGAACTCACTTGCTGCGCAGTCCAGGGCCAGCGCGATCTGGCTGCCTGCCACGTAGCCGGCCTTGTCGATCGCCTCCAGAATCAGCTGGATGGCCGCCTCATGGCTGGCGACATTGGGCGCAAAACCGCCTTCGTCACCGACCGCCACACTCATGCCCTTGTCGTGCAGGATCTTCTTGAGCGCATGAAACACTTCTGCGCCGTAGCGCAGCGCTTCCCGGAAATTGGGCGCACCCACCGGGATGATCATGAACTCCTGCAAGTCAAGGTTGTTGTTGGCGTGCGCACCGCCGTTGACCACATTCATCATGGGAACGGGCATTTGCATGGAACCCATGCCGCCAAAGTAGCGGTACAGCGGCAGGCCCGATTCTTCGGCGGCGGCACGGGCCACGGCCATGGAGACGGCGAGCATGGCATTGGCGCCGAGTCGCGACTTGTTCTCGGTGCCATCCAGGTCGATCAGCGTCTTGTCGAGAAAAGCCTGCTCCGAAGCGTCCAGCCCCAGCACCGCCTCGGATATCTCGGTGTTGATGTGTTCCACCGCCTTGCGAACACCCTTGCCGAGGTAGCGGTCCGGGTCGCCGTCGCGCAACTCAATGGCTTCTCGACTGCCGGTCGATGCGCCCGATGGCACGGCCGCACGGCCCATGGTGCCAGACTCCAGCAACACGTCACATTCCACGGTGGGGTTGCCACGCGAGTCCAAAATTTCGCGGCCTACGATATCAACAATTGCACTCATCGATGTCTTTCCAAACAAAAATCAAAAAAATTCAACCCCTCACAGCGTCATGCGCCATCGGTGGTCATGCAGGCACAGGTCGAGTTCAAACGCCGATCCGTTCTTCAAGGTAGCCGCTTTTCTTGGTCACTGCATCAAGCGCCATCAAGGTTTCCAGCAATGCCCTCATGTGCTTGAGCGGCACTGCATTGGGGCCGTCGCTCAGCGCCTGGTGCGGGTTTGGATGGGTTTCCATGAAAAGACCCGCCACGCCCACCGCCACGGCGGCACGGGCCAGTACCGGCACCATCTCTCGTTGGCCGCCACTGCTGCTGCCCTGGCCGCCCGGCAACTGCACCGAGTGGGTGGCGTCAAACACCACGGGCGCGCCGGTTTCGCGCAGGATGGCCAGGGACCGCATATCGCTGACGAGGTTGTTGTAGCCAAAGCTGGCGCCGCGTTCGCAAGCCATGAAGCGGTCCTCGTCCAGACCTGCGTCGCGCGCCGCTGCCCGGGCCTTGTCGATCACATGCACCATGTCATGCGGCGCCAGGAACTGCCCCTTCTTGATGTTGACCGGTTTGCCTGACTGGGCCACAGCGCGGATGAAGTCGGTTTGTCGGCACAAAAATGCCGGCGTCTGCAGCACGTCGACCACAGCCGCCACCGCAGCGATTTGGTCTTCTGCGTGCACGTCAGTCAGCACCGGCACCTGCAGCTCCCGCTTGACTTTGGCCAAAATCTCCAAGCCCTGTGCCATGCCCGGTCCGCGAAAGCTGCTGCCACTGGAGCGGTTGGCCTTGTCAAAGCTGCTTTTGAAAATGAAGGGAATACCCAGTTCGGTGGCGATCTCTTTGAGCGCGCCGGCTGTATCCATCTGCAACTGTTCCGACTCGATCACGCAGGGGCCGGCAATCAGGAAAAAGGGCCGCCGCAGTCCGACATCGAAACCACACAATTCCATCAGGCCACGGCTTTCAGATTTTTGCCGCCGCTTTGGTGGTCGAGCGCCGCTTTGATGAAGGCGTTGAACAGCGGGTGGCCGTTCCACGGCGTGGATTTGAACTCCGGGTGAAATTGGACGCCAATGAACCAGGGGTGCACGTTGCTGGGCAACTCGACGATTTCAGTGAGTTGTTCCCGCTGGGTGAGCGCTGAGATCACCAAGCCGTGCTGACGCAGGGTGTCCAGGTAATTCACATTGGCTTCATAGCGGTGGCGATGCCGCTCGGTCACAAGGTCACCGTAAATCTGGTGCGCCAGTGTGCCTGGCGCCACATCGGAGCTTTGCGCGCCCAAGCGCATGGTGCCGCCCAAGTCCGAGTGTTCGTCACGGGTTTTGATGGTGCCGTCTTGGTCTTTCCACTCGGTGATCAGGGCAATCACCGGGTAGGGCGTCTCGGGCTCGAACTCACTGCTGTTGGCGCCAGCGAGGCCAGCCACATGGCGCGCAAACTCGATGGTGGCCACCTGCATGCCCAGGCAGATACCCAGGTAGGGCACTTTGTTTTCGCGGGCAAAGCGCGCCGCACAAATTTTGCCCTCGATACCGCGCTTGCCGAAACCGCCCGGCACCAGGATGGCGTCAAAGCGCGCCAGTTGGGGTACGGTGTCCGGCGTGATGGTTTCCGAGTCAATGTAGTCGATCTTCACCCGGACATGGTTCTTCATGCCGGCGTGGCGCAGTGCCTCATTGAGCGATTTGTAGCTGTCGCTCAGGTCCACATACTTGCCGACCATGGCGATGTTGACCTCGCTGCGCGGATGCTCGGTCTCGTAGACCAGATCGTCCCAGCGTTTGAGTTTGGCCGGCGGCGTGTTCAGGCGCAGCTTGTCGCAGATCAGGCCGTCGAGCCCCTGCTCGTGCAGCATGCGCGGCACCTTGTAGATGGTGTCCACGTCCCACATCGAGATCACCCCCCACACCGGCACGTTGGAGAACAGCGAGATTTTCTCCCGCTCTTCGTTGGGGATGGGCCGGTCGGCGCGGCAGATCAGGGCGTCTGCCTGGATCCCGATTTCACGCAGCTGTTTGGCCGTGTGCTGGGTGGGCTTGGTCTTGAGCTCGCCGGCGGCGGCGATCCACGGCACGTAGCTCAGGTGCACGAAGGCGCTGTTGTTGGGGCCCAGGTGGAGGCTCATCTGGCGCACCGCCTCCAGAAACGGCAAAGACTCGATGTCGCCGACCGTCCCGCCAATTTCGACAATGGCGACATCGACGGCATCCGGTGTGCCGACGCCCGCGCCGCGCTTGACGAAGTCCTGGATTTCATTGGTGACATGCGGGATCACCTGCACGGTCTTGCCCAGGTAATCACCCCGGCGCTCTTTTTCCAGCACGCTTTTGTAGATCTGGCCGGTGGTGAAGTTGTTGGCCCGCCGCATGCGGGTCTCGACAAAGCGCTCGTAGTGGCCCAGATCGAGGTCGGTTTCGGCGCCGTCATCGGTCACGAACACCTCGCCATGCTGGAACGGCGACATGGTGCCGGGATCCACATTGAGGTAGGGGTCGAGCTTGATCAGAGTGACTTTGAGGCCCCGCGATTCCAGTATCGCTGCGAGGGAGGCTGAGGCGATTCCCTTGCCAAGGGAGGACACCACACCGCCGGTGACGAAGACAAATTTGGTCATGTCAGGGGGAGCATCAAGCTCAAGGAGGTGGTAAACATCGATTATACGGGCCGCCTCTGCAGGGCAGGCTCTGCTACATTGCCCCCCATGAACGATCTTGCTGGAAAACACATCGTGCTCGGCCTGACCGGCGGTATTGCCTGTTACAAGGCCGCAGAGCTGTGCCGAGCCCTGATTAAACAGGGGGCGACAGTCCAGGTGGTGATGACCGAAGCTGCCACGCAGTTCATCACGCCGGTCACCATGCAGGCCTTGAGCCAGCGCCCGGTTCATGGCTCGCAGTGGGACCCGCGGGCTGACAACAACATGCTGCACATCAACCTGAGCCGTCACGCGGATGCTTGTCTGATCGCGCCCTGCAGCGCGGATTTCATCGCCAAACTGGCGCAAGGCCGGGCCGACGACCTGCTCAGCCTGCTGTGTTTGGCGCGGCCACTGGAACGGCTGCCTTTGTTGCTGGCGCCGGCCATGAATCGCGAAATGTGGGCCCACCCGGCGACCCAACGCAATGTGGCACAAGTGGGTGCCGATGGCGCCACCGTGCTGGGTGTCGGCCAGGGCGAACAGGCCTGTGGTGAAACCGGTGACGGCCGCATGCTGGAGCCGCAAGAATTGGTCGAAGACTTGGTGGCCTTTTTTCAGCCCAAGCCGCTGGCCGGCAAGCACATGCTGATCACTGCCGGCCCGACCTATGAGGCGATTGACCCGGTGCGTGGCATCACCAACCTGTCCAGCGGCAAGATGGGGTTTGCCCTGGCCCGCGCTGCCCGCGAGGCCGGTGCCAGCGTCACTTTGGTGGCTGGCCCGGTCAGCCTGGCCACACCCCGAGGTGTCGCGCGTGTCGACGTGCGCTCGGCCCGCGAGATGATGGCGGCAGTGGCGCAACACCTGGAAGCCGCATCCTTGTTCATCGCTTGCGCCGCCGTGGCAGATTGGCGTCCTGCTGTGGCCGCGGATCAGAAGATCAAGAAGGACGGCTCGGGCCAGGTGCCAAACTTGGACTTTATCGAAAATCCGGACATTCTGGCCACGGTCGCTCAGTCGGCACGTGGGCGCAGCGGCGCGTTGTACTGCGTCGGATTTGCTGCCGAGAGCCAGGACCTGATGGCCAATGCCCAAGCCAAGCGGGCGCGCAAGGGTGTGCCGCTGCTGGTCGGCAACATCGGACCGGCCACTTTTGGCCAGGACGACAACGCGCTGCTGTTGGTCGATGAGTTGGGTGTGCTCGAACTGCCACACAACTCAAAGCTGGCGCTTGCTCGCCAATTGATAGCAAACATTGCAGGCCGGATAAGGGCCGGAGGCCAAAATGATGCAGGTTGATGTGAAGGTGATTGATCCGCGCATGGCCGACCAACTGCCGGCCTATGCCACGCCGGGCAGCGCCGGCCTGGACTTGCGAGCCTGCCTGGCTGAGCCTCTCACGCTCGAGCCCAATGCCTGGCAATTGGTGCCCACCGGCATCGCCATTTACCTCAAGGACCCAAACTTTGCAGCCCTCATCCTGCCGCGCTCGGGTCTGGGCCACAAGCACGGCATCGTGCTGGGCAACCTGGTGGGCCTGATCGACAGTGACTACCAGGGTCAGCTCATGGTGAGCGCCTGGAACCGGAGCACGGTGGCCTTCACCATCGCTCCCCTGGAGCGCATCGCCCAGTTGGTGATCGTGCCGGTGGTGCAGGCGCAATTCAAGGTGGTTGAGGCGTTCCCGACGAGTGTGCGCGGCGAGGCAGGCTACGGCTCCACCGGCAAGGCCTGACTCAGTGCAGTCGTCCAGGTCCGGGTCGGGCGTCAGCCACTGGCGTGATCTGGAAAAATCCGGTGCCGGCCGAGCCGGCACCCATCTCCTCGTCGCTTGCTTCCCGCACCGAGGCCACGCGCAGGCTCAGGCGAAGTGCGATACCGGCCAAGGGGTGGTTACCGTCCAGCACCACATGCTCGGGGTAGATGTCGGTCACGGTCAGCAGGGTCTCCGCTGAAGCTTGGGCCTGACAGCCCGGGGGCAGCGAGGCGCCAGCGAAGGTCATGCCCTCTTCCAACTCGGGCGGGAACAGGTGGCGCGCCTCCAGAAAGATCAGCTGGTCATTGAAGTCACCAAAGCCCTGTTCGGGCTCAATATGCAGGTCGACCCGGGCGCCCGGGGCGTGGCCCTGCAGCGCTGCCTCAATCACCGCCAGCAGGTCAGAGCCACCCAGCAGGAACTCGATCGGCTCCTCAAGAACGTCCAATATCTCGCCCATCGTGTCTTTCAGGGTCCAGGTCAAGCCGACCACGCAGTGTTGATTGATTTCCATAGGAGAATTGTCGCAGTTTGAAGGTCAGAACGCCCAGAGCCGATCCGGCTGCAACACGGAATGGATATCCCCCGATGAATGTGTCCGAACCCCTGTCCCTGCTTGGTGGTCTCAGTCCAGAGAGGTTCATGGCGCGGCATTGGCAAAAAAAGCCGCTGCTGGTGCGGCAGGCCGTGACCCAGCCGCAGGCCCTGCTGAGCCGCGCTGATTTGTTTGAATTGGCCGACCGGGACGGGGTCGAATCGCGACTGGTGGAGCAGCAGGGCGCCCACTGGCGGCTGCGGCAAGGCCCGTTCGCCCGGCGTGCCCTGCCGGCCTTGAAGCGGCCGGGTTGGACTCTGCTGGTGCAAGGGGTGGATCTGCATCTGCAGGCCGCGCATGACATGCTGCAGCACTTTCGCTTTGCGCCGGATTGCCGGCTCGATGACGTGATGGTGAGCTACGCCACCGACGGCGGTGGTGTCGGGCCGCATTTTGACAGCTACGATGTCTTTCTGCTGCAGTTGCAGGGGCGCCGACGCTGGCGCATCAGCCGACAGAAGGACCTGAGCCTTCAAGCGGATAAGCCTCTGAAGATTCTGGCCAATTTCATCCCGGAGCAGGAGTACCTGCTGGAGCCGGGTGACATGCTGTACCTGCCCCCCCGTTACGCCCATGAGGGCGTGGCGATGGGGGAATGCATGACCTGCTCAATCGGGTTTCGCGCGCCGGGGCTTGGGGAACTTGCGCGTGAACTGCTGCAGCGGCTGGCCGATGATGCGCAGGAGCTGGCCGGTGCCGCCCTCTACCGCGATCCGCGTCAGGCTGCAGTCTCTCAGCCGGCGCAGATACCAGCGTCTGTGCAGGACTTTGCGCAGACGGCTTTGCAAGGTGTCATGGCTGATCCGCTGGCTTTGGACCGGGCCCTGGGCGAACTGTTGACGGAGCCCAAGCATGCGGTGTGGTTTGAACGCACCGACGATGCGGCTCTCAACAGCGATCGGGGCGTTCGGCTGGACCGTCGCACCAAAATGATGTTTGATGACAGCCACGTCTTCATCAACGGTGAGGCCTTCCGTGCCGCAGGGCGAGACGCGAGCTTGATGCGGAGCCTGGCCAATGAGCGCTGTTTGACCCATTTCCAGATCAGTCGCTTGGGTGCCGACGCGCAGGACTTGCTGCAACAGTGGCTTCATGCGGGGTGGCTCCATGCAGACTGAGGCACCCGCTGCCCCGCTCAATGGGCCTTTCTCGGGTCGCGTGCAATTTGTCGGCTTGCTGCGCAGTGCACTCGAACAATCGGCACGCGAGGGATGGCCTGAACTCATACTCAGTGACGCGACGTTTGAGGACTGGCCGCTGGCGGAGGCTGCCACCGTTGAGAGCCTGCAACAATGGGCCAAACCCGGTCGGCGCATGGTCATGTTGGCAGCCCGGTTTGACCGGGTGCAGCGTGACCAGCCCCGATTCGTCGCCTGGCGCAAAGCCAATAGCCACCTCATCGACTGCAGACTCTGCTCGGCCGATGCGGCCGACGGACCGCCCAGCGCCCTGTGGTCGCCGAAGTGGTTTTTGCAGCGCACCGACCTGGAGGCCTGTGCCGGCGTGCACGGTGTGGACCGCCGACGCTGGATGGCGGTGCGGGAAGCGATTGGAATCAGCTTGCGCGCCAGCAGGCCCGGCTTCCCGGTTACCACCCTGGGTTTGTAAGGCGGGACGCCTGATTCTGCTGAAGCCGCGCCGAAAGATCGGTAATCTTTTGTAATATACTTTGAGGCTAAGCAAAATAGCTCGAGTCGTTTTGCTTGGTCATTGCGGTTTTGCCGCATCGACAATTTCCGGAAATTTTTCGTCAACTCAAAAGGTAATTTCATATGAACAAGACCCTCATTCTCGCGGCCGTGATCGCCGCCGCTGCTCTGGCTGCCTGTGGCAAGAAGGAAGAGCCGGCACCTGCTCCCGCTCCCGCACCGGCTGCAGCCCCCGCACCTGTCGCTGCTCCTGCTGCTTCGGACGCTGCTGCAACCGCTGCTGCCACCGCTGCTGCCGCTGCCGCTTCGGCACCTGCTGCTGCTGCCAGCAAGTAAGCTCTCCACAGAGCCGAAAAAGCCACCTTCGGGTGGCTTTTTTTTGGTTAATCGAGGCGCCGCCCGGCTCAGACCTCGATCCACTCAGTGCCGTGCTCGGGGTGAGCCACCCGGATGGAGGCTGGCGCTCTGCCCAGCGCCTGTCCCAGTGCCTGCTGCGCCAAGTCGGGGCGATTGTTGCGCTCGCTCAAATGGGCGGCGACCACTTGCCGCAAACCGGAGTGATCCAGCCGACGAAGCAAATCAGCCGCCTGCTGGTTGGACAGATGGCCTTGCCGGCCTGCGATCCGCTGCTTCAGAAAATCCGGGTAGCTTGAGCCTGCCAGCAGCGCCGGATCGTGGTTGCACTCCAACAACAAGGCGTGGCAAAGGCCGAGTTGTTCCTGCACGTGAGGGCTGGCGTGGCCCAGGTCGGTCAGGATGCCCAGGCGTGACTGGCCGTCTGAACACACCAGTTGCAGCGGCTCCCGTGCATCATGGGGCACAGTGAATGGTGTCAGTTGCAGGTGACGTACTTGCATGGAAACGCCGTCCTGAGCGCGGCAAAACACAGCCTCAAAGCCGCTTGATCCCAGTGCTTCATGGGTGCCGTGGCTCATCCACACGGGTGTCCGATGACGACGTGAAAAAGCCTGCGCGCAGCCAATATGGTCGCCGTGCTCATGGGTGATGAACAAAATATCGATGTCCTCCCCACGCAAGCCGGCCGAGGCCAACCGTTGGTCCAAGTGGCGCAGGTGAAGCCCGCAGTCCACGAGCGCCCGCGCCACGCCGGCCGGGCCAGTGGCTTCGACCACCGTTGCATTGCCTGTGCTGCCGCTGCCCAGATTTCTGAAGCGCAGCATGCCAGACGGCCTATTGCAGGTCGTCGGCGAGGACTTTCAGAATGCGTTGCGCGTTGGTCGAGTTGTCAGCCACCCCGTCTGAGTTCTGCACCGAGACGACCGTGCTGCTGCCTTGGCTCACAACGGCGATACGCAGTTTCAGCGGCGCTGATGTGGTTTTGGCCGGGCCGAACAACTTGCTGAAAAAGCCGGGCTCGCCTTTATCGGCCGACGGTTCGACATAGCGAACGAAGTAAATGCCCTTGCTCCGGTCGCGGTCCTCGACGGTGAAGTTCGTCCGGTCCAGTGACAGCCCCACGCGGCGCCAGGCGCGGTCGAAGTCTGCGTCGACCTCCAGCACGGACTGACCGTTCACTGTGGCGACCCTGGCGCTTTTCGGCACACTCGCGACTGCGAGCGCCGTCTTGGCCTGCTCTGGCGTGGCACCCAGCCGGATCATCAGACGACGCAAAAACTCGGCTTCAAGCTCCGGGTCCGCGGCGCGCGCTTGCCAGATCGTGCTTTGCTTGTCGTTATCGCTGTAGGTCTCGACCATGCCACGGTGGCTGATGAAGATGTCGGTGCCGCCGCTGGCACTGCGCTCCAACCGGGTTCTGAACTTGTCGCGTTCACCGCTTGAGTAGAGCGTGTCAAGCACCTTGCCGAGCGTACTGCGGATGAAATCCTGCGGAATCTTGGCACGGTTTTCGGCCCAGTCCGTCTCCATGATGCCCAGATTGGCTTGTTCCAGCGTCAGCCGGAAGCCGCTTTCTTTCCAGAAATCCGTCACCGGCAGCCACAGTACATCCGCCGGACGGGCCACGACCAGCCAGCGTTGATTGCCCGCGCGTTCGATCCGGACATCGCCCAAGGCCGCCGCCGCGGTTGGAACTGACACAGTGGGCTGGGACGCCGCCATGCCAGACGCTGAGACAGGACCACCCGGCACCGCGTAGCGTGAATCGCGCGCCAGTTGGGTCAGGTCGGGTGGCACCGCCAGGGAGGGGGCTTTGGCCGCACTCTTGTAGTCGATTTTGTCGGAGTCCAGGGTCGAGCAGGCGGCCATCCCGAGCAGTAGGCTCAGCAGGGGCAATCTGAAAATTGAGTTCACAAGCGCACTTTCGGTCAAAGGGTCAGGCCGGCCACGGGTCGGTCAAAGCAGGCCGCAGGCACGCAGGGCCGCCTCTACCACGGCCTGATTGGGCACCGTCAGCGGCGTCATGGGGAGGCGCAAGGCCCCGCCACACAGGTTCATGCGGGCCATCGCCCATTTGACCGGGATGGGGTTGGCCTCGACAAACAGGTGCTTGTGCAGCGGCAGCAGTTGCAACTGCAGGGCCATGGCACGCTGCCGGTCGCCGGCGATGGCCGCCAGGCAGAGCGCATGCATCAGGCGGGGCGCCACGTTGGCCGTGACGCTGACATTGCCATGGCCACCGCACAGCATCAGGGCCACGGCGGTCGGGTCGTCACCCGAGTAGATCGAGAATCCTGCCGGCGCTTCGCGAATCAGCCACTGGGCCCGCTCAATGTTGCCAGTGGCCTCCTTGATGCCGACGATGCCGGGCACCTGAGCCAGGCGCAGCACGGTGTCATGGGCCATGTCGGCCACTGAGCGACCGGGCACGTTGTACAGCACCATGGGCAGGTCAACCGCCTCGGCAATGGCCTTGAAGTGCAGGTACTGGCCTTCTTGGGTCGGTTTGTTGTAGTAGGGCACCACCTGCAACTGGCAATCGGCGCCAACCTTCTTTGCGAAGCGGGTCAGTTCGATGGCTTCGGCGGTCGAGTTGGCGCCACAGCCGGCCATGATCGGCAAACGCCCGGCCGCTTGCGCCACTGAGACCCGAATGATTTCGCAATGCTCGTCCACCGTGACCGTGGGCGACTCGCCGGTGGTGCCCACCACGCCGATGCAGTCCGTGCCTTCCGCAATGTGCCAGTCAATCAGCTGACGAAGGGCGGGGTAATCCACGCTGCCATCGTCGTGCATGGGGGTGGCCAGCGCCACGATGCTGCCACGGATGGGGCTGAAGGTTGAGCTCATGGGTGTCTTGAGAAAGATTGAGTATGGATTCTACCTAGTGCGGACCCGCCAACGGGTAAGGCCTGGCCCCTGCCACCGGCGAACCAGCGGGTCGTACCGCACACAGGCGCTGAACGAAGCGTGCGGGCTCTGGCAAAAAGCCGGCCTCGTAAGCGATCACCTGCCAGCCGGCAAAAATGGCCAGCAGTTCGCCCGGCTGCAGCAGAAAGTCCGGGTTGCTGGGGCGGCCCACGGTCTCATTGCCGATGGCAAAGGTCTCGTAGATCAGCAACCCGCCGGGTGCCACGCTGGCGGCCAGGGTTGGCATCAGTGGGCGCCACAGGTAATTGGTGACCAGCACGGCA
>Ga0114980_10002839_pt1 | contig 12053 bp, 9 predicted proteins | sample S_140806_EF_Meta_FD_87018 | JGI IMG/M metagenome (GOLD analysis project Ga0114980, IMG submission 87018) | Freshwater microbial communities from Lake Simoncouche, Canada to study carbon cycling - S_140806_EF_MetaG | ecosystem: Environmental > Aquatic > Freshwater > Lake | place: Lake...
GGAAGTATCTGGGTTGCTGCAGGATATACAAATAGTGGTAGTGGTACAAACCCTTTGGCGTATTCTTATAATGGAATCAACTGGACTCTTTCTACTTCGGCGCTTCCGCTTATGGATAGCGCATACGGTGTTGGATGGAATGGATCGGTATGGACTGTGAACGGCGCATACAACGGTCAAGCTAATAGAATATTCAATTCGTACGATGGAATCACCTGGACAGTAAATACTGGAGCTACGTCAGTCGCAGGAGGCATGGGCCCCTTTGCGTCTCGCCGCATTCTCCCCTATATTGGCTACAATCTGAAGCCGATTGTGGGCCCTACTGGCGCTGCCGGCGCTGCGACGCTCTCTGAGACCTTCCTCGTGGCCGGCGGTTTGGGCGTGAACCAGCTCGCCTATTCGTTCAATGGAATCAACTGGGTTGCGTCTGGAAATTCACTCTTTAGCCGTGTGGACACGGTAGTATGGAATGGGTCCATTTGGGTTGCAGGTGGCCAAGGAGGAGGCAATACCCTGGCCTATTCCTCCAATGGAATAACATGGACAGCATCCACTTCTGGAAATGCGCTTTTAACAACAGCATGTTACGCCGTGGCCTGGAGTGGCTCGAGATGGGTCGCAGGGGGCAGCGGAACAAACCAAGTGATATATTCTACCGATGGAATCACCTGGACTGCTTCTGCAAGTGGAAATGGGGTATTCAGTAACTCATTTTTTCATATCGCATGGAATGGAACTTTATTTGTAGCTGGAGGAGTTGGAAGCGTGGGCTATTCCTCTGACGGAATCACCTGGACGGCATCAACTTCTGCAAATGCGCTTATTACGACACAAGCCTATGCTGTGGCATGGAACGGCTCACTCTGGGTAATGGGTGGCGAAGGAACGAATTCAGTGATTTATTCCACAGATGGAATCAACTGGACTGCATCGGCCTCTGGAACCGCCATTTTTACAACCTGTTACTGTGTGGCGTGGAATGGGAGCATGTGGCTCGCAGGGGGAACTGGTGCATATGATACTATGGCATATTCCTATAATGGAATCACCTGGACTGGGATTGGCTTTACTTTCACTGGCCAATATGATATAGTCAACAGTCTAGCATGGAATGGGTCGTTATGGGTCGCAGGCGCAAATGGTAGTTCGACCATGGCTTACTCCTATAATGGAACGACCTGGACGAGCCTCTCAAATACTCTCTTTACCAACACTTGCCGCAGTATAGCTGCTCGGCGCATTCTGCCGAATGTCGGATACAGTCTACTGGGTGGTGGGTACAGTGGAACTGGCGGTGGTGGTGGAACTGGCTTCACTGGCCCTACTGGCGCAGTTGGAACGGGAACTACTGGTCATACAGGCCCCACTGGCTATACTGGACCTATTGGAACTGGTCCCACAGGTGATACAGGCTTCACTGGTGATACAGGCCCCACTGGCTATACAGGACCGATTGGAACAGGACCTACTGGACATACAGGCCCCACGGGCGATACTGGCCCCACTGGCTCTACCGGCTATACTGGAAACACAGGCCCTACTGGTGAGAAGGGTCCCACTGGTGATACTGGTCCTACTGGTTATACAGGACCTATTGGAACTGGCCCCACTGGGGATACAGGCTCCACAGGCGATACTGGTCCTACAGGCTCTACTGGCTATACTGGAAACACAGGCCCTACTGGTGAGAAGGGCCCCACTGGGGATACAGGTCCCACTGGCTATACTGGGCCTCTTGGAACAGGCCCCACGGGCGACACAGGCGCTACTGGCGACATAGGCCCTACTGGCTCTACTGGCTATACTGGAAACACGGGCCCTACAGGTGAGAAGGGCCCCACTGGGGATACAGGTCCCACTGGCTATACTGGGCCTCTTGGAACAGGCCCCACAGGTGATACAGGCTCCACGGGCGATACTGGTCCTACAGGCTCTACTGGCTATACTGGAAATACAGGCCCGACTGGCGATACGGGTAACACAGGCGCTACGGGCCCTACGGGCATCACAGGGCCTCTTGGAACAGGCCCTACTGGTGAGACAGGGCCCACTGGCAGTACAGGCCCTACCGGCAATACAGGGCCTCTTGGAACAGGTCCCACTGGCGAAACAGGTCCCACTGGCAGTACAGGCCCTACTGGCTTTGTTGGCGGGACAGGATATACAGGCCCTACTGGCGCCCAAGGCCCTGCGACATTCACCTGGAGTTTACTCAATGGAATGACCCTTTTATCCCAAACCAGTGTTCGATCCAATAGTCAGGGTGGTGGAAGCCAAGATGCTGCATATTCAGTTGAAGGGTTTATCAATGGTGTCTATGCGAGCTGTAGCCTTGCTCAAACAGATAAAAGGATTTTCTTTGGTCTATCTGAAACGACCAATAACGTTGGCTACAGTGATATGAACTATGGATTTGAGTTTAGTAGCGATGGAACTGCAAATATGTATGAAGTTGGTAATAATAGAGGTAGTGTAGGAGCCTATACGACGAGTACTGTGTTCATGGTTCTGTATGATGGTGATTTGGTAAGATATTATGTCGATGGCGTCCAAGTGCGTAGCATTGCTCGTAACATAGGAAATGCTCTTTACCTTGGTGTTCCTGGAGGTTCAGCTGGTGCAATAGTCAAAAACATCCATTTTGCGCCAGTAGGGTCATCCAAAGATACCACTGGCTCAACAGGTTCATATGGTAATCCTGCTCTTGTTACATACCTCAATAATGGAAATGAAGCTTCTTCTGGAGGAATAGAGATTGATACTAGCAACTATACTGCGCCATCTACTCCTTATACTGCCTATCTGCGTGTAAATATTGTTGATACCTATAGAACGAATGTAACGCCTTGGGTCACTCTCATACCTGCTTATCTAGCTTCATATGGTAATAATACTCCTGCACCCTTTATAACGCTGGCCGATGGTACAAACACTCTAATCCTTGAATTCACAAGTTATTCCTATGTCACTACACACTGGCTTATCACCGGTACTGTTAGATATCAAAATGCGTTTTTTAATACTACAGTTCTAGCCAATGTTATTAGTGGCCTTCCTACATATCTATCCTTCATGGTCCCAGGTGTGGTAGGCCCTACAGGGAATACAGGTCCTACTGGCAACCCTTCTATCGTCACAGGACCTACAGGCTACACAGGGTCTATTGGAACAGGACCAACGGGTGACACAGGCCCTACTGGCCCTATGGTATCTGATTATACCCCAACCACGCCCGCTGATTGGACAGGGACTGCGCCAACAACAATACAGCAAGCTCTTGACCGCCTCGCAGCAGGGCTGGTCACCTTGAGCGTATATGCCTAAAGTAGAGGCTTTAAGATTTATATAGAGTTTTTGTAGATGCCCGTTCCAAAAGCCCTCTTTCTCGGCGCTCCCGTGGAAACGGCGAACCTTATTATTGCCGGCCAAGGCACCATCCTTTTTGATGCATCAGAGGCATGTACTCTCCGCCTCACAGATACATCCGGTTCAGGTATCACTGTAGAGTTCTCCGACACGGATGTGCAGGCGCATCTGTTTCCCAGTCTGGAGCCCCTCATTGATCCAACCAATAAACAGGGTCTGTCTAAGGAAAAGGGTGCCTATTATTGGGTGAGCCTCGATGCACACAATCAGCGCATCCAGGCAGGAGTCGGCGAGGCCCGGTTTGGAACCGGCATCTATAGTTTCCAGCTCCAGAACCAAAAGGCCTTTCTGGAGACTTTGATCGCCGTGAAGCCCAGAGGCGCACAGATTCGCAGTCTGTTGCGTGACCCTATTACAGGTTCAGTCCCTCTCACTGTAAAGCCCACTGATGAGCTCACTATGGATGATATTGCGGCTGGCGCCTATATGCCCGTGGCGAACCTGTCCCTCACCTCTCAAAAGCTGTATAACTGTATTTCGGGCAAGAAGTTCAGCCTGGCCACACCCGATTTCCCCGACTTTGTGAAGGCCATTGAGCGCAGTATCGCCACACCGGGTCTCTGGTGCTATGAGCGGCTGAAGGCAAAGGCGAATGAGTTCGGTAAGCCCAATCCCGAGGAGACCTATCTTCGGATCACCCTCGGCGAGAATAACGGCGAGTCTCCTGGCGTTCCCTACGTGATGGAGATTTGGCCTCCTGGACACTACTCTCCGATCCATAATCACGGGAGCTCTAGTGCAGTTGTTCGGGTTCTCAGCGGCGCTATCAATGTCAGCCTCTTTCCCTTCTTGGGTGCGGCAAATGCGTTTGCGCAGGCCTCCTTCAAAAAGGATGATGTCACCTGGATTAGTCCTGGGCTCAATCAGATTCATCAGCTGAAGAATATCGGGACAGAGACCTGTATTACCATTCAGTGCTACATGTACGAGACATCCGATACGAAGCATTATGATTATTTCGACTATCTCGATATGGATTACAAGGTTCAGAAGTTCGAGCCCGATTCCGATATGGACTTCCTCACCTTCAAGGAGACAGTTCGGGCCGAGTGGACCCAGCGGGACACTCAGCCACGTTGGTTCCGATTTAGCCGGTTTTAGATGGGTTGAAATAATATCTAAAGATAAAATATACAGATGAGTAGTATTAAACGTTACAGGTCACTTAAAAAAGTGTTAAAAAAATACGTAGATGAACCGACAGATGAGACATATACAGATGCTTGTGACGCTATATATGGATATATTGAAGAGGCTGTAGGAGAGGATGGGCTTGATCCTGATAATGATACCTTTGAGGGCTACAAGGAAGCAGTTGGGGAGGGCAATGTAGGCGAACTTGATGAGGAGATATTCGCATTATCAGATAAGGCCAGTAATGAAACTTTATCAGCTGACCAGATAAAAATATTATTTAGAAGAATAAAGGCATACATTAAAACACATGCTCAAGGTGGCGGTGGAACTCGCAAGAGAAAGAGTCGCAGTCGCAAGAGTCGCACCTCTCGCAAGAGTCGCAAGAGCCGCAGTCGCAGATAGTTCGCTCCCACCCATTCTAAAAATTGAACTGTATCCTTTACCCGAATAAAGTAGAGAATGCAAGTCACCTTTCCCAAGGAAACCAAGAGCTTTCGCCTAGAGAACATTTATCGCTACCAAGAACATCTTGGTACCGATAATCGGTGGTCAGAGCGTGCCTTTCTCTTCCGAGACGGCAGCATCTTATGGGAAACCATGGCCTTTACCACCTTTGCGCAGGATGGCTCGACCTTCTCTACGGCGGGTACCGTTCATCGGAACGGCGCAGAACATCTTCCAGGCCGAATCAATGGCTCGTATCCGCTGGGGATGGTAACACTCGTCGAGGAAATCAAACGTGCGGGGAAGCGAGTTCTAGCGTTTGATGCGCAGATCTGGGAGCTTAGTCCTTCTTAACAGTCTGAGATTTTGACCATATAATATAGGCCAAAAAGAGCCCGAAGAAGTTTTTCGCAAAGATATCCAATATGTTATATCCAGTATTTTTAATTGAATATTTCATAACCGCAAATACTCCATACAGGGCCCAGAAAAAGACAAACCAATAAAACACAGCATTTTTAAATGGATCTTCGGATGAGGGCAAAAAATTCTCTTTAATGTATGCGAAGTTTAAGGCGAATGGGATAAATCCCAAGGCCGTAGATGTATAGTGTGACAAGTACCCAAATTCGCCAATGAGGCCAAAGAGCAACATTGCGGCATTTAAGAGAACGATGTGTATGATTGAAGCAGTATGATTCGAGAGGAAATCGCTTAATCGATTCGTTGTTGTTCCATCATGCTGTAGAAAGGCCGAAAGTGTAATCAACATTAGGGGTGTCGTAACTGCCCAGTCTAAATAACGATAGGGAGTGATATTTCGGGATACTTGATTGAAGTAGTATATTAACCAAATATAAAAGATGAATTCAACTACCTGAACAGCAAGTTCGACCTCTAATAAATCCTTTAAGAGCTGATCTGTGGAATCTAGTTCTATCTTTAATGCGAGGTAGTCAATCACTCCAACAATAAGCTGAATAATCAATGAAACTATACCGCTTATGTAAATCATCCTACCGTGTTGTGCTAAAATAACTATGCCGTGAAGCGCCGAATACGGTATCACTTCTTAGCGCTGGGGTCAAATGTCTTGTCTCTGAGTCTTGCAAGCATTCCAGGAATATAGGCTACATACGACCCAAGAGCCTGTGGTATAATAAACTGGAGCTGAAGAGTAAGCGTGGTTAAGAACATGATTACTGCATTCACTTCATCAATGATAGGGTCGACAAAAAGCACGAACAGAGTTGGCGCCTTCGAATACGGAATCACAGGTGTTGCACGATTCCAGATATAGGAATGAAGATTCATCCCTACTGCAGTTTTATAGTATTGTGTCACCAGTGCAGAGAAAAAACTAATACCATACATGATTATAACCTTATTCCACGTATCCATTTTTACTCCCAAAAAGTTCGCCGTATTTTCTGGCGTTGTTCCTGGTCCAAAATGAAGGAACTTTTCCGAAAATCCTCCCTCCATGCTTATAAACGTCAGATATCCTACTAAAAATACGACAAAGATGGATAATGCGATGATTGGATCAAGAAAAAGGTCCCATAGTGAACCAAATACCATTTTTTAGATGTTAGATAATGTTTTCAGACGGTCCACCGTATTCTGAACGGCGCCCGTTTTCATGTTGTACATGAGGAGGGGTTCCACGTCGGTAAAGAGCATCTCCGCAATGTAGGCCTCAGAGTCCCTAGTCCCGTAGGTGATCCAATAGGAATCTCCCTCCAGGCTGGGACACATCCCAGACCAGTACTCGACACGCTCCTTGGTGAAGCGCACAAAACAGGAGACACGAGAGGGACGATACTCTTTATCGAGTGTCATGAAGCGATGATAGTAGCGACGCCCCTCATCGCCGACATAGACCTTGTGCATCACGCAGAGAAAGGCCTCCTCAGGAACCACTGTAGATTTCCAGGAGGCCGGGCCAGCAGATCCTCGATACTCTTTGAGACTCAGTGGCCCCTTTGTGGTATCTACCTCTACCCGCAGGGATCCATCTGCCCTACAGATCCGAAAGGGAGAAAAGTTGTAGATATAGTTCAAGTCTCCCTGCGGGTCCCGAAAGCCCAGCCAGTTTTTCTGCGTGTCCCCAGGGTTGACGCCAGGTGGCAGCGGCATCTGCTTCAGACTCCACGTGGACTCCTCAGCCTTTTTCCACACATGGAAAATCTTATTCGTCTTATTATCGGAATAGGACTGGGATGTGCCGAGAAACTCGAGCTCCGCCGTCCCCTGAATCAGACGACAATCCTCGATTCCTCGAATGTAGTGATCGTGCTGGGAGAATTTATCATCAATCTGAATTTCCTTGAGAGTTGCCGGATTGTTCCAACCAGCCTCTCGTGGGACATCGATCAGACAGTTTCGAGTCAAGACCTTTCCATGGAATGCCCGGTAATGATAATGCTTTGCCTCGGCCGTGTAGTAGTTGGCGCAGCGCAGATTCACCAGATAGCCGCTCCCATCCTGCTTCACACGGATACTGGGATTAAAGGGCTGCCAGCAGCCGGCCTCGGGCTCTGCGGCCCAGGGAAGCCGCTCCAAAGGAATCTGGAAGCGTGTTTGGCGCCTCGGCTTCAGGCACCAATCGTACCAGTGAAGGTGGGCAAAAATCCCATTGAATTCATGCCAGTTCAGCTTGTTCTTCAGATCAAATTCATCTAGCCGTAACCATGTCTGGGGCTTCGCATCCACATAGAATCCCAGAATGGCGAGCTCCTCCCACATATCGTGCTCGACGTCCCGGCGATTCACAAAGAGCTGGTCATGATTCTGGAGGGGGGCCGCAAGCTTGGCTCCGCTCATGAAGTCCTCGCCCGTCTGCGCCAGAAAGAGCTTCTCGAACAGCATCATCGCTAGCCGCTGGGATTTGGACTCTCGTCTATAGAGCCGAATAGCCCGTATCAGTGCCTCTGTACGAAAGGGGCGAGCTTGCCATGCGTTTAACAAGGTATAGATGGCATCGGCTGGCTGTCCAGCATTCTCATAGCACTCGCCCAGATAATGACGGGCGATATAGACCTCCTCATCCCAACCCCCAATCTCAATACGACGTTTCAGAGTCGCAATAGCATTTGGCCAATCCCGCATACAGAGATAGGTCTGGCCGAGATAAAAATGGGTTCGGGCGTCGTTGGGCATCTCCTCCAAGTCCTCCTTCAGAAGCCTCACGTCCCGAGGATACTTATCTGCCTTACAGCCGCCATCGCCGTGGTCAATGAGGACAGGAGTATGAAGCAGAGTCGTGTGCCGATTAGGAGGACAGGTCCACGCCTCGTGCGTGGCGCCCTTACAGATCCAGGGCTCCGAACACCGTAGAAGCCGCACATTGCTGTAAATGAGGCTGCCCGCTGACTGCCTGAGAGACACACCGGCCTGCTCCGGCCCGAGCTCTGCGAGCTGAAGAAGCTTCACAGGTTCTGACAGCATCATATCACCGTCGAGAAGAAGAGCCCAGGTCTTCGCAGCGTTCCAGCCCATCTCAGTCACCCAGCGCTGACAGCAGTGGAAGGACTCTGTCCGACTCTTGCCAAAGTTAACAAAAGGATATTCGAAAACGGCTCCAGACATATCATTGGCCCCCAGCCACGCTGTGGCCTTGGTCACAGTGTCATCCGTAGATCCCGTATCGCAGAGTACAACTGCGTCCACCTTGCCCTTCACCGAGCCCATAAGGCGCTCAATAATCCGGCTCTCGTTCTTCACCATGCTCAGCAGAATCACTTTATGGTCGGTCATGCTACTCTATACCACTACGGGGCCTTTATGTATTGTTTTTGAAAAATTGACGAGGAGCCGTATGGTTAGGGGAAGTAGAGATGAATGACCCAGTAGTTATTGCGCGTGTGGCCGAGTATCGGAAGCTTACGGCAGCGGATGCGAAGGCAGAGGGGCGGCGCCTCGGCTTGAACAAAGAGGAACTAGACACCTTCTTATTCAGTGCGGATTCAAATGCTATCTGGGATGCAGAGCAGGGCCGGCCATATACGCCACCGGTGTATAGTCCGCCGGCTCCACTCGTCACACCCATGTACGAGGAACTGGGATTTCTGAGCGACGCCGAGTATAAGCGTATTATGGGGAAAGAGAGGCAGAAGTAATACTTCACAAAGAACAGTAGAATGAATTCGGGTCAGCTTCTCAATAGAACACTTGCTAATCGTCTTGTCTGTCAGACACAGCAGATTGCGATTGGCCCTACAGGGCCGGTGGGCCCGGTTGGCCCTGTTCTAGGCGCACTCAAAGCATTTACAATCTTTCTTGACTATTCTGGTACGAATACAATAAGCCGAATCTACATTCCTCCCGGCCTTTTTTCAGATAATACCACTCTTTCTAGCGGCGGTACCTTTACAGCAGATGTGGGAGCAGATCTAGTCTTTGTTGGAAAATCTACAGTAACAATGAATAATACCAGATATCGGTTTGTCTCTGGCATAACAGGCTCTGGATATGTTGCTGGGAGAACATGGGGCCCTATCCCTGGGAGCCGCATTGGGGCTACAGCGGTACATTATTCTGTAAGTACGGATTATTCTGTTATCCTACGGGGACTTGCACTAGGAAATATTAATGGTGCCAACCTTTCGGTAAAACCTAGCACAGGCCTCGCATCAGGATTCCTGGCGACCATCACTATTTTTTATGTCTAACTATTAAATATAGATGGTAGCTTTGCGTAAATATAGGAGATACAGTCGTAAGACTAAGGGCCGGTCTAGCCGCAGGCATAGTAGGCGTCGGCAGCGGGGCGGCGGCACAGTTACGATTCATTTTATGCTCGCAAGCAGCGGTGCAGTGTCAAACGTCTATAGCAGTGATCCTGGATTTACGGTTGAAGCATCGACTCCCCCCTCTGCAGCTGGCAAGATTAATCTTAAGGGTGCATCTACCAGTAAAATAACTGGTATTGAGATTAAAGCCATTCCAACTGGCGGTGCCGCAGCAGGGTGGGCCAATGCGGCGGGCCTTATGAATGCTGTTCACAGTGGCACAAATAAAGTTAATTTAAGTAAGGGCACTGTATCCCTTGTAGCTAGGACTGCAATAGCCATTCCAGCAGCCGGTGTTGCACTAACTGAGGCGTTAAATATTACAAATCTGCTTGGAACATCTAACTGGAGTGGCTCAAAACAGCCTGATCCAACGGGTGCAGTCCCACCAGGTGGCAGTACTAACGCCAATATACGTCTGGTACTTACTACAAATCCTTAGGATAACGGACTATGATATAGGCTACAAATAAGCGTTCTTAACTGGAACACTTATTTTCAGCATAACACGGTAGAGGTATGTCATACTTACCACCACCAAAGTCGTTGGATTTGCAGATGTATTATTTTACTCTGGGGGATACCGACCTCCCCCCGAGTCTTTCTACTGTACTTACAAATCTGGGACCAAATGAATATCTTATTCGTGGGAATCTGAATGCTGTACAATACGTTTCAGCCTATATTCTTAATCCTGGAACAGGGAATCCAGAACAATACTACGACGCCTATAATGTTAGTCCAGGAGATTGGCTCGCCAATGATGCAACAGGCTTTACCTGGAAGATTCTAGCAATATATACTGTATCGGATGCACCGGATCCAGCAAATGATACGGGCGGAGCAGTTACAAATCTTGGCGGCGGCGTGTTCTATGCGAAAATGGCCGATGTAGACGCCTATAATGCGGGACTTGATCCTGGGGGCACATTTAATGGTGCTCCCACCTTTATTGAGAGCCGCACGATTCTTTTTACTGTGGATGAAGACGGCTTCCCCATTTTCACACCCTCCGATACTTTTGAATTATCTCCTAACTTTTCTGGAAATGTGATTGGCCGCTTTCGTGCCCTCAATACCTATAATGAGTACGTGAGCATCTATCAAGTGGATGCTTCTGGTACCTTTATTGCGGGTGACCCGGTCTATTACAATCGTACAACGAACAAATTCGCAAAGTCCTATGGGTTAGGCAACAGCTCTGATGTTAGCTTTACTCTTGGAATCGCCACCAGTGTAGGAGTCCCTACAAAAGACTATTTCACCTTCAACCCCTTTGGAGAGTACAGGCCACGCACGTCTCTGACTGGACCTGCAGGAACCATCTATTATATCAATCCAACGGGAACAACGGGGGCTAATGCCTATACAACAACGAGACCCACAACGAATCCTTTTCCCGTGTATCAAACTCTGGATACAAGTGGAAATGCCGTCCTCTTAAAAGGCCTTGGGTTTGGTACAAATCCTGGATCTACAGGGTATACCGGCCCTACAGGCTATACTGGCTATACTGGCGCAACAGGGGTGGCGGGATCGGCGGGAGACAGATTTTTGACAGCTACCACTACCAGTACTGTTTTTACTCCGGTACAAGGAGGTGTACAAGCTCTCTTTGTTGGGACAGGATTATCCTACATTGCTGGAAATTCAGTTGTCGTTGTCAATGCAACATCTGTAAATATAAGTTTTGAAGGGCGGGTTCAACAGTATAATTCCGTAAATGGTCAAATTATTATCGATAATATCACGAATATAAAAGGGACATTTACCTTAGCCGTGTACAATGTAAATTTAGATGGTGTGGATGGGCCTACAGGCTACACGGGTTATACAGGATATACTGGACCAACTGGTCAACAGGGTAGCACCTATAATACAAGTACACTGTCCAGTGTAACTCCAACACCAATACAAGGGGGGAGTCAGGTCTTTTCTGTCGCAACGGGACTCGCCTATATTCCTGGAAATTCTGTCGTTGTTGTTGACTCAGCCAGTGTATCCAATAGTTTTGAAGGGCGAATTCAATCCTATTCGTCTGGTTCTGGATCGATGATCATAGATAGCATTACAAATATTAAGGGAACATTCGGCTCTTCCGTATATAATATAAATCTGGATGGTATTGATGGACCCACTGGAGCAACGGGGTTAGGCACAACAGGACCTACTGGAGTAACAGGGCGCACAGGTCCAACAGGCCAAACAGGTCCCACAGGGAGCACGGGGTCAACCGGTGATATGGGCCCA
>Ga0114980_10002846_pt1 | contig 12036 bp, 13 predicted proteins | sample S_140806_EF_Meta_FD_87018 | JGI IMG/M metagenome (GOLD analysis project Ga0114980, IMG submission 87018) | Freshwater microbial communities from Lake Simoncouche, Canada to study carbon cycling - S_140806_EF_MetaG | ecosystem: Environmental > Aquatic > Freshwater > Lake | place: Lake...
ACGGCAAGACCGGCAGCGTCATCCGCTGCCTTGTTGATGCGCAGTCCGCTGGACAGTTGCTCGATTGCCTTGAAGAAACTGCCCTGCGTGCTGGTGAGGTTCCGCTGCGCTGAGATCGACTCGTAGTTGTAGTTGATGCGTAGAGCCATGTTCGTGATCCTTCACTGGGGGCACTTCGGCGCCATCCTTGGCGTCCGGGTAACGTGCACCTCTTGACATCGTGGTTTCAAGACCGCTTGTCAGAAGGTGACAACATAACCTTCGGCACAACGCGACAGAACCTTAGGCCCCGCGCTGCAAATTGTCGAAACTCGTCTGGATCTGCTGGATATTGGGTCTCAACTTCTCGAACCGGTTACGCCATTGAGCCTCAGGATCGAATTCGGGTAGGACAGAAGTGCCTGCCTGCTGGAAGTTATGGATCCTGATCAGTTCACTCGTGCCAGACGTGATGTCCGTATCCGCGAATCGGCTTGTGGCAGATGTGATTTGCTCGGATACGATGGCGAATGAACGTGAAACGACGTCGAGACGGTCACGCAATAGGCCGACATTTAAGGGGCTAATGATGACAATGTTGATCACCGCGTCGAGCGCGGTGATGGGCGCTGAGGCGGTTGCCTGGGTGGTGATGTTGTTGGTCCCGACTGCAAGTGTTGTCGCGGTGTTGTCCGTCAGGGCTACGGCGAGGGTGTCCCCGTTGTTCGCACCGATCTGCAACGTGATGGATGAGGTTGATCCGTTGGGCAAGGTCTTAAACGAGTTGGCTCGCCGAAGTGTGTGTCACAACACAACGGATCCTGATGTCAGGATTTTGGTGACAACGGGGTAGCGGGCAGGTCGAGAATCCGCGCACATCGGGGTGACAGGTCACCTGCGTGTCGAAGGGACCCGTCGCGTCCGGCAGAGGCCACCCATTGCCATGAAGTTCGCGGAGGGATGCCGTCAAAATCATTGCGACGCCGTCGTGCGTTCCCGGGACCGGCACTGAATGCCAGTCCGGTCTGGCTGGAAGCGGGTTCGGGTTCGGCTTGCGTTGTGCCCTCCAATAGGAACCGCCCATCGCCCCAGACAACAAGGACTGCGCCGTCGTGCACCCACCGGGTATGTGTCGGGATGGTGTCTCCGGCGAAGAGGGCGCGGGCGTCGGGAAGGAGGCGCCACCCGACGAGAAGCTCGAAACCCGTCACCGCCCACCCATCAACAAGTAGTGCGAGGTGGTTGTCGGCCGATTCAAACAGGGAGATGTCGGTGGTGGCACCTGCGGCCTGTTCGAGGACGATGCCATCTGGCAGGACTACGCGAACCGAAGAATTCCGGACGGATCCTGTGGATAGTTGTGCCTCGCGGATGGATGCGATGGCGTCGAGGATATCGAACTCCGGATCAGGTGAGATGCCTGCAGTCACGCATTCGTCGATGGGAAGCGTGCCGGTGGTGACGCTGATGTGGACGTTTGGTCCGTGCATCTGGCGGAGGTGGGCAAAGACCGCATTGGCAAGCGCGATCGGGCCTTCGGCGATCATCCGTCCAGACGCGGTTGAGCCGTAGCTGTCGTTCTCGTCGGGATCAAGTGCGAGGGTGACACTGATCGCCGGGTGGTCCCGCTGGGCCTTCTGGATGGCGCGGTCGGTGGTCAAGCGGTTGGGATCCTTCTTGGGGTTGATCCCCCCGGGTGGTCAAAAGGTACGGGGTGCGCCACAGGGCCATCCGCCGGAGGCGCCGTTGCCTCCATTGGATGTCCTGAGTGCGCTAGAGGATGAACGAAGACTACCGCCCGTCGTTACCCCCGTCCTTATCGGCGCCTCGGCCGCCCGCACCACCCGCTGATGAAGCGACGGGACCGTTGCTCGCAGTCCGGGAGAGCATCGTGTCGAGGTTCGCGCTGAACCGCGCGGCGATGTTCGCGGCTTGAGGTTGGGTCATCGTCCCACCCGCCACCTGGCTTTGGAGACGGGAGTTGAACGCGTCGGTCATCTTGGACTTCAGGGTGTCAATGGTCATTCCCTGTGCCTTCGCGATCTCGGCAATCGACTTGCCGGACTGCAACTGGGTGGCGAGGTCTGTGGTGCTCATGTCAAGGGCTGTCGCGGCGTCCGCCACAACCTGCTGACGCCCACCGTGGCGATGACCATGGTAAAGCCCGTCGTTCTCACCCAGACCCGGATTTCGTAGTCACCTTCCCTGTGTTCCCCCGTCCGTCTTTCCCCTTGTGCTCGCACTGCATCAACTATTCTTTTAATGATCGTGTGAGTGAGCCTGGGATCTAAATGTCGGCGATGAGGCCATGGTTGTGTGGTCACGGGTCAGGCTTTCGGTTCCTCACTGAGGAAGCGCAGCGCGACCGCGGTCATGGCGGCGACGCCGTACGGCAGGGCGCGTTCATCGAGGGCGAACCGGGGCGAGTGGATGGGCCTCGCGGTTTCCCATGACGGATCGCGAACGCCGAGCACGAACATGCACCCCGGCACCCGTTCAAGGATCCATGCCCAGTCTTCGGCGCCCATCGTCGGTCCGTCAGAGACGGGAGGTGTCCAGGCGTCTTGACCGAGGACCGATGACACGGCTTCGCGGACCAGTTCGACGGCGTGCGCGTCATTGACAACCGGCGGGGTGCCACGCTCGTATTCCACCGTGGCGGTGCAACGGAAGGCGGAGGCGATTCCGTGGGCAATCTCTGGGACGCGTCTTTCGAGGTGATCGCGCGTCGACGGACGGAAGGTCCGAACGGTCGCGTAAAGGGTTGCGGTCTCCGGGATGATGTTGGCGACTTGACCGGCCTCAAGGCGCCCGACGGTGATGACGGCGGGGTCGCCCGGGGCAACTTCCCGGCTGACGAGGGTCTGGAGGGCGGTCACGAGGTGTGCCCCGGCGACAATGGGGTCAACGCCAAGGTGGGGCCACGCCGCGTGGATGCCTTTTCCGTGCAGGGTGACCGTGAAACGGTCAGAAGCAGCGGCGGTTGGTCCGGGGGCCGAGAAGAGGTGCCCGGTGGCCAGGTTGTGCGCGATGTGTAGTGCGTAAGCCCCATCAGGACGGTAATCATCCAGAAGCCCATCAGCAATCATCTGGGGCGCGCCGGCAACGATCTCTTCGGCTGGCTGGAACATGAAGACGACCGTTCCGGCGAAGTCGTTGCGGTGCGAGGTCAACAGTTCGGCCGAACTCATGAGGATGGCGGTGTGGGCGTCATGTCCGCAGGCATGCATCTGACCGGCCACTTCCGACCGGAAGCCATCGGTGATCTCCGTCTCGGCTTCCGTCAATGGCAAGGCGTCCATGTCGGCGCGCAAGAGGACGGTTCGACCTGCCCGCGATCCGTGGAGAATGCCCACTACGCCGGTCTGGCCGATCCCGGTTCGGGTCTCGATGCCGAGCTCGCGGAGTCGGTCGGCGACAATGCCCGCCGTCCGGTGTTCCTGGAACGCGATCTCGGGATGGCGGTGAATGTCCCGGCGGTCGGCGACGGTGCGGACACTAATCGTGTTGGCTTCATTGGCGATGTCGAACGTGTTCATCAGAAGTGACGATAACAGGCAGCCCGGGTCGCAACGGTGTCCGTATCGCCGTATCCTGAGCGCCGCTCCCACCGGCCAACACGGTGAAGTGGGAACGACTTTTTCAAGGAAAAGCTTGATGACCAGCGCGGATCGCCCCGGCCACTTGGTGACTACTGCCACGCTTGATGGCCGGTACCTGCCTGACGTGATGGCACTCGTCGAGAGGTCTGCCTCCCACGATGGATTCGATGCCGGTGCCGACGAGGGGTTTGTGCGGGCGCGTTCGTACCCGGTTCCGCCCGAGATAGTCCTCCAGACCGCAGACCTCATCTGGGTGGTTGGTGACCGGGTGGTTGGGTATGCCGGGACGTATGGATTTGGCCGGGATGAGATCGAAGTCGTGGCAGTGGTCGATCCGGAATGGCGCCGTCGAGGAATCGGGCGGGCCTTGATCGACGAGGCGATCGGTGTTGGGCATCGGGCCGAGGTATCGCGCGTCCTCCTGGTGGTCCCGCGGTTTTCGGTTGGTGGTCACGCGCTTTCGGAACGCGTCGGGGCGAAACGGTCGCATTCGGAAGCGGCAATGGTCCTCCGGGACGTTCCACCTGGGGGTGACGAGCTTGGAATGGGACTTGTGGCAAAGATCGCGAACGTCTCCGATGTTGCGGTGCTGGGTGAGATTGGCAGTAGTGCGTTCGGTGGGAGCCCTGAAGAGGCGTCAGCGATCTCCCGTTCATCGATCGGTGCGGTCGGGCGGACGATCTTCCTGATCTCCAGGAATGGCGAGGATGTCGGCATGGTCTCAATCGCCGTCGACCATGGAGCTGCAAGCATTGCCGGGTTTGCGGTGCGACCGGAACATCAGGGAATGGGAATTGGCCGGGCCGTCCTGAAGTGGCTGGTGCGTCGGCTCCATGGTGATGGGATTGCACCGATCACCATCGAGGTTGATGTCACGAACGACCGCGCGGCCGGTCTCTACCGGGACTGTGGCTTCCGTGAGGACCGGATCTACGACTATCTGGCGGTGGCGATTGGCTAGGGATCTACCCCCACCCCAACGACCGAGGTTTTGCTGAAGTGAGTTCCTACGTGGCCCGTTTGGCGCCTTGCCCGCTTTGTCCTGGTTGATCCCGTGGCGCAACATCAATGGGAACACATTCCAACCGATGAGCGGGGGGTAAATCCCGATGCGGGATGCGTGCCTTGGTTAGGGTTGCAACCGAGTTGGGTAGAGGCGGGCAGGGATGTGCGCGGGCGGACGTGCCACGCAGCCATCGCCTTTTGAACCCGCTCCGGGATACAGTGGGGCGCCCCCCAATCCCGGAGGGACGGCAGCGTCAAGCCGGCCGACCAGGCCGTGGCCCGTCCCTCGTGGAGAGAGCTCCGATCAGGACTTGAGAGTGGCGATGCGGGCGGCGATCGCACCAGTCAGGGCTTCGAGGCACCCTGCGCCAAGCAGGGACGGCTCTTCCTGGTAAAGGCCGGTCCCGTAGCACTCGGCTTTCAGCAAGTACCCCGCACTCATTGGGCCGTCAAGGGGCGACAGGAGGATTGGGGTCCCGGGAAAGCGGCGACGCAGGTCGGTGAGGAGTTCGGCGTACGGTTCGCCGGCGCAGGTAGCCCATATGGCGTCGCCAATCCGGTAAACGCTGACCGGCATCGGGTAGGTGGTCGCCGTGGCATCGTCGGGGAGTTCGGAGAGGCGTCCGAGCCACCGGCGCGCTCGCTCGGCGAGGGCCGTGGCGTTCCGGGCGGCGATGGTGTCTCCACGCGCATCCGCAGCATCGCGTTCGGCCTCGTGGCGGGTGAGTTCCGTTGCCCATGCCTCGGGTGACGGGACATCACGTCGTTGCAAGGGCACCGAACCCGGCCCTCCGGCGAATCGGGAAGCGCGCGACGCATCGACAGGCGCTTGGGACCAGGTGCCGAGAGTGGCACCGGACACGACGGGGCCGGCGTAGGTGCGGTCAGTGCCCGGGGTGGCCATTCCGGAGAGGATGCCGAGGGCGGCGTATCCGACCTGCCTGCCGTTTGCGTCGGCAACGGCCGGGCCTCCGGTGTAGTTGTCTCGTGGTCCCTGGTCGCCACACGGCGCAAGCATGAAGATGCATGGTGCTTCGGTGGCGGCCTCGACAGTTTCCCGTAGGGCGCCGGGATAGTCCGGACTGAGCAGGGTGTTTTCCCATGCAAGCGATGTGGGGTGTGCGGCGTAGGTGACCACGGTCAGCCGGATCGGAATACCTCCACTCCGGCCCACCCGGTTCACATGCGCATCGCTTGGCCCACTCCGCCCCGATTGCGTCAAAGGCGATTCGCTGTCGATCTCGGTTGCCCGCATCACGGTAACGGTCTGGTCTGCCGGGGCATCTGGGTTGTAGCCGCACGTGAAGATGCCGTTGGCTTCGTCAGGGTAGTCGCGGTTCGCACCCATCGCACTCGTGCCCTCGGCATAGGTGAGGGTGGCGGGTGCGATGGAGGCGATGGCATCGGTGCACGCGCGGACGATGGCATCGCGGGCGGTGGCTTGGTACCCGGGGATCAGGTGGCCTCCGGGTAGTGGGATGCGGTCTGGTGTCAGGAGGCCCGCACTGTGGGTATGTGACGGGCAGAGGTGGATGCGTCCTTCGGGGACGCCGGTAGCGCCATGGATGGCGGCGACGAGAGCGTCGTAATAGGTGCGGGCGAGGCCGACCGAATCGAAGTGGATCCGGATCACGAGGTCGTCGGTGCCGGACGATCCGATGGGGCCGAGAACGATTGCATCAGCCAGGAGTGGTCGGTGGATGCCGGTCGACTGATCGTGGCGGGCGGCGCCCCACATGCGGTGGTAGATGCCCACAGGTGGCGTGATGTCTACGCGGGCATGCCCCAGGCGGACGCGGGAGGTCGGGGTCAGGACGGTCGTGGTGCTCATTCGATGTGCCTCCCGGTCGCTTGGTCGGTGCGTGGTTTGTGCGGGCATTCTAGCGCTGAGGTCGCGCACGGTCGGGCGGTGGTCAGGCCCACCCCATCGAGTCGCGTTCGCCACGATCCAGGGGCTTGATGTAGAGGCCGGCTCCCTCGCGTCTAGGGAATGGCATGGTCAGGCCGGGTGGTGGTGAAAGCCGGTCTACCCGCAACGCCGCGAGTTTCGCTTCGTCGATGGTGATCCCGAGACCCGGAGAGTCGCCGAGGTGGATGAACCCGCCCTCGATGTGGTTGTCGAACGTGAAGCACGGCTCGCGCCCGGGATCGACGACCTCCATTGCCAGATGGTTTGGCAAAGCCGCCGCGAGGTGTGCCATGAAGTTCGCCGGGCAGTTCATAAGCGACACCGGGAGTTCAAACCCGGCCGCCATGTGCGCCACCTGCATTGCGCCGGTGATACCGGTCGTGCCGACCCCGACCTGAACGACATCGACGGCCTGATTGAGGATCAGCGGGTAGAAGTCTGACGAATCATTGAGGTTCTCACCGGTCGCGACGGCGGCGCGGATCCCGGCGGAGACTTGCCGGAGGCCACGGTAGTCCCACCGGCGTGCGGGCTCCTCAACCCAGGCGAGGTCGAAGCTGCGTTCGATCTCGCTGATGTACCGGATCGCCTGTTTTGGTGACCAGTACTCGTTGCTGTCGATCATGAGGTTGGGCCGGTTCGTGACCGCAGATAGCGCGTCGCGCATGATTGCAAGGCGCCGGAGATCGGCGTCCATGTCGAGGCCGACCTTCAACTTGCCTCCGTCAATGCCGACGGCCGCCATGCGGGCGTAGAAGGCGTGGATCTCGTCATCGGTCAGGCAGAGGTCGATGCCGGATGCGTATGCCTTGCACCGGCCATCGCGCGCGCCAAGCATTCGCCAGAGGGGTTCGCCGGCAGCCTTGGCCTTGAGGTCCCAGAGTGCGACATCGATGGAAGCGATGGCACCCTTGTCTGACCCCTCGTTGCCACCCTTGAAGGCGAGGTCAAGCATCGCCTTCCAGTGGCCAACAACCCCGCGAGGGTCGTGACCGATGATGAGAGGCGCAAACTTCTGGACGGCGGGTCCGCCACCCGGGGCCAGTCCGGTGATGCCGGCATCAGTATCAATGAAGAGGAATGATCCTGCGCCGTAGTTGGACCCGGTAGGGCCATTCGCGTCGCCGAGTGGGCGGTCCATGGCGAACTCATAGAGGACGGTGCGGAACCCGGTGACTTTCATTTCTACGCACTCCTTGCGATCCGCACGATATCCCACCCAACCCGAGGTCCGCAGTGGTTTGTCGGTAGCGGGAGGGGGCAGCGGCCCACCGGTATCGCAAGGGTGCGACGGTCGGGGAGTTGGGCACCCCGGGTGGACGACACAACCCCGGGGAGGCTGCCTGCGGTACCGTTGCGGCTGATGCGCGAAGGCGCTACGGCAGGTACTGTGAGACGGGCCACTGAGATCGTAGGAGAACGCACATGACGGTTTCGATTGATCTGAACGGGCGCACTGCACTCGTGACCGGTGGAAGCCGGGGGTTGGGTGCGGCGATGTGCCGGACACTGGCGCGCGCCGGGGCCCAGGTGGCGGTTCACTATGCCCGCGACGCGGCTCGTGCGGAAGCGGTGGTACGGGAAATCGTGGCGGGAGGCGGACGCGCCGTCGCCGTCGGTGGTGACTTTCACGCTCCTGACGCCGTGCGTGCGATGGTGGCACGGGCCCAGGACCTCCTCGGACCGATCGACATCCTGGTCAACAACGTCGGGCGCGAGGAGACCACCGGAGACCCGTTTGAGCACGGGTGGGACGCATTCGAGAAGAGCTTTGACTTGAATGTGCGATCAGCATTTCTCATCGCGCAAGGAGTCGCACCCGGCATGAAGGCGCGCCGGTGGGGGCGGATCGTGAACATCCTGTCGATGGCGGCGCACTCGTATCCGAAGGGGATGGCGGCGTATTCCACGGCCAAGGGTGCGTTTGCGAGTTTCACGCGGGCGATGGCGGTGGAGCTTGGGCCGGACAACATCACGGTGAACTCGGTATCGCCGGGTTGGATCCCGGTTGAGAGGCATGGCGCGTCAACCATCCCGGGACGACTGGTGACGGCGGGTCGCACACCGCTGGGTCACCTTGGTGTCCCGGATGACGTCGCGAATGTCGTGGCGTTCCTGGCCTCTGATCTTGCCGGGTTCATCACCGGAGTTGAGGTTCCGGTCTGCGGTGGCGTCCACCTGATTTCCTGACCTGCGAGGACACCCTGATGCCGATCACCTGGCACGATGACCCGGTTGCAGCGTTGGCAGAGGCCGCCGCGTCCAGACGCGCGGTCTTGGTGGAAGTGTGGAAGCCCGGATGACCCGCCTGCATACGCATGGATGCCGTGTCGTATCCAGACCGTGCAGTGGCCGAACTCATCGGGAACTGGATGGTGCCGTTGCGTCTGACATTCGGGAACACATTGCACAGGGAGATGCTGCGCGGGCTCGGCGCGTTGTGGACCCCCACCCTCTGGGTGCTTGACCGGAACGGCCGTGAGTTCCGTCGGGAAACCGGGTATCTGGAACCTTCCGATCTCCACTCGGTCCTCTCTGAAGGAGTCGCGTTGGCACTGGTGTCAGGTGGTCGTGCGCCGGAGGCCGAACAAGTCCTTGACCGGGCAATCGGGCATTACGACGCGGTGCACGGCGCCAGGAATGGGTCATGGGCGGCTTCGCTTCGGTATTGGCGGGGTGCGGTCGGATACCTGCGTTCAGGCGACCACGTGGCACTGGACGCGTGGTGGGACCAGGTGCGTCTGATTGACGGTAATGGACCGTGGGCGAGGCGGTGTGTGTGAAGCGCTCGGGCGCAGGGCATGCGGGTCGACCGGGGATGGGGCGGCTATACTGCCCGCCCGTGCGACCGATCCGGTGAACCTCACCTGTTGGAATCTCGCTGACGGAGACGAACGATGACCCTTGACCGACCGAGACTGCTTGCCGAACTCGCGACGGTGTGTGCCATTCCGGTGACACCGTTCCATCCTGATGGCTCCGTCGATTGGGATGCCTACCGACGCACAGTCGTTGCGATCGTCGATGGTGGCGTCCTGGCGGTGACCCCGAACGGGAATACCGGTGAGTTCTATGCCCTGTCGCCGGAAGAGTGTGATCGCGCGGTCGAGGTGACTGCCGATGCCGTAGGTACACGGTCACTTGTGATGCCGGGGGTTGGGTACGACGTACGGACGGCAATCCGCATGGGTGAGGTTGCCTTGCGGGCCGGTGCGCGGGCGGTGATGGTGCATCAACCCGTCCATCCGTATCAATCATCTGACGGGTGGGTGGAGTATCACGCGGCGATTGCGAAGGCCCTTCCGGGACTGGGGATCGTCCCGTACCTGCGGGATCCGAATGTGACGGCGCCGATGCTTCGGCGTCTGACTGAGTATCCGAACTTCGTGGGTGTGAAGTTTGCGGTTCCAAATCCGCTGCACTTCGCCGCTATTGCGGCTGCGGTCGGACTTGACGCCGTGACATGGGTCTGTGGCCTGGCGGAAGGATGGGCACCGTTCTTCTGGGTTGGTGGTGCCGTCGGGTTCACCTCCGGACTGGTGAACGTAACGACTGGACCAAGCTTCGCCATGCTTGAGGCGCTGCGTCATGGCAAGTACGACGAGGCGATGGTGGTGTGGCGTCAGGTCAAGGCGTTCGAGGACCTTCGCGCACGACGTAACGCGGCGAACAACGTGCCAATCGTCAAGGAAGCGATGGCACAGCTTGGTCTCTGCGAACGGACCGTGCGTCCACCGATCTCCGAGGTACCTGATGCCGAAAAGGCCGAGGTGACGGCGCTTCTCGCCTCACTTGGTCTTGGATAGCTTGTGCTGACCATTCGGTGAAGGGCGTTCCCGGGAGCTGTGATCTCGGGAACGAGAGGTCTGTAGATATCGGTGGACTGGGGCATTTGAAGCCAAGGAGGGTGTGATGAGCAGTACGCGCACGGCGCTGTTGACTGGGGCGTGGGGACCCGCGCAGGAGCTTGCGGAGATTGTGGCCCGACATCTTGGGGCGGAGGGATGGCACATCAGGTCAGCCGCGCCGCACCTGTCCGATGCCGGGCACTGGGCCGATCATCATGTAGGCGACCTGCGGTCTCCGGAATTTATCGAGGCACTGCTCACGGACCTTCCCGGTGATGGCGCACATGCGATAGTGATCCACTTGGCTCCCCTCGTGGCGGTGGCCGATGCCGCGATTGCGCATCCGGGCAATCCGGCTGAAGCGCTCGATATCGCGACGCGTGGAACCTATCGCCTCTTGATGGGGTGCCTGTCTGCCGGTGTTGGGCGGGTGGTTCAGACATCGTCACTTTCATCATTCGATGCGTATGAGGATGGTCTAGAGGTGACAGAACAGTGGCGCCCGCGCCCCGGACCAAATGCAGACGATCTTGCGCCGTACCTGTCCGAACTGACCGCCCGCGAGTTCACCCGTGATCCCTTGGTGAACACCCCGCTCGAGGTGACGTGCCTGCGATTGGCTACGTTGCGCGGTGGCGATGATGCGTCACGTCCACCTACGGACATTCGGGCAATGTGGACGGTGGATGCGGCGCGGGCGATCGGCCTTGCGATCGAGGCCCAGGCCGCTGGCAACCGCGGATCGGACCGAGGCCACCGCTGGCGGATCCTTCATGTTGCTTCGGGGGCACCCGAGGCTCGCTACACCTCGGCGATTGCTCACCAAGTGATCGGGTATTCGCCGTCGTGGCTTGACACGGCATCGACTGGGACCGGGGAGGGTGCGCGATGAAGATCGTGATGTATGGCGCGGGCGGCCCGGTGGCCGAGGCGGCGATTGCGGCGCTTGAGGTCCGGCACACGCTGCGCTTGTGTGACATCCGTCCGCCGTCCGAACCACACCCTTCGCTGCAGGGTGACGCAACCGGGAATGCGTCGCGGTGGTGGCCGTCTCGGCCGGCCCGGCGCGACCACGAGTTCCGGCGGGTAGATGTGACGAATCCGGATCAGGTGCGAGATGCCGCCGAGGGCATGGATGCAATCGTCAACTTGACCGTTGTGCGCCCGGACCCGGTGATGGCGTTCCGGGTGAACCTTGTAGGTGCGTACCACGTGATGAATGCGGCGGTTACCCATGGGATCCGTCGAGTGGTGCATACCGGACCGGAAGTCATCATTGACCACTACTGGCACGACTTTGACATCACGGCCGAGGCACCGCCACGACCCGGCACGAACCTCTACCTGATCACGAAGTACCTTGGTCAGGACGTGGTGCGCAGTTTTGCGGAGGTCCACGGACTTGATGTTGTTGCCCTCTACTTTCACGTGTTCCAGCCGGGTGATGCCCCTGAACGCATGAAGGGTGCGTCGCCATTCCTGGTTTCATGGGCCGACACCGGACGGGCGTTCCAGGCAGCGGTTGAGGCGCCACCGATGCCGAACGCGTATGAACCGTTCATCATCACTGGCGACGTGCCTCACGGACGCTTCGGATCCGAGAAAGCCAAACGGTTGCTTGGTTGGCATCCACAGGACCGATTCGAGGGGCATTGGCGGCGTCCGGCCGTCCGCCAGGGAATCTGACCAGGAA
>Ga0114980_10002848_pt1 | contig 12034 bp, 7 predicted proteins | sample S_140806_EF_Meta_FD_87018 | JGI IMG/M metagenome (GOLD analysis project Ga0114980, IMG submission 87018) | Freshwater microbial communities from Lake Simoncouche, Canada to study carbon cycling - S_140806_EF_MetaG | ecosystem: Environmental > Aquatic > Freshwater > Lake | place: Lake...
GTTGGACCTACTGGTGTTGGTAAGACTGAAATTGCTCGTAGATTATCTAAGATCGCTAAAGCTCCATTTATAAAAATAGAGGCAACCAAGTTTACGGAAGTGGGGTATGTAGGTCGTGACGTTGAGTCGGTAGTAAGGGACTTAATGGAAATAGCAGTGCTGATGGTTAAGGAAAAAAGCAGAAAATCAATGCACGAAAGAGCGAAGAAAATTGCTGAGAGAAAAATATTAGATGCTTTGGTAGGTATTAGCTCTTCGGATGTTACTCGAGAAAAATTTAAGGAAATGCTTCGAGATGGTCAATTAGAGGAAAAAGAAATATCTATTGAAGTCTCAGATACTCCTAAACAAACTGCTGCTCCTGCTTTTGATATTCCAGGAATGCCCGGTAGTCAGATAGGGGTTTTGAATTTAGGTGAAGCTCTCAACAAAGCATTGGGTGTTGATAAAAAAAAGGTTACTAAGAAAGTAAAAGTTAAAGATGCTCATAGTATTTTACTTGAAGAAGAAACTAATAAGCTTTTGGATGAAGACAAAATTACTCAAGAAGCAATTTATCTAACAGAGAATGAAGGTATAGTTTTCATAGATGAAATAGATAAGATTGCCTCGTGCGGTGGGAACTCTAAAAATAGCGAAATCAGTAGAGAGGGCGTGCAAAGAGATCTTCTTCCTTTGATTGAAGGAACAACTGTTGCAACAAAATATGGGTTTGTGAAAACAGATCATATTTTATTTATAGGTTCCGGAGCGTTCCACATGTCAAAACCATCCGATTTATTGCCAGAATTGCAAGGTAGATTACCCATTCGTGTTGAGTTAAAAGATTTAAGTAAAGAAGATATGGTAAGAATTCTAGAAGAGCCAGATTCAAGCTTGATAAAACAATACACAGCTTTGCTTGCCACTGAAGGAGTTGAGTTAGATTTTAGAAAAAGTGGTATAGATGAGCTTGCAGATGTCGCTATCATTATTAATAGAGATGTAGAAAATATAGGGGCAAGGCGTTTACATACTATTCTAGAAAAACTTTTAGAGGATATTAGTTTTTCTGCTCCTGAAAAAAAGGGAGAAAAAGTAATTATAGATAAAGAGATGGTAAGCAAAAATTTAGGCGATATAGTCAAAGGGAAAGATTTGTCTAACTTTATATTATAGCCTAATTTTATGACGGAACTAAACCTGGGTTTTGACATAAGCTTTAAAGATCTATACGCCAATGAGGGTCTTAAGACACTAGATAAAACTTACCTAGCATTTTTAGAAAAAACAGATTCAAATCTTTTAGATAAATTAATGTTTTTACGCGATAAAGATCTTGAAAGAAAAGATTATGCAAACTTCATTGTAGAGTTTGCGCCAATATTCGAGAAATTTCTAATTGAGCTATTTGATATTCAAAATGAGATTAATTACTTTTCTCAGGATAAGGAACTTTTTGAGAAGCTATATAAATGTAAGAAGTTATTCGTGCAGAGAAAAGTTCTTCTACATTTCAAAGCAGAAGGTCTTGAAGGTTTTAATGCTCAAGATGCTTATGGGCAGATTTCTAAATTATTAGATAATGATTTTAGTGAAGTTGCATTTGCTACTAAAACTGCAGAATTACTATTATCAAATAATTCCGAGGAACTGGATCTATTTAGTAAATACACTGCTTGGGCGTGTCTTACAGAAGAGGGGAGGAAACATCATAAAGATTGGATTATCTTTCAGAACCCACGCAAGTTCGGTGATGAGCATAAAATAGAGCTAGAAGAATCTACTTCGAAAGGAATAAAAATGCTTCACGAAAAAACGCTTAATTTCATTAGCAGAGATGGTTTCTCTCTCACAAGTGAAAATTATGGGTTAAAAGAGACGTTAGACCAAGCAAATTACTGTATTCATTGTCATAAGACTGGCAAGGATTCTTGTTCTAAGGGAATGATGGAACGAACGACAAATGAAGATCCACAAATTAAGCGCAATATTTATGGGGAGGAATTATCTGGTTGTCCTTTAAATGAAAAAATATCTGAGATGCATCTTTTGAAAACTTTTGGATTGCATATTGCTTCTTTGGCAACAGCAATAATTGATAATCCAATGCTTGCCGCCACAGGTTATAGGATTTGCAATGAATGTATGAAGTCTTGCATATATCAGAAGCAAGATCCTGTGAATATTCCTAAAGCAGAGACAGGAATTTTGAGAGACATACTCAATTTGCCATGGGGGTTTGAGATTTATAGATTACTCACTCAATGGAATCCACTAAAGCTTAAAGATTACATTACTAAATCTGATACTGGTAAGAAAATATTGGTAGTAGGTATGGGGCCAGCTGGTTTTACTTTGGCTCACTATTTGCTAACAGAAGGGCATAGTGTTGTGGCTATAGATGGGTTAAAAATAGAGCCTGTAGACGCTATAATATCTGGCATAGACTTCAGTGGTAATAGAGTGGCTTTTAATCCCATAAGAGACATCGAAGAGATCACTGAAGATTTAGATGATAGGGTATCATATGGGTTCGGAGGGGTTGCTGAATATGGCATCACCGTACGCTGGGATAAAAATTTTCTCAAAATTATTCGCCTAATCTTGGAACGCAATCAAAATTTCCGTCTGTATGGCGGTATTAGGTTTGGCAGTAATGTAGACTATAATATCGCTCATAATTTGGGTTTTGATCACATAGCCTTATCTATTGGTGCTGGTAAGCCGAACTTATTAAATATTCCGAATGCTTTAGCGCTCGGGGTAAGAACGGCTTCCGATTTTCTTATGGGGTTGCAATTAACTGGCGCTGCGAAAAAATCTTCTTTGGCTAATTTACAGTTAAGATTGCCAGTGGTGGTGGTAGGCGGTGGATTAACTGCGATAGATACTGCTACTGAGGCTATAGCTTATTACGTAAGAGAAGTTGAGAAATTTTACGATAGATATTCTAGACTATGTGAGGTATTTGATCCAAAAGAAATCGAAGCATCTTGGAACTGGTATGATTGTGAAGTTGCTGCCGAATTCCTCGCTCATGCTAAGATGATTATTGCTGAGAGAAAGTTGGCAGAACTCGAGAATAGAGATCCTAATTTTATAAAAATAGTTAGAGATTTAGGTGGGGTAAAAATTCTATATCGTAAGCGTCTACAAGATGCGCCTAGCTATAAGCTCAATAAAGAAGAAGTGGAGTTTGCATTTAAAGAAGGTATAGAATTTGTAGAAAATGCTAGCATTCTAGGAGTAAATATCGATAAGCACGACGCTCTTTGCTCATTAAAATGTGAAATTGAGGGCAAAGAAATAGAATTGTCCGCGAAAACATTGTTGATTGCTACGGGAACAAATCCTAACACTATGTTAAGCCGGGAAGATAAGGATAATTTTAAGTTAGATGGTCGATATTTTAAACTCATCAATAATAATGTCTTTATTTCTGAGGATAAAGAAAAAGGTCTGGGCGTGACGGTTTTTGGTGATTTACATCCTAAATATAAAGGCAATGTCGTGAAGGCGATGGCCAGTGCCAAGAATCACTATAAATCCATTTCTAATAGTTTAGCCACTAAGATCACAAAACCAGAAAATTCATCTGCGTTTTTCAACAGATTAGATGATTTGTTTTTAGCGAAAGTACATGAGATAAATATTCTGACGCCTAACATTATAGAAATAATTTTGAAAGCACCATCTGCTGCTAAAGAATTTAAACCTGGCCAATTCTACAAGTTACAAAATTATGAGGTGCTTGCACCAACAACCAAAAAAGGTGGGTTGAAAACAGTTATGGCCATGGAAGGTATAGCCTTAACAGGAGCATGGGTTGATAAGGAAAAAGGTTTGATTTCTACTATAGTTTTGGAGATGGGCGGGTCTTCTAATCTATGCCGTTTACTAAAAAAAGATGAGCCGGTGGTGTTAATGGGGCCAACAGGAGAACAAACGCATATAGTCGGCAATGAAACCGTATTGCTAGCTGGTGGTGGGCTAGGCAATGCGGTATTATTTTCTATAGGTAAGGCGTTTAGAGAGGCTGGCAGTAGAGTGCTTTATTTTGCTGGATATAAGAAAGAGCAAGATAGATACAAGACAGAAGAAATAGAGGTTGCTGCCGATCAGGTTGTGTGGTGTTGCGATGAAACTGAATTATCAAAGAATAGAGCACAAGATATTTCAGTTCAAAGCAATATTGTTGAGGCAATTCTTTCCTACTCTGAAGGCAAGCTTGGAGGCGAGAAATTTAATATCTCAGATGTGGATAGAATTATTTCAATTGGCTCTAGCGGCATGATGGAAGCGATCAATGCTGCCCGTAAATCTAAATTGCAAAATATTCTCAAACCAGGACATTGTTCTATAGCTAGTATTAACTCACCAATGCAATGTATGATGAAAGAAATCTGTGCTCAATGTTTGCAAAGGCATGTAGATCCTGTGACAGGTCTTGAGACGTATGTGTATACTTGCGCTAACCAAGATCAAAACACTGATAATGTCGATTTCAAACACCTAAGCTCGCGATTAAAGCAAAATTCTTTGCTGGAAAAATTGACCGCTAAGTGGCTGGAGTATATTGCCTAATTGTTTTTGTCAATTAACACCTTGTATGCCGCTATAAAAGATACAGAAGATATATAAAAGAATATAGATAAAGGGTCTTGGGTTAGTTGATGTAGCGCGCTCATTGTAGCCGTGAATATAGATGTTATAATGTAATAGTAGAAGAGCCATACAATGAAGCTGCCGTGCCTGTATATTTCCCGTACTCTTCAAGGATTTGACTTAGACAACTTGGGATTATTGAAGATACTCCGCCCAATATTAAATAAAAAAATATATTGAAATTGAATAAACTTGTAATGCAAATAGTTAAAGTAGTTATCGCTATTAATCGAATACAAAAATATATCACTTGATTCTGAGTAGCGTGGCATAGTTTTATAGTAAATCCTCCAATAAACATGGGTATGCATATACACATAGAGGCAAGTTCATATACTCTTAATGAGGTATGATATTTTGCATTGTAGTGAGGTCTGTTGAGTGTAATTTTCCTATTACAGCTTATATTGTTTGGATCAAGACCTATGTTTATCATTGACCTTAGCATCATGTGTGTAGAAGGTAAAATATGCTGACACGTTATAAGATATGTGTTTATTAAGTGAGTTTTTGGAAATAGAGTCTCTGCGTACTCTAAAACTGGTAATCGATACATTCCATTATATTCTTTGTGGTTTCTGACAATCATAGAATAATTTCACGTTCTTTGATGATACTTGAGTTCCAGATGGTTTTGTAAAAAAGACAATTACTTTTTTAGTTGCAAAAAATTAAAGATTTACAAGTTTTAATTAGATTGTGCCAAAATTAAACACTTGTCCTATTAATTTGTCTTAGTATAATCCATGCTGATAAGTAGGGAGTTTTATGAAAATATTTGTTGATGGGGCTGATATCGCTGAGATTCGAGAGTTGGCAGAAATTGGGATTGTGGATGGTGTTACTACCAATCCTTCCATTATAGCAAAATCTGGAAAAGATTTTTTTAAAGTTATCAAAGAAATTACCGAAATAATCCATGGTCCTGTGAGTGCAGAAGTTGTTGCTACCGAACACAAAAAAATGGTTGAAGAGGGGTTGCGCCTTCGTGATATTGCTGAAAATGTCACGGTAAAAGTTCCGCTAACTTTGGAAGGGCTGCATGCTTGTAATATTTTAAGTTCTCAAGATATTATGGTGAACGTGACATTATGCTTTTCTGCTAATCAGGCTGTGTTAGCGGCAAAATGCGGTGCGACATTTATTTCTCCTTTTGTCGGGCGTTTGGATGATATTGGCGAAAATGGTATGTCGCTAATTGCGGATATAGTAAATATCTATAAAAACTATCATTTTGACACAGAGATTTTGGTAGCCTCGATACGTAATGTGAGTCACTGTCATCAGGCTGCTTTGCTTGGTGCAGATGCAATTACAGCTCCTTCGTCTGTGATACGCCAATTGGTAAAGCATCCATTGACTGATGCTGGCCTAGAGATATTCTTGCAAGATTGGCAGAAAACTGGTCAAAGGATTTTAGGTAAGTAGATGGATGTTATTTTTGCTTGTCATCCCAAATTAGCGTTTTTAATGATATCATGCGCTTATGCTCTTGGATCTATACCTTTTGGATTGTTGATAACTAAAATTGCTGGACATGGTGATATAAGAAAATTTGGTTCTGGCAATATTGGGGCAACGAATGTCATGCGTAAATCTGGCAAATTATTGGCTTTTATTACTTTCGCTTTAGATGCTGGCAAAGGTGTGTTAGCGATTTTGCTCACTTATTTCTTATGCGATGATTATCTTTTAATGGTTATAGTGGGCGTAGTATCAGTGTTAGGACATATATTTCCTATATGGCTTGATTTTAAAGGTGGAAAAGGTGTGGCTACTGGTATAGCAGTTTTCATGGCTTTACTGCCATTATTAGGAATATTGGCTTGTTTATATTGGTTGGTAACTTTTTTTATTACCAAGATCTCCGCTGTTGCTGCTATGGTTACTTTTGCTTTAGTGCCAGTAACGGCCTATTTTCTAAGCTACGATCCGCGCTTAGTTTTAGCTTCTGCCTTTTTATCAGTAATCGTGATTTGGCGACACACCGATAATATTAAGAAATTACTTTCTGAATAGAATTTGTGTATTATTCAGTAATAGTAGCGTAATAGATAGCATACACATTACTAAAGGCATTAATTCTCCAGGGGTTGGTGCTGTGCTGAGTATGCGCAGAAAAGCCAGTGGGGGTAATAAATGTAAGAATCCCAAGATTGCTGATACAGTGAACTTTTCTTCGCTGTTAGATAGTAGAATAATAGTTATGTTTGAAAAGAGCATAGGTACACTAAAATATACTAAGCCAAATAAAGCAAAAAATATTTCTGGTTGATCTAGATAATTGAATTGATGCATTACGGAAAGCAAGAAACTAGAGCTTGCCAGTATAAAGCTACCAATCTGGATAGATTTTTTTATAGAAAATATTTGATGAGTTTTTACTGAAAATAATCCGCCTAATAAATATCCGCTTAGCACTATTAAATGATGAGCAGAAAAATATTCTGGAGTTTGTTTCAGATCGTCAATAACCACGAAAGATGCTGTGGCTACGTATATGTAAAATACAGAAGCAACTATTCCGTACATTAAGGCATACACTAATATTTTTGCGTTCATTACTGAACGATAATTATGTAATATTTTCTTGATATCTATATTAGAGATATGAGCATTTGGTGCTGTTTCTGGTAAGGTTTTGCCTAATAAATAAATCAAGCAACACCACATAGACAAGAATGTGAAACAATGTTGCCAACCAATATTTGTGACTATCCACCCCGATACTACCATCAACACCCCAGGTACTAAAACAAAAGAAAGGGAAGTGTAAGACGTAATTCTCCTTGCATCTTGAGAGTAATAGATATTGTTAATAGTAGAGTATATGGTGACAAAACCACATCCAGCTCCCATTCCAGTGATTAATCTTCCTATTTTCATTACATCAAAGCTGGAAACTAGGTAGCTCAGATAGCAGATAATAGTGCCAGCTAGGCAGATCATAACTCCTGTGTTGAGAGTTTTTTTTATGCCCAGACCTTTGATTAATGGGGCATATATTATCTGGCCTATAATATAGCCACATACGAAGTAGGTTACCACATTTTGAGTAGCGTTTCTTCCTATATCGAAATATTTTGCCATGTAAGGTAGAGAGGGACTTATAAAGGCCGACGTCATTGATGCAAAAGAAATGATGATGACAAATACTAGTATGTGAGGCGGGGTAGTCTTGATCTTGTATTGCATGTTCCCCCCGCCGCGTTACTATTTTTCTATAAATGCATGCCAGAATGTTGCTGTTATTGGATCCAACAGGTATTGTAACATGGTTCTTTCACCCGTGACAATCATCACGTCTGCCATCATTCCAGGGTATAATTCATAATTACGGTACTTGGAGATGCTCTTTAGTTCTTCTGGGTCTACAGAGATTTGCACCTTGTATTGTAACCCGCCTTGCTGAAGCACAGCACTTGCTTGTGAAGGGTGATATTGAGATGGTTCAACCACATCTGAAGAGATGCTGGTTACTGTCCCTTCGAAAGGCGCTACGCTTCTATGTTTAAATGCAGAGATTCTGATTTTTGCTTTGAGACCAACATGCACGGAATCAATGTCATCAGGTCTGACATAAGCTTCTATAATCAAATTGTCATCTTTAGGTACAACAGTCATTAACGTTGCTCCTGAGGGAATGGGTGATCCTATAGTATGGAACTGAATTTGGTTGACTGTGCCATCTACCGGTGATGTTATTAGCAATCTATCAAAGGACTCTTTTGTGGCGACTATTCTTGCTTCATAGTCGCTTAAGCGAGTGATTAAATTAGCTTCACGTTCTTGTCTTTGTAATAATGACTCTTTAGAAAGAAACCCTTCCTTATATAGTTTTTCTAAATCTACCAATTGTTCTTTGGCCACTGCCAATTGTTTTTGGGTCAATTGACTTTGCGTTCTAAAAGATTCTAGCTGAGTGCGAACAGCTGTATCGCTAAGTTTCATCAAGGGCTGACCAGCTTTTACGGCTTCGCCTTCTTTGACGTATATTTTGTCGATTACTCCACCTTCTCGGTGTTGAATAATTTGCTTATGGCTTGAAGGCACAACGAAACCAGTGGCATGAGAAGAGCTGTCAAGCGGAGCCAATCCTGACCATAATCCAGCTACTACAAATGTGAAGAAAGCTACCCAGAATCCGAAAATAACTGGAGGTCTTGCTTGTTGTAATAAGCTGTTTCTATTAGGCCCGTCTTTTTTTATGATATAATCTACGGCCGAATCTATCCATTTTAATGAAGCCACAAAAGACTTCTTAAGATTTGCTGCAGTAAACACCTTTGCTTTCTCAACGGATTCTTGCAGTTTTCCTTCCTTTTTGTGTCCCTTCATCAAGGCTTCTTTTAACGCTTCTAGCGCTTGTGGATTGTGTTTTAATTTTTCTTCAAGTGCAGCTCTGATATCTTGGGGTGAGCTTGGACCTTTACTTTGTTGTGGTTCCGTAGAAGGATCGCCAAGTTTTACTGAGTATCCAATATTGAGATCGTTACTTTCAGTTTTGCGTGTGCTTGCTTTGGAACTAGGTTTGTCTTTTTTTGTGTTTTTATCCATAATTCTTTAGCTCTTTGTTATTGTGGTTTTTGATTGTTAAACCTTGCCATAATTTCATCTCTTGTACCATAAGCAACAACCATTCCTTCTTGCAAAATTAAAATCATATCAACAAATGAAAGGACGTTAGGTTTATGCGAAATTATGATGGTCGTGATCTCCTGTTCTTTGCAGTTATTTAATGCTTGCATTAAAGCAAGCTCACCTTTGTCATCTAGGCTTGCATTTGGTTCGTCTAAGATAATTACTTTTGGGTTGCCATAAAATGCCCTAGCAAGAGCGACCCTCTGTCTTTGTCCGCCAGATAATGATGTGCCGCCAATACCGATATCAGTTTCATATCCCTCAGGTAATCTGGATATTATGTCATGTGCTCCGGCTAATTTTGATGCCTTGATAACTTCATCTGGATCAGGGTCTGATTCCATACGGGCGATATTCTCTTTTATTGTGCCGTTAAATAATTGCACTGCTTGAGGTAAATAACCCATGTGTTTGCCGAATTCCTCTCTCTTCCAGGATGTTACGTCTATGTCGTCTAGCCTTACATGTCCTGAAGTTGGCTTCCATACACCTACCAATAATCTTGATAATGTTGATTTGCCGGCTGCGTTAGCTCCGATTATTGCCAATGATTTTCCAGCTTCTAGAGTAAAGCTTACTCCTTTTAGCGTGTGGTTTAGTTGGCCACCTGGATTTTTTGGTGGATGAGCAAAGAATACGTTTTCTACAGAAATCTTGCCAGATGGTTTGGTAATAAATATTCCTTCGTCTTTATGTGTGCCTGCATTTAGGAATTCCATAATTTTTTTATAAGACTTCGAGGCAGTGCTTGCTTGTTTCCATATTTCAACGATAGCGTCAAATGGGGCTAGGGCTCGGCCAACTATAATAGATGATGCTATCATATAACCAGCGGTCATGTCTTTGCCACCTGTAGTGATCACAAGATAAGCGCCAATGCCCGTGACAGCAACTTGTATCAGTGCTCTAAAAAATTTGGTGGTGTTAGAGATTATGCCGTTTCTGTAGCTTGCTATCGATTGCATCTGCAGACTATGGCTATTAACGGCTGACCAGCGTTGCTGTATCCTCTTCAACATTCCCATTGCCTGAATAGTTTCCGCGTTTCTTGTGGACATTTCAGCGATTTGATGGCTCTTCAGATTGCTTTCTGATGACGCAGCCAGAGTATCGTTGATGGCGTAGGCGTTTAAAAATGCCATGAATAGGGCAAGTAAAATAGCAAATACTGTAAGCCAACCTAAGTAAGGATGTATTAAGAATACTACTATTATGTATGCAAAGGACCATGGGGCATCGAATAAGCTATTAATACCTACGCTGGTTAAGAACATTTTTATGTTACCAAATTCCCTAATTACTTGGCTTCCGCTTAGAGATGGTCTGACGGATGAGGTGACTATCGCATGAGCAAATAATTTTGGAGAGATTCGCCTATCAAGCCATTCTCCGGTTTTGATCAAAACAAACGATCTTGCTACTTGGAGTAGGGTATGAGACAGATAAATAAAGAATATAATGAGCGTTAGCATTATCAAAGTATGCTTATTGTAGCTACCTAATACTCTGTCTAGAACTTGCAAAGAATATAGCGGGGTAATAAGGTTTAGTAAATTCACGCCGAACGAAAAGACAAACGTGACAAGTAGCGCGTAGCGACAATCCCTAAGCGCTGCTGTTAACGGGTTTTCGTTGTCTTCTTCTCTTGCGACCAAAGGTTTATCCATGAAATCTCCTTTTATATATGTTTTATGCTAACAAAAAAAAGTTAACCAAATGTAAATGGTGTTACAATATGCATACCGTAATAAAATATGTCTTGTGTTGAGAAAATACAAGTGTCGTTATTGATTTTTAAATTTATAGGTCGTTTATGTATTTGTATAGAGGTGATGATGGCATTATCACTTTTTCATACAAAGCTATTTTACGTGATAAAATTGCCATTTACCATTTATAAGGTTAGCTTTCACGTGCTGGAAACGTTTAGGTTATTATTCCGAATCTAGGAGTATAGAATAAATCGTTATAAATCTAAAATGCAACAATGCCTTCTTGAGAGTGGTTTAGTATGTCGCGGCCATCCCATTGCCTGAAGCCTTAGAAGTGTGTAGGTTGGCGGAGGAAGGGGGATTCGAACCCCCGAGACATTTCTGCCAACACGCTTTCCAGGCGTGCGCCTTAAACCACTCGGCCATCCCTCCTAATGAAGTCCCTATAATAGACAGAATAAAAATGAAATCAATCGTATATTATTTCTTTTCAACTATTGATATCCATGATAATAAGGATCAAAAGTAAATTTTTATTTCGAGTATGGACATAAATAAAATATCTTGTGGGAAAAATCCTCCGGAAGAAGTGAATGTTGTAATAGAGATTCCTGCTGGTGGAGCTCCTGTTAAATACGAGTTTGACAAGGATTCTGGCGCTTTATTGGTTGATAGATTTATGCAAACCCCTATGCATTACCCGCAGAATTACGGTTTTATACCACATACTTTGTCTGGTGACGGAGATCCATGTGATGTTTTGGTGGTAACTAGAGCTCCATTAATGCCAGGAAGTGTCATTAAAGTAAGGCCCGTAGGCGTTTTGTTGATGGAAGATGAATCTGGTGCTGATGAAAAAATCATTGCTGTACCTACAGATAAGTTGGATATTTATTACAGTGACATCAAAACATACAAAGACTTTAACCAAGCTTGTTTGTCTTCAATAGAGCATTTTTTCTCTCATTATAAAGATTTAGAGAAAGGAAAGTGGGTGAAGATCAAAGGTTGGGAAGGTGAAAACACAGCAAAAA
>Ga0114980_10002853_pt1 | contig 12027 bp, 11 predicted proteins | sample S_140806_EF_Meta_FD_87018 | JGI IMG/M metagenome (GOLD analysis project Ga0114980, IMG submission 87018) | Freshwater microbial communities from Lake Simoncouche, Canada to study carbon cycling - S_140806_EF_MetaG | ecosystem: Environmental > Aquatic > Freshwater > Lake | place: Lake...
CTACCGCATCAAACCTTGGTGCATGGGGTGGTGCAACAAACGCCACAAGAACTGATTTAGGAATAGGAACCTTTACATCTTTAGCAAGAAATCATATTGAAACATTAGCTGCTGGAAACAGAGGTTTATATATTGCTGGTTTTGCATCACAAACAGCTAACTTATTGCAGATTGATGCAACAACATCTGGAACAAACTATGTAACTGTGGGTGCTGCAGGCTCGGTGGGTATTGGCACTGCTACTCCCACTCAATCATTACATATTCAAAATGGCATCAGGCTAACTGGTAGATTTTTTGACAACAACAACAATAGTGGCACCACCGGCCAAGTACTAGCCGCCACTGCGTCGGGATTAGCATGGACATCTGCGGGCAGCGGCACAATATCCGGTTCTGCTGCAGCTAGCCAAATTGCCTATTTTGCTTCGGCGTCAAATATAACCGGTATATCTACTTTTGTATACTCCAATAATAATGTTGGCATTGGAACTGCTACACCAACACAAAATCTACATGTACAAGGTGGTGCAAGATTTAATGGACCAATTTATGATTCAAGCAACTCCACTGGTGGCGCAGGACAAATACTATCCTCTACAGTTACTGGTGTAGCATGGACTAATGCAGGCGCGGGCGGCGGTGGAACTATTACAGGTTCTGTGGCATTAAACCAAGTGGCCTTTGGTATTTCAGCTAATAGTATTCAAGGTAGTAATAATCTTTGGTTCAATGGCAGCAGCTTGGGTGTTGGAACATCTTCTGTAACGCAAACACTCACTGTTCAAGGAAACGCAACAATTTCTGGAATTACTACATCTGGAACATTTTCGGGGTCTGGTTCATTAATTACAAGCTTAAATGCTTCTAATTTATCCACTGGAACGGTTCCAAGTTCAACAATTTCTGGTACATATTCCGGCATCACTTCTGTTGGAACGTTGTCGCAGCTATTTGTTTCTGGATTTAGCACGGTATTTGCATTGTGGCTTGATGCTCAACTTTATGATATTAATAATTCATCAGGCTCCACAGGAGATATTTTAACATCTATAGGAACAGCCGCCGCGTGGTCTTCTGCTACTTCACTTGGAATTGTCACTGGTTCCGCCTCTGCAAACCAAATTTCATATTGGAATAATACCAATCAAATAGCGGGTATTTCAACGTTTGTAATTGTTAATGGCAACATTGGAATAGGAACAGCTTCACCACAGCAACCTTTACACACAATAGGAACAGCAAGGTTTGATGGAACATTGATTCTTAATTCAAACTCCACTGACACAAAAACACAAAGAATATTTGCTGGGGCTTCAAGTTCAACAACATCCACATCATTTGTTACTGTTGCCTCAATTAATGTGCCCACTGGATATCAATTGTCTATCGAAGGAAAAGCAAACGGTTGGTTTTCTACAACATTAAATGAAGCAGGAACATTCTTTGGAGTATTCTTTAATTCTATAGGAATTACAAGTATTGTTGGCACAACAGATATTATGTCTAAATATACAGGATCAAGCGGAAACTTTACATTAAGTGCTTCAGGCGCCAACGTTCAAATACAAGTAAAATCGGATTCAGTTATTAATTTATGGCTTTGGAAGACACAATACGACTATTTACTCACACAAAACATATAAGGATTTATGCTCTATATTTGAGAATAAATTAAAAAGTCAATGAGAATATTTAATGATGCTATAGAAAACTCAGTGGGTGTAAATTCGTCTAATGGCGGCGAATTTATTGGCATTGGATATTCTTTTTCCGTGCCGCCAGCAAATGGTTTAATCGTTCAAGGGAATATTGGAATTGGCACAGCATCAGCCGCCCAAGCCCTTGTGGTACAAGGAAGCGCATTAATTTCTGGATTCGTCACTTCCGTGGGTTTCTTTGGTCCAGCAACAAATCTCACTAATTTAAACGCTTCTAATATTACACAAGGCACAATTGGGTCTGCTTATGTATCTGGTTCTTACACGAATATTACACAAATCGGCACCCAATCCCAACTAAATGTCTCTGGATTTGTTACTTCCACAGGTTTCTTCGGTCCTGGAACAAATCTTACCAATCTAAACGCCTCTAATCTCGCTTCTGGAACAGTCCCTTCCTCTGTAATCACAGGAACCTACTCAGGAATCACATCTGTTGGAGCGTTGTCCCAACTAAATGTCTCTGGATTCGTCACTTCCACAGGTTTCTTCGGTCCTGGAACAAATCTTACCAATCTAAACGCCTCTAATCTCGCTTCAGGGACGGTCCCAAGTGCAAGAATCTCAGGAACTTATTCAGGAATCACATCTGTCGGAACATTGTCCCAATTAAATGTTTCTGGTATTGCAACATTTTTAAGTAATGTTTTTACATCTTCTATTTCCTCTGTATCAAACATAGATTTTAATATCAATACCCAGGGTCTTGCCACTGCGCCTGGGCGGATGTTCTGGGATGTAGATCAACAAGAATTAGCAATTTCTCTTCTTTATAATGGAGAAATAGCACATATTGGGCAAGACCAAGTGCAGCAAATATACAACAATACAGGAGCTACTCTTGGCGTGGGCACTGTTGTTTATTATAATGGTGTTTACTCTGGATGGCCCACAGTAAGCTTAGCTGATTCAACAGTTTTTAATCGCGGTGTTGGAATTGGTGTGATTCAAAATGCTATAGCTTCTAGCAGCTATGGTTACATTCATATCTCCGGCCCTATCTTAATGAACACCACTAGCTTCTCCACTGGGCCAATCTATTTATCCACTGTTCCTGGAATTTTGACAAGTGTTCAACCATCATCGCCAAATTTTAGCGTAAATGTAGCTTATGCCATTAATAGCCAAACCAATGGACAGATTATAGTTTGGCCCGGTTCACCCCTACGCGTGAACCAAACTGGTTCAATTTTATTCGCGGATGCTCAGGGTAAACCAGGAAGTAGTTTCACCAGCTTTTTCATAGATGTATCAGGTGGAACCTACAATGTAGGAATAGGAACTAATGTAGCACCTAATCGACTTTCTGTTCAAGGTAATGCAAATTTTGCTGGTAGCGTTTCAATTTCTACATCTCTTACTTTAAATGCCGCACAAGGCACTCCACCTCTGATAATTAACTCCACCACACAGGTGAATAATTTAAATCCACAATACTGGTCTGGAAACACCTATCCCGCAACACAAGTAGGCGATATGTTTTATGCTTCTGGAGTAGGAGGATCTACTTTAGCAAGGGTGCCACCTAATACAACTTCTGGCTTGCAATTTTTAGGACAAGCAGGAGATGGAGTAACAGCAGGGGCACCCAGTTGGCAAAAAATACCAACAACAGGTTTTCTTAATTATTTCATGAATGGAGTGGCCGCCACTAATGTGCCTGGTGTATATCAATTATCTTCGGTATCACCCACCGGAATTGGTACACTAACCACTGTATTTAATTCAGCAGGCACAATTGGATTAGGTTCGTTTATTAACGATCCAGGTGTTCCGAATTTATCTTATCTTCCTGCTGGTAATTTAATATCATATGTTTGGTTAACACAGACAACTAATCAAGCGGGAAGATTTGCATCTGTCAGTGCTACATTTTATGAAGCAAATGGTTTTGGCACGGTAATAGGGATTATTGGAACAACTAATTCTGTGACCATATCTGCTACACCGTTTGAATACACACTTACGTATGCTCAGAGCAATGTTTATAATTTACAATCAACATCATCTAGAATTAAAGTAAATCTAAATGCAACCACCACTGGCAACACAAATACAATACTTGTTCAATATGGCAATGGAACAAATTCTTATGTGAACATTTCTGCGCCAGGTGCTGATGTTACAAATTTTGTTCCTTATACTGGGGCAGTTAAGGATATAAACATTGGAAATTTTGGTATCACGCTAAATAATCTAGATCTAAATTATTCTCCAATTGGAATAAATACTATTCCAGGTAGAATTACTTGGAATTCTTCAGCAGGCAAACCTCAGGTGGGACTATTTTATAATAATGAAACAGCAAATCTTGCTGGTAATGTCACACTGGTTTATAACAACACTGGATCTGTCGTAGGAGTGGGAAGTGTAGTTTATATAAATGGCGTGGCTGGGGTCAACACCGCTGTTCCCACAATTGGATTTGCTGACAATTTAATTTATTCACGCGCGCTTGGCGTGGGCGTGGTATCTAAACTAATAGGAATAGGAAGCTATGGATATATTCATGTTGCTGGAACAACTAATATGGATACATCCAAATTTAATGCAGGTGATATTTTGTATGTTGGTTCTTCTGCTGGTATTTTAACAAACATATCTCCTTATTCTCCTAATTTCAATGTTGTAGTTGGTGTTGCATTGAACAGCAACGTAAATGGATCTATTCTTGTTCAGCCATCCTCTCCAAATAGATTTAACAGCCAGGGAACTTTATTATTTTCTAATAGCCAAGGTTTACCTTATGGAATAACCACAGCATTTTTTATTGACGATGTCTCTGGCACATACGGACTAGGTATCGGCACAACCGCTCCAGGAGCTAGACTTGAGATTAATGTCTCAAATTATCCAAATAATAAGGCCATACTACTTCGCGGAGCCGCTGGACAACTAGCAAACATTTTTGAAATTAGAGATAGCAATAATGTAATTTATAATTCTATTAGTGGTATAGGATCGGTAGGCATCGGCACACCCACACCTACCCGAGCTTTGCATGTTCAAGGAGCCACAAGGCTAACAGGCGGTATATACGATTCAAATAATCAGATTGGGTTAGCTGGATCAGTTTTGTCATCAACAGGAACTGGTGTGGCGTGGACTAACGCTGGAACAATTGGTATTAATCAAATTGCTTTTGGCAACGGCGCAAATTCAATTACTGGATCTTCTACATTTGTTTACACTGGCCTCGGCTCTGTTGGTATTGGCACAGCCACTCCCACACAGTTATTACATATCCAGGGGAACACAAGGTTAACAGGTGCTTTTTATGATACTAATAATCTTCCAGGATCTCAGATTGGAGTGGTAACACAATATCTAGCTTCAACGGGCACTGGTGTAACCTGGGCACCAGTTAAAAGGTCGCTTGTTACTCAATTAATGACAGCTTACACTCCTTCAGCAACAGGTGTTGATTCTGGCATGTTTATTGTTCCTCAAGATCCGAATGATGGTGTAAGCACAATGAATTTCACATTTAAACGAGTTAATGTGCGCGTGGAAACACCCTCTACCGGAATTTCCACAATCAATGTTGTTAAATATATTGGCACATCAAATGCCTCGGGTCTGCAAACAGCAATATTATCTAGTAATATCATTCTTACAGGAGCATCCACATATGAAGGATTTTCTACATCATTCGCCACAGGATTTTCTACTTGTGCATCTTCAGATAAGCTCGCGGTTAATTTTATTGGCTACTCCACTTCTCATAGCAATTTTACTGTAGAAATTATAATGAGAGAGACTTAAACAATGGCAATCACAAGGGTTAGACAAACTAATGCTGGAACGGGCAACAAGACAGCAGTTACAACGTGGACTTTAACTTTGTCTGGAACACCAACAGCAGGAAATACATTATTGCTATATATTGGCAGTATCAACGCACTTTCAGTTACATCTATCGTGCAGGGCGGCTCCAATTCCAATTGGACTTCAGTATATACATCTACTAATACAAACACTAATGTGTACGTATATGCATTAAATGTAACAGCTGGCTCGAATACTACAGTAACTTTAACTCTTGGTTCTGCAAACAATCGATTTTATTCCATTTGTGAAGAAATATCGGGTCTGGTAAATACTAGTTGGCTAGATAAATCCACAAACACTATCTCTGCCTCCACCAACACTCCTACCACTGGCACAACAGCTACAACTACCAGCTCTAATGAATATTGGGTAAATCTTTATTTTTATTATTCTCTTGACGGTGATGCTCAGGGCTCTTCTCCCACAAATAGTTACACATTATACAACTCTGGCACTCCAATAAGATTCAGTGATACTGGGTGGGTCGGCGGTTCTAATGGAGTAGTACCTGCTTTGTTTTCGGGAGTGATAATGGCTTATAAAATTGTTTCTGTAATTGGCACAGCCGGCGGTGGCATTACAGATTCTCTGATTGCTTCAGCTGCCTATAATTCAGTGGCTTTAGCTTTCTCTGGAACAGCAGGCGGCGTAATAGCAAGAAGAAGAATCTCCACTTCTTTTTTGTAGGTATAATCAAACAAAAAATCGTATATTAAAATTGCTATGTTAAACTCATTTGAATGGGTTGCAAATTTAGCAAAACGAATCAAAGTGGATTTTTCTACGTTTGTGTCAGAAATGGTACAAATTTTCAATATTGTCTATGTTGACAAATATTATGAATACAATTGCAAGCAATGTGGCCGCAAAAGTACAGTAGAGCTTTGTAAATCTTGCGACTATTGAAAACAATCGACACTACCATTAATCCACTTAGAAATAAGTGGATTTTATTTTTTCTCAATAATTTTTGTTTTAAGATATTCTTTTTGGTCTTTGCCCATATCTTCGTTGGCAATTGTTTCAATCACATCAAAATCTTCAATCTTATCAAGAAATGATATTAATTCTAAACATTCCTTCCCCACGGTTCCTTTAGGCGTGACAAGGATTTTGCCTTTTTCATCAATTTCAATAATCAATTCTACTTTTTTGCTCATATTATTTTCCCCGCATTAATTGTTATGGTTTTGTCTTTGCTTTTTATCTCAGAGCTAATTGAAAATTTATGTTTTTTTAGGGCTGATTTAATTGCAATCAAAGCATATGCTTGTTTTACCTTATCCGACACCCCTTTGTGAGAATCATAATCTGAGCAAATCATAGTATACTCTCGTTTTTCTTCATTATAAGAAAAACCTAAATCATTTGATGCGCTAGAAATTTGTTTTTTAGGGACGATTATTTCAGCTTTCTCTTCTCTTATATCATTTTGATAACCAGAAAGATTGTGTTTTTCTTTGTAGATAACAGGGTCATAGCCTAAATATTTCAGGCAGTCAATTAAAGTTTCTTGATCTTTAAACGAACAATCGATTTTTTTATAAGCTGACATTATCTGTATTTCCTATTTTGTATTGAGGCATAAGTTCCATAAATGGTCTATTGCACACAGGGCAAAGCCATAAATTGTTTGCCACATCCTTAGATATTTTTTCAAAATTACTGTACTTCTCACCTAAGTTTATTAGATTTCCCGTGCTTATTTTATACCCATTGCTGGTTGCTTCAGGTATTTCTCCATAGCATTCCGTGCAACCCAATAATGTTTTCATTCCTTTCTCTTCAGCAATTAGAAATTTATTATCAATAAATTCAAATTTTTGATTTAAAAGAGACAATTCTCTCATTTTAAGCTCAAGTAGTTTATTCATATATATATATTGTAAACTGATCTGTTGTCAATTCATATGTAACTTCATCATATTTTTTTGTGGAAACAAAGGGTTTTTCAGCTTTTTTGAACGAAAACGCCAACACACAATCTGTGTCTTCTTTTGCCTTAAATGCTTGATATAATTTAACCAAATTCTTATCTACAGGCCCAGTGGACTCATAGTGTAATTTTTTTTTAGCCCCATCAAAAAGTTCTTGCAAGATTTCTATAACATCTTGCATTTCAAGCGGCAAGTTATTTCTCCATTTAATGAAAGGGTCCATAATTGTGTTGTACAATTATGGATATGCCTGTAAGTTTATTATTTGCTGAAGAAGCCAGAAAAAAGTTGGAAACTGGCGTGAATATGGTAGCCAATGCCGTGCGCGTTACTTTGGGCCCAAAAGGAAGAAATGTTGTCATTTTTAATGAACATGGCTCACCAATTATCACGAAAGACGGCGTGACTGTTGCAAAAGCAGTGGATCTGGAAGACCCTTATGAAAATCTTGGTGCACAATTGTGTAAACAAGTGAGCATGAAGACCAACGAGGTGGCTGGTGATGGAACAACTACCGCAACAGTTTTGGCCCAAGCAATTATTAAAGAAGGATTAAAATATGTAGCGGCTGGCGGCAGCCCCATTGCTTTAAAAAGGGGTATGGACAAGGCTCTCAATACTGTATTAAGTCTTATAGATGAAAAGTCACAAGAAATCACAGATCGAACACAAATTGAATTTGTGGCGGCAATTTCCGGAAATGAGCCAGAGGTGGGGATTGTCGTTGCTGATGCAATTGAAGCGGTAGGAACTGACGGGATCATAACTTTAGAAGAATCTAAAGAGCGAGAAACTTATTTCCGCATGGTAGATGGATTTACATATAACCAGGGTTTTATTTCTCCTTACTTAATCAGTGATACCTCAAAAAATATTGCCGATTATAAAGAAGTGAGTTTTATTTTATTCGACGGCGAAGCTGCCGCGTTTGAAATCCTTGTGCCTATTCTTGAAAAAGTGGGCCAGAAAAGCAAAGGCAAACCATTAATGATTATCGCTGAATCTTTTTCCCCAGAAGTTATTCAGACCTTGTATATGAATAAAATTCGTGGAGGCCATCAATGGATTGCTACAAAAACTCCTGGCTTTGGTGAACAAAAGAAAGAAATGATCCAAGATATTGCCGCGCTTGTTGGAGGAATGGCATTTAATGTTCATTTACACGAAAAATGGGATGATCAATTTCTTGGCTATGCTAAGAGGGTAGTGGTGGCAAAAGATCACACCACTGTAATAGAAGGAAGAAGCAACCCTGAAGTACTTGCAGATCGTGTTGATTTGATTAAAGCAATGCTTGAAACAGAAGAGTCGGAATATAATCGTGAAAAATTAAATGAAAGATTAGGTAAACTCAATGGCGGCATTGGTGTAATTAAGATCGGCGCATCCACTGAAACTGAATTGAAAGAAAAGAAATATCGATACGAAGATGCTTTAAACGCAACCAGAGCCGCCATTGAAGAAGGAATAGTTCCCGGTGGAGGCACTTGTTTAATTAGGCTTTCTAATCTTGTGGAAGAAAACACCGAATTGGATGAAAAAGACCCAGATGAACTTAAAGGGGTGAGAATACTCACAGAAGCAATGAACGCGCCGTTTAGACAAATTTGCGATAATGGTGGATATTCAGCCGACGCATTGGGTGTAGTAATTTTTGAAAAACCATTTGAATATGGCTTCGATGCAAAATATAATAGAATCTGCGATTTATATGCAGCAGGTGTTATTGATCCCGCCAAAGTTACAAAAACAGCGCTGACAAATGCTGTAAGTATCGCTTCTCTTGTTCTTACCACAGAAACTTTAATCGCTCCAATTATTGATAAAAGCGAAAAGATTTTGATGGCCGACCCAATGTATTGATCGTATACAAATTATGAAAGTAAAGATAGGCAATTTGACCACCACATTACCCAAAGATGTGGTGGCATCACATATGGCTAATTTAATTACGACAAGACTAATTATATTGGACAAAGAAAAAGATTTCAAAAAAGCTTTCACTAAATATAAAGATTTGGTTTTAATGTTTTTTAGAGAAAATAAAAAATTTGTTTTCTCTTTTAGTGATGAAAAATGGTACGATGAATTTAATAGTTTTCACGAAAAACAACATGAGCTTATGCTCCAAGATATTGTGTTTAAATTCTCAGATGGATCAACATGGTCAATACCGCTCTTGGATGTCGCGAATTTAAAAATTCTTCAAGAACCAGAAAAGAAACACAATAGAAATTCCCTTCTGTCTGCTCCTTTAGACTTGGTTACCTGGGCACAAGAAAAATTAACATGGAATCAAATTGAAAATTTCGCGATATTAAGGAATTTGGATAGTCCGGAAAATTCGTATAATAATGAATGGCCCTCAGTGGCTAAAAAAGTTATCAAGTGGCATTATGAAATTGAAAACAAATCTTCTAAATCCTAAGGATTTTAATCAAAATTTAAAACGTACTCAGCCATATTAAAAATGGCGTGAAGAAACTCATAATCTTTAACACATATTCGATTAACAAAAATTGTAAAATAAAAAAATGTCAGAAAATTTTAATTCAAAGTGTGAAAATTTACCGTGCTTGAACTATAAGCACGCACTAGGGACAGAAATTACACTTGATTTTTATGAATGCTCTTGTGATTTCATGTCAGATTTAGATGAACATAAAAAAATGTTTAAGCGCGCCACTGACTCTGCAAATTTAAACATAGTGAACGAATGTTATCATCAGTTTTTTCCAATTGGATTAACGGCATGCGCAATTTTGTCCGAATCTAATCTTAATATTCATACATATCCTGAATATGATTATGTTGCTATTAATTTATTTTATTGTGGCAAAGATGTAATACCAAAAAATTGCATAAAAGAGATGTTTGATTTTTACAATCCAGGAAGAATTGAAATAAAATCATTTGCCCGTGGAATTGCCAATTATTAATTAAATAGGTAAACATTCAACAATTCAGAAAATATTAGTATGCTTCAGCCAAATATTAATGCAAAACAAATCAAAGAATTATCTTATGATAGCACTCTGCAGCCAGCGGCTACATCAATCAACTTCACTGTAGAAAACTGCCATGTTAATTCTTACATAGAACAGATTGTGTTAAATTTTGCTTCAGCAGATTCTTCCGCTTCAAATATATCTTGTACTCTATTGGATAGAGGTAATGGATATACAAGCGCTATCAATGGTTACTTGCCGATAACTTTTGCAGTGATCGGTTATACCACATCTCCCGTGATAAATCAGAATGTCATCACAAATTCTGCAAATACACAAACTGTAATTTATGTGAATGAATCAGTTCAAGATTCCGAAGGAATTGGCAATATATATGTGAAGCTTTCTAAATCCTCAGGAACATTCAACACTTCATTTACGATGACTGTCATTTACAGGCCAGAATCCACATATAACAACAGACTAAACACTCTTGACCAATTAGATAACAGAAAACCACAAAGAGTGCTCTCTCAAGTGGGTGTGGGAACATATGGAGATCCCGCTTCAATTATGACAGATCAGACAAATGCGGTAGCCCAAAGAACAAATCCAAGAAACAACGTGGATACCGTTAGCTATGGATTTACAGTATTTTCCACAAGTCCAATCTTCTACTTTGGCACTCCTGCTCAGACAAAAAGATGGTTTATTGGATTCAATAAAGATAACACCGCAAATGTGGGCATTGTCACTTTTTCTTACTTCAATGGATCTAGTTTTGTGGGTTTGGCCACCACTCAAGTGGCAAGTGGCGCACTTGGGCCAGGTACTTATCAGTTTGCAAACGATGGTGTGGTTATATTCACCCCGCCCTCAAACTGGTCTGCTCTTAAGATGACAAATGACCCATTAACACAATACAACACCACTATCAACAATCTGCAATTTAATGGAAGCTACGGTGGTGTATCACAAGTTATTACTACAAACAACACTGTTTTTAATCCAAGTATGTTCTGGATTCAGTGTCAAGTGGGATTTGCTACAACATCTAGTATAAATATTTCCACCGTGGTGCCTCTTATTTCGCCAGATCATCCTGTAACTGTAAGAAGAAGATTGCTTGGCTAAAAAAGGTATATTTTATTTATCTTCGAATAAAGTAAATATGCCCGAAAAGGTGGGCAATAAAAGGAGAATAAATCTATGCCAGTAATACATTATCCATCAGGTTATTATGGACCAGGAATTAGTTCTACGTACAATAACGTAGTCACTCGTCGGCTCGCCATCAAAGATAGAGTAGCTTTTGCTCCATCAACTAGATTTGGAGGCCAATACATGGAGCCAAAAGGCACCCTCGCGCCTTATAACAGCACAATCGGGGACGCGGTGGGCGCAGTTCAACAGCTTCTACAAGAACTCAATTTAATTTCACCGCTTATGCCAGATTTGGGCACTCCGGTGATCTTGAATACGGTGGGCGTTGCCACCAACTTGCTCACTACATATAATGGTATTGCAGTGTCTTACATTGGATCACAGGCTACCGCCAACAATGTTGGCGCAGGTTTTGGTATTTCAACA
>Ga0114980_10002855_pt1 | contig 12009 bp, 6 predicted proteins | sample S_140806_EF_Meta_FD_87018 | JGI IMG/M metagenome (GOLD analysis project Ga0114980, IMG submission 87018) | Freshwater microbial communities from Lake Simoncouche, Canada to study carbon cycling - S_140806_EF_MetaG | ecosystem: Environmental > Aquatic > Freshwater > Lake | place: Lake...
CAAGCTGAGTTTGTGTCAAGGCATTAATATTAGCAGTTGTTAAGCCAGCAAGTTGTCTTGAGCTTAGTGCTCCTAATTGAGCGCTAGTCAATAAGGCCATGTTGGTCACACCAAGCCCATTTAACTGAGTAGTGCTCATCTCAGCAAGTTGAGCGGTAGATAATACCGCTAAGTTAGCTGCAGTTAATCCGGTTAATTGAGCAGTAGTCAGACCGGCAATTGCTGAGGTACTAATTTTCTTAATATTATCAGTACCAAGAGCATTGAAAGCAGCAGTAGTAAAGGCTCCAACCTGACTTGATTCTAAAAGTTGAACTTGAGCAGACCCAAATGCTACTGAATAAGTTGCATCTAATGCTGCAATTTGTTTTGTAGATAGACCTACGATTGCATCTGTACTAATTTTTTCAATGTTATCCGTTCCCATTGATGCAAAAGCTGCAGTACCCAAAGCGCCGATCTGAGTAGAGCTGAGTAAGGCCGTTTGGGTCGTTGTCAAGCCTACTGCATTAGCAGATGTAAGACTGGCTATCTGAGTAGTACTCAAAGCACCAAGCTGAGTAGCAGTTAAGACTGAAACTGCTCTTGTTGATAATGATGATAGCTGTGCAGTGGTAAGTGCAGCAGTTTGCGTAGTTGACAGGCTCGCTACCAGATCAGAATCTAAGGCGCTTAGTTGGGCAGTAGTCAAGCCTGCTATCGCACTAGTAGATAAACCTAAAATAGCACCCGTTGAAGCGCCCGCAGTCAAGGCGTTCAATGTATCTGTAGTCATCGCAGCTACCTGGGAAGCGCTTAGCCCGCCAAGCTGATCAGAAGTCAACGTTGCAGCAGCGGCCGTACTTAAAGCAGCAAACTGTGCTGTAGAAAATGCTGCGAGCTGTCTTGAGCTGTAATCAGTCAGACTTGTCAACTTGCTCATCATTGATGTCGTCATACCAGCTAAAGCGCTTGTAGTAAATGCTTGGAAGTTGTCAGCTGTAAAGCTACCAGCAGTGTTTTGTACTGTTGCTATGATCGCACCAAACTGCGCACTGGTAATGTTAGCGATCTGATCAGAGCTCATATAGCTATATCTGGTCGATGTAATACCTGCCATAGCCTTTGTAGTCAAACCAGCAATGGCGCCTGAAGCAAGGGCCCCAACTCTGGCAGAATCTAAGTTATTTATTTGTGTTGAGGTCAGGCCAGAGGCTTGTACTGAAGTAAATGCTGCAAATTGATCCGAAGTCATTAAAGCTATATTTGTACTTGTTAATGCAGCAATTTGGGCTGAAGTTAAGCCTTTAACTGCGTCAGTACTCAATAGAGCTAACTGTGCACCACTTAAAGAGGCAAGTGCAGTCGTTTTAATGCCAGCAATTTGTGTCGAAGTTAATGCTCCTAGCGCTGTATTGGACAAGGTTGACATATTTGTGCCTAATCCAGCAAGTTGAGTAGAGCTCATTTGACTGACTTGCGAGACCGTTAAATCATCCATACTTCCAACAGGAATTACAGCTAACTGCGCTGCGGTAAATCCTTTGCTTCCTTCTTCTGAAATATCGTCTATTTTAGTTGCATCTATGGCGAATAATTGCGCTGTAGTCAAAGCTGCTACCTGGGTAGAGCTGAGTACGGCAAGTTGGGTGCCACTTAGCTGTCCAAATTTTGCTACTGTTAGATTTGCTAATTGCGAAGTGGTTAATGCAGCAATTGCGTCTGTTGCAATTGCAGTAATAGTCGCATTATCCATGTTATTGAGAGCGGCAGTAGATATCCCAGCTATTTGATCGGAAGTTAACAATCCAGCTTGTGTAACTGTCAGATAGGCAGCATTGCCGGTAGCCAATCCAGCTAACTGAGTGCTTGACAGGGCGCTAAACTGTGCGTTAGTCATTGTTGCAAAGAATCCAGCTGCGCCACCAGTTGTTGCTAGCTTGGCAATCTGTGTGGCTGTGAGGCCAGCAATGGCATCGGTTGTAATGGCTTGAAATTCAGCAATCAAAAAGGTATTTAACGCCGCAGTAGACAGTCCGGCAATCTGAGTTGAAGTGAGTGCTGGAATATAGGTTACTGCTGTTAATGAAGTAGCAGCAGCAGTTCCAACTGCAGCCATCTGAGTGGAGCTCAGGCTAGCTAAATTAGCAGTCCCAAGGGCCAATAATTCAGTACCAGACAATGCTGCAACTTGCTTAGTCGTCATGCCGGCAATCGCATCAGTACTGATGTTATCTAAATCGCTGTCAGTAAGTGCATTGATCTGGCTAGTTGTCAGCGCTGCAATTTGATCCGAACTCAGATAGCTTACTTGAGTATCACTTAAGTAAGCTGCGGCTGCAGTTCCCATGCCCGCTATCTGGGCAGTAGTTAGGGCTGCAATTTGTGCCTCGGTTAAGGCAACTAGGTTAGCAGTGCCAAGAACGTTACCAAGACCTGCTAATTGCTTAGTAGTCAATCCAGCAATTGCATCGGAAGATATGGCTGCAATCTTAGTGGTAGTTAAACCATTCAGGGTGGCGGTACCTAGTCCTGAAATCTGCGTAGATGTTAATGAAGCAATTGTGTCTGAACTTAAGGCCACGAAGTTTGTCGAACTGATTCCCCCAATCTGGGTAGATGTCAATGCGCCAAGTTGGTCTGTACTCAAGTAGCCTACATTGGCAGATAACATTGCATTAAGCTGCTTAGTCGTCATACCAGCAAGCGCATCAGTTGAGATAGCAGACAATACACTTTCAGTTAAGGCATTCATTCCCGCTGTAGTGATCGCACTAATTTGGGTTGAAGTAAGGGCTGCCACCTGATCAGAGCTGATGTAGCTAATGTTGGTACCTAAGGCGGCTATTTGCAAGGTTGTTAGACCAGCAACTGCTTCTGTGGATAGTGCAGAAAAGTTAGTTGTAACAATTTTAGATAAGGCTGCTGTTCCAAGTCCACCAATTTGAGTAGAGCTTAAAGTAGCCAGTTGTTCTGTAGATAGGGCTAAAGCATTAGTCGAAGTCAAACCAGATAACTGGGACGTTGTGAGGCCTGAGATTTCATTGGTAGAGATAGCGCCAATATTGTCAGTACCCAAAACATTAATTTGGGCTGATGAGAAACCGCTAAGCTGAGATGCAGTTAAAGAACTTACTTGCTCAGTAGTCAGATTTCTAAGGCTCGTTGTTGACAAACCTGTCAACTGCGCTGTTGTTAATCCCTTGATAGCATCGGATGTAATTAAGACAATATCGGCAGTTCCCATGCCATTAATTGCTGCAGCACTTAGACCGCTAATTTGTGCAGATGTTAACGCTGCCACTTCGGATGCGCTAAAAGCCTTAACTTGTGACGTACTTAAAGTTGCCAAGGTTTTGGTACTTAAACTGGCAATCTGAGAAGTATCTAAATTGCTGATCACATTATTACTAAGGTATCCCAATACTGAAGTCAAGGAAGCTGATAAGGCATTGAGCTGTTCGGCTTTAAAACCTTCTGCCTGGGCAGAGCCGAAGGCTGCAATCTGCGTAGAAGTCAAGGAAGTGATGACTTTAGAGCTGATAGCAGCTACTTGAGTTGAACTCAAGGCATTAATTTGGCTAGTATCTAGTTGGGCTATCTGTGTTGAGGATAGGATGCTCATTGTTGCGGTGGAAACCGACGAGATATTGCTCGTAGCGAAAATATTTACACCACCGGAGTAGACAGAGAGAGTCATGATGAGACCTTATTTATAAGTAATAACACGTTTAAAGCCCAACTATCATTGCAATAAATGCAATTTTCATGCCCTGATGCTGTGGCAAGGTAGCTAGTTTTGAAAAGTAAAAATTGTTCATAATCTCTTTACGGCAGAGTTCATTGATCTGTTTAATTTTTAAGCCTTAAAATTCATCAAATGAGCCAAAAACACTCAAAAGATACGTTTGGAGCCTCTAATAAAGCAAATTGATTCATATTCTTTTACGGAATAAGCAATTGAGCTGTTTAATATTTACTCTCTCAATAGATGTATTACCCGCTCAAATTTCATCAAATTAGTAAAAAACAATCAAAAGTACCGCTTATTACCTTTATGCACTATTTTGGGGCATTTAAATTCATGTGGCTTTTTTCTTATAGTGGTCCTTCATGGTCTGCAAAAGCTTTGCCTCCAAATTCTTTACAAAGACCTCACTACTGAAAATAGGGTGATTTCGGTCAAAATGGCGATCAAAAATCATCCGCGCACTCGTTCTTGACTCACAAAATTGAACTGCTTTATTGATGTATTCATTCCAATCATGGCAAACAAAATCATTCAAACCTAATTGAATTAGGAGTGATGCGGCCATTCTGGAGACAAAAGTGTTGCCGGGGCAAGTCAGTAAGGGTAAACCCATCCAAATGGCGTCACTACCGGTAATGCCCGCATTGTATGGTGAGGTATCCAAGAATAAATCAGCGCACTGAAAACGGGAGAGGTAGTCCCTTGGGTCAATTGGCTTGGCGAAAATAATGCGCGACTCCTCAATGTCATACTTTCGGACCTCTTTTAAGAGGTTTTCCTTAATGCTGTCGTTTTCCTCAAGTAGCCACAATACCGAGTTAGTGGTCTTTTGTAAGATTTGCATCCAGCGATGAAAGATGCTGGGATTGAGTTTGTACGAGTTAATAATGGCGCAAAAAACAAAGGCATCCTCAGGCAAGCCAAGGGCTGAGCGTTCTGGCTTAGGCGAGTATTGCCGTAAATTGTTATTAATTTGGTAAAAAGGCAGATAAATCGGTTTTGCCCCATAAAAGGGCGCTACTGAAGGTGGCACGACATACTCATCGCACACCATGTAATCAATCTCTTCGATTCCGACAGGGCCCAAGAAACCTAAGTAATGAACTTGGATCGGGGCCGGTCGATACATAAAGATTCCAGGGCGACCACCAGAGGTTAAGCCAACCATATCAAACAGGATATCGATTTCTTGGCTTTGGATTAATTTGGCCGCATCTTCATCGGTGAGCTTATGAATCGGCAATACATGATCCATACCATCCAAAATCCGCTTTCTCCAAGGGCCTTGCTCATCAATAGAGTAATCAAAGCCAAATACTTCAAATTTCTCACGATTATGCAATTCATAGAGCTGGGCAGCTAAGAAGCTGACTGCATGCATCCTAAAGTCACAAGAAACATAGCCGATCCGTATTTTTTTATGTCCATATTTTTTATTACGCTCAACTAGGTGATAAAAATCTTTATTCTTTTTATGCCTTTTTACCCAATCATTGCAGGCAATACTTAAAAGCTCCACATCGTCAAAATACGCCATGGCGGAGAGTGTCCCCATACTGCTGGCAATTTCTCTAGCTGAGCTTGGTTTTGGAAGAGCCTCTAAAGGCCATTCGCATTGCTTTTGTTTTAAATAAAACCAGTGTTGAAAGGCATCTTTTTGACTAAGGTCAAGACTTAAACTTTGAAAGTATTGATCTCCAGCATCTTTAAAATTTCTCTTGCCCTCAAGAAGTCTGCCCAATTGATTGCGAATAAAAATCGTGCCCTCTTTTTCTATAGGGTAATTGAGAACGGCCTTATAGACTTCGATAGCCTTATCAACTTCACCAGCCAACTCGTAATAATTGCCGAGATTGCCGCTTGCCTGCCATAAAGCGGGCATTAACTCCCGCGCCTTTAAATAGGAAGAAAGCGTAGCCTCCTTATTGCCAATATTTGAGTAAATGACACCTAAGTTAAACCAAATTGGCGCTGCCTGTTGCTCATGGCCATTTTTATCAAGCCAGTTTTGATACAGCTGAGCGGCAGCCTGCTGCCCTCCACCCTCCTTGAGTTGCTTTTCTGCTGCAACAATAAGTTCCATAATGTTCATAAGCGGTTTACTTTAGCGAAGTTAAAAGGGGATAAAAAAGTGGATATTAGCGGGATTTACTTATATTTCAGGAAGAGTGCTGGCTCTTGTTATCAGCATTCTTGGGCTGGTAGACCAAACAAGGCTGACCCGTATTTTGAAATACTTGATCATTAGGGGCTGTTTTAGATTTAATTCCATACAACTTGCATCCCATTGGAAACTTAGGATCCCAAGTAATAAAGAAGTTAGCGCAGCTCATACAATTCATTACTCAAGACTCACCCTTTAACCTGACTTGAATTTAAAATTCTAAAAAACGCAAAATTGGAGCCGATTAAAGTCCAATAAGCTATTAGCTATTTTGATTGTCATGATTTAGCTGATATCCGGATAGGCTCCATAGACTAATGCGGCTACTTCTGATTCCATATATCCCAGCAAGTCGGCACCCTGTAAAGCGATGGCCTGCTCTTCTGTTATGACTGAGGCCAAATCGGTAGTTAGCCCTGCAATCTGCTTACTCGATAATTGGGCAATCACATCAACGCTCAGTGCAGCAAAAGCATCTGTATCCATGGCATTTAGAGCGGCGGTTGATAAGCTAGCAATTTGATCGCCAGTGAGAACCGCAATATCTTCGGGAGAGAACATTGCCATACTCTGTGAGCTCAATTTAGCCAATTGAGTGCCTGTTAGCGCCGCTACCTGGGTCTCTGTCAAGGCTTCAGCGATATCTGAAGACAGGTAGATAATTTGCTTGGTTGTGAGCGCAGCAATCACATCATCTGACAAACTTGAGAAGGCTTCGGTTCCCATAGCGTTTAAGGCTGCTGTGGACAAGTGGGTAATTTGATCAATGGTAATGGCAATAGCCTGCTCAGTTGTTAACAAGGCTGCCAGATCAGTAGACAGAACTGCTAACTGCTTACTCGTTAATGCGGCAATGACATCAACGCTCAGTGCAGCAAAAGCATCTGTATCCATGGCATTTAGAGCGGCGGTTGATAAGCTAGCGATTTGATCAGCAGTGAGGACTGCAATATCTTCTGGGGAGAACATCGCGAAGCTTGCTGAACTTAGTTTAGCTAATTGAGTATTTGTTAGTGCCGCTACCTGGACCTCAGTCAAGGCTTCAGCTATATCTGAGGAAAGGCAAGCAATTTGTTTAGTTGTAAGTGCGGCAATCACATCTACTGACAAACTTGAGAAGGCTTCAGTTTCCATCGCATTTAAGGCTGCTGTGGATAAGTTAGTAATTTGTTCAATGGTGATGGCATTAGCCTGCTCATTCGTTAACAAGGCTGCCAGATCAGTAGATAGAACCGCTAACTGCTTACTCGTTAATGCTGCAATGACATCCGTGCTCAGTGCACTAAAAGCATCTGTATCCATTGCGTTTAAAGCGGATGTTGATAAGCTGGCAACTTGGATATCAGATAGAGCTGCCACATCGTCCGCAGAGAAAAGGGCGAAATCAGCGGCACTGAGTTTAGCCAATTGAGTGCCTGTTAGAGCTGCTACCTGGGTCTCTGTCAAGGCTTCAGCAAGATTGGTGGAAAGGCAGGCAATTTGTTTGGTTGTGAGCGCAACGATACTATCAGTGCTTAGCTCTGAAAAAGCATCTGCATCCATACCATTTAAACCAGCAGTACTAAGCCCTTTGATTTGGATTTCAGTTAAGGCGGCAACATCCTCTGCATCCAGTGCAGCAACGTCTTCAGCGGCTAGTTTCGATAATTGCTTGGTAGTGAGGTGGACAACCTGCTCTTCGGATAAAGCAGCAATCTGAGATGTGCTTAGATAAACAATCGTTTTAGTATTTAATGAGCTAATAATCGCGGTATCTAAGCCAGAAATGACCTCGTCTTTGAGGTACTGCACTTGAGTCAACATTTTCTTTAAATCGTTCGCCTCAAAACCTGCAGCTTGATCAGCGGTAAATGCAGCCACCTGATCACTGCTTAGCGCTGCAAAATCGCCGCTATCAACCACAGCAATCTGATCGGAAGTTAATGATGCTAGCTGACCAGTATCTAAGAGTGCAAATTGAATTGAAGTTAAATTCTTGATAGCGGTAGTGCTAACTGATGCAATATTGTCTGAAGCATATAAGGAACTGGTGGTAACTATTGAGGGCATATCAAATTCACTCATGTATAAGAACAATCATATACATGCAATTTCTATGCCAAACTTCTGCGTCTATTAACCTCATAACAGAGTTCCCACTAAGGTTCATACGGCAAAATTTGCCGTATGAAGCCCTCAAATAACATCTTTAATCTTGAATTTTTTGCCCCTGTAAGGGCTTTGAGCTAGAGAATTGAGTGCAGCTCCCTATTTCACTGCTTTGGTCTTTTTATCAGCCTCTGGCTTTTTATCCTCTACAGCGTCCTCCAAATCATCTTCTGGGGGAGCATCGTTGGCCTTGTTTAAATTGCCGGCTGGTAACTTTGGCTCCACACGGTAGCTAGCACCTAAATCGCCGCCGATCATCCTGGCATATCCGCCAAAGTAACGGCGGGCTAGGTCGGGATAGTACGGCTCACCGGCCAAATATCCTTTACTACGAATACAAGCCGCATTGTTGATACTACCTTCGCAGGCGGCGATTGCGGATAAGCGACCCACCTCAAACTGCTCACCAAGGATAAAAGAAAAGATCAGAATCACTAAGGGCAGTACAAACCACACCAACAGCTTTTTCATTATCTGGAGTGCGGCTGTTAATTTTTCATTCATACAAGTAATTCTCCACTTAATCGATCATTAATGTGCCGCTGAGCTTTTGCTGGGTTTTTTGAGAAAATCTTCCGGTAATTTTCTCCAAGAAACGATCGGCTCCTCATTATGCAACTTTGCATAGACTTCAACCATCCTTGGATCGCTGGGGTTGGCGCTCGCTTTCATGGCGCTATACATTTGCGCTCCAGCGATCTTATTGCCCTGTTCTATGAAAATTATAGCGGCACGGTAATATTGGTTAGCCGCTTTTTCCTTGCGAGGATTGCCTAGTATTTCTGAGCTATAAATATCGCCTAAATAACGATTGGCATCTGGAATATTGGCCTTGGCGGGAATGCTGAAAAATTTTTCAGCTAGCAAAAATTGTTCTTTTGCATAGCGGCGATACACAGTTGCGGTCAAAATAAAATCAGGATGAGTAATGACCTTAGCCTGAGTGTCATAAAATTTTCCGCGTTCAAAACCAATAAGACCACGATAGTAGCTCGCCTGAATATCACCCTGCGCAGATAATTCATCGAGCTTTTGCAAAGTCCGCAAAGCCTCTTTTGTGTAACGCAGAACCTCATCTTCTGGCTCAATGCACTTCGGGCTTTTTACACAAGCAATTGCTATGATTGTTTTTTCAAAAGCACGCTTATAACGTCGGTAAAGCTTTTTCGCTTCACTTGCTGGACCAACAAAAGGTTCGTTTGTTTGGCTTGAGGTAGCGCTAACCTTTACGCTGGAACCAGAAGGCTCTGAGGCAAAAGCTGTGCCCGCTTCGCTGGCTAGTAAAAGCAAAGTGCAAAGAAGGATCCTATTGAGCGCAAGCAATCCCTACCTCGCAGGCTTTTCCATTGGAGCGGCAATATTAGTCTTGCTAGGCACCTCCATCGCTGGTGATCGCGGTGCTTTATCGTTATTAAGAAATTGTGCTGGCGCCCTCAAATTTACCGGAATCTCTTGGGCTGCATTTTTCACGCTATCGGGGATTTTTTCTACCGGACGCAAAATCGGCTTTTCTTCTTGCTTCGGCTTTTTGTTCAATACGGTAATTGAGATCCGACGATTGAGGGGGTCATTAAGATCTTGGGGATTTAATGGGATGGTATTAGCAAAACCCATTACTTGTGCCACATAACTGGCATCCAACCCACCGGCGATCATCTCACGGCGTGCTACATTAGCTCGCTCAGTAGAAAGTTCCCAGTTGGTGTAACCGGTATCACCATTGCCATATTTAGTGCCATCTGTATGGCCTTCTATTCGTATCGGATTAGTAGTCGATTTGAGCGATTGACCAATAATACGCAAGAGGCGACGGGCAGCTACGCTCGGCACAGATCCACCGCTACTGAATAATGGCTTTCCTTTTTCATCTACGACCTGAATGCGTAGGCCTTCAGATGTAATATCCATGAAGATTTGGCCTTTTGCATTTTTTAATTCTGGATCAGAATCTACTTTCTTTTGAATATCTTCTTTTACAAGCTCGTTCTTGGTTTTATCTTTTCTGGCGTTTTCAACATCTGTTACGGAAGAGTCGCTTATACGACGTTGCTCAGTATCGGCGTCGGCACGAGATTCTTCGCCAACTGTTTTAGAAATGTTGTCACCACCGCCTTTTATGATGCGGGTGGCATCGCCAGAACCCTGACCACCAGATAGCGAAACCCTTAATGGGTTCTGAAAGTATGCTGAGATACCCGCTAAATCTCCTGCTGTAGTGGACCCTAAAACCCACATCAGCAAGAAGAAGGCCATCATGGCCGTTACGAAGTCAGCGTAGGCAATTTTCCAGGCGCCTCCATGATGTCCGTGTCCGCCCTTCTTAACGCGCTTGATGACAATAATCGGCGCGTCGTTCTTAGCCATACTGCTTATTTTCCTTTAACTGCTTTAGTACCCTCATCAAGCTCAGCAAATGTTGGACGCTGGTAGCTAAAGAGTACTTTACGACCAAACTCCACAGCTGCTGCAGGAGGGAAATTATTTAAACTCGCAATCAAAACTGCCTTGACAGCCATATAAGCACGGGTATCTGCTTCAGCATTTTGCTCAAGCACTTTGGCCACCGGGGAAACAATCGCATAGGCCAACAAAATACCCAAAAAGGTACCTACCAGCGCTGCACCAATCAACTTACCCAATTCTGCAGGTGGCAAACCAATCGAACCCATAGTGTGCACCACACCCATAACCGCCGCCACAATACCGAACGCTGGCAAACCATCGCCTACGTTCGTGACGGATGCTACTGGAATATGGGTTTCTTGATGATGAACATCAAGCTCTTGCTCCATTAAGCTTTCGATTTGGATCACATCCAATGATCCACCCAGCATCATACGCAAATAATCCGTAATGAAATCAACTAAATGGTGGTCGTTAGTGATCAAGGGATATTTTTCGAACAGCGGGCTAGCTTCTGGTTCTTCGATATCACCCTCAAGAGACATCAAACCATCACGCTTAATTTTTTGTAGAATCTCAAACAGCAAGCATAAGAGATCTAAATGCATTTGCTTGATATTGCTCTTACCCTTAAAAGCCCCACCCAATGCTGCAAAGGTCTTCTTTAGGTTAATCATGCTGTTAGAAGCAATCATGGTTCCCACAGCAGCACCGACAATGGTAAGAACTTCTGTAGGTTGCCATAAAACCATAATATGGCCGCCATGCAATGCATAGCCGCCAAGGGCACAAGCTAACGCAATAATCCACCCTATTGGTATATTCATACTTCTATTTACTCAGCTTTTATAGTTTTGAAAATAAGTTACTTTGCTGCAGTCTAGCAAACATTGCTTGGGCTGCATTCAATATCGTCTGGGATCTAGTATAAGCCGCTGTGGCGGCTGCCATATCAGTATCTAAAAGTGCCGATGAGGTAGCTGCCACCTCAGTCCCAATAGCTGAAATTGCGGCTTTGGCATTATCTACTTGCACCGAAATCCCCCCACTCCTTTGCTGGGCTTGGGTTAATTGGTCAAAAGAACTATCTAAACCAGCCGACACGGCAGTTGGATCATTGGTAAAAGAAGTGTTTCCATCGGCTTTTTCCCCCAAATAGGTCACAAAGTTATCCATGCTTTGATAAAGGTCACTTTCAGTAGGGGCATCGTATGTGGACTCACTACCAAATGCATCAGAAAAAGTAACTCCAGAGGAAACCATTAAATTCGGCTCTATTTGAACCTGATTAACTTCATCCTGAAAAATAGCTGTTCCAGTACCATCTTGAGCAGTCATTTGCGCTGCAATTGCATCCCGAATCTGCTCTGCTTGTATTTTTAATGCGCTGTAGTTCGTATTATTTAAGATCCCATTTTGAGACTGCACAAATGTTTGCTTAAGCATATTCATCTCATTAATAATGCTATCGAGTTGAGATTGCGCAGTTGAATGCGAACTTTCTACAAATTTTTGATTAGTCTTGAACATTGCCAACCGCGCTTCGTCAAATTCAAGACGTACA
>Ga0114980_10002859_pt1 | contig 12000 bp, 26 predicted proteins | sample S_140806_EF_Meta_FD_87018 | JGI IMG/M metagenome (GOLD analysis project Ga0114980, IMG submission 87018) | Freshwater microbial communities from Lake Simoncouche, Canada to study carbon cycling - S_140806_EF_MetaG | ecosystem: Environmental > Aquatic > Freshwater > Lake | place: Lake...
ATCACGCCGTGGCGCGAAATTTAAATTAATTCCACGGGATTAACTTGCGTTTTATTTTGCTTCGCGTATAATTGTTTTTGTGGCGGAGTTAATCGTCACATGTCCGAAACTTAATTACTTATTAACGGAGTCTAAAATGTCAAAAACGACAACAGCAGCACCAGTAGTGGAGCGTAATGCTAATGTAGCAACTTGCATCAAAGCGGCCGGAGCGGCCGGTAACACAATGTTAAACAAATGCAAAGAGGGCGCAAAATTGGCCGCTTCGCAGCTTGATCCGAAATTAGCAATGGCGGAGCGCATCGAATCGGTAATGTCACTTTACAAAGTAGATTTTGAAGCTGCCGGACACAATGTCCGTGCGTTATTCAAAGATGCGCTGACGTTACATGCTGCAGCACAATGTCCTGTTTCAATTGAAGTTATCGGAAAGGACGGCAAAAAAGCAGAAGCGCAGATTACCGCGAGCGAGGCCGTTGATCTACCGAAACACGGCATGAGAGAAGCGGCGAAGCAGGTTCGTGAAGTGCACGGAATGGCGCGTAAGGCCGGAGGCGGTCGCGCACCGAAGCAAACCACTAAGGCCGTGCCGGATCAGGTAACTACAATTAAAACCGAGGCGGATCAATTTTCAGAATGGCTCGGCCAGATTGACGAATACCTTACCGATTCGGTTTTTCATCAGCGGATTGTCGCTCACTTGATCGAAATTGGTTATACCTTAAACAAGGCCGCGAAAGGACGCAAAGTGGCAGGTAAGGCCGCAGCTTAATTTCATTAACCAAAGAGGCCGGTTTAGACCGGCCTCGAATCTAGGAAAACCAAAATGGATAATCTAGAATTATTTTTTACACTTGCGACGATTGCGTTTTGCATCGCCACACTTTTAGAAATTTTCGATTAAACCCAGTCCGGCTTTCGCCGGATTTTTTTCGTCTATAAGTACACTACTATCATCGTTACTAATCTACTATCACGTTACTAATCTACTATCACGTGCGGCGGGGCTTTTAGCGACGTATGACGTATGACGTATGACGTATGATGCAATATAGTGCATGACGCAGCGCAACATTTTAATAACCCTATACTTGACCAGTTTATAGGTATTCTAGTTTGATAACTATTGAGGATTCCCAACTACTTTAACGTAAGTGAACACTATTTTAGATTGGAATTTTACCCCCAATCTACAGATTAAACTGCGGTTAATCCCGTGGGATTAGCTAAGCCCTTGATTGCACACGGATATTGCAACGCGACATTTTTCAAAAAGTTGTTATTATTATATTTTAGTAATTAGATTGAATAAATATAAGAGCAAATAGTTTGAATCAGTTCCCCAACTACCGGTAAAGCCCTCAACCATCCACACCGACCAATAGATTTCTCTCTCTTACCTGAAAACCAAACTAATTGACTAAACGTAGAAAAAACAATCACTTGCCCGACTTTTCCAATCTAAAGTTGCATCTAAAGCAACAAAATCTACAACTAATTCTATCTAAAATCGAACACACGCCCAGAAAGTCCAGCACGTGATTTACCAAACCCTCCAAACTAATCGTAGATTCCTGACAAACTATTGTCAGGAATCTAAACGGCTTCATTTGACACACAGCGGGTAACTTGCTATAATAATAGAGTAGTAAATCGATCCACAGACGTAGCAATAAAGCAACACCTTAATCCCATGGGATTAAGCCAAAAACCTTACTAATTTACTTACTAAAGGAGCAACACATGCAGTTCTACAACCAATATCGCAAAGGGCTTCGCTCTTTCATTATAAAAACACGTGACGGTCATCCTGTAGGTTATCTATGGGCACAGACACGCTACGCTGCATTGAACAGAGCCGAGCGATTAGCGGGTCAGGGTGCAAGTGCAGACTTTTATGGCATTGATATCAATATATTAACTTCGAGGGGGTAAAAATGAATATGTTAAAACCAGACACATTAGATTGTGGTGCAGTAGTCGTAAACGTAGGCGAGTCAGGCCAAGGCGGGTACGTCATGGTCGAGCACATCAACGGAGGTGTCATTCAGATAACAGTATTCAACGCCGAGGGTGACGTGCTGATGGAGCGCGACTTCGACACCGTTGCTTATGGAGAAACAACTTAATCCCATGGGATTAACAACACACTTATTAACTTAGGAGAAACAACATGGCTACAAACCAACACGTTGCAGATCGACTAGCGAAGACTGTGATCGAGATGCACAACATAACGAAAGATAGGCTAGACCACCCATTGCTACCTGTGCCAGTAATTCGGGATTTGAAAGGCTCACACTTTCAGGTACTGCATTCAGGTATTCAGAGTATGCAGAGTATGCCGTCAGCAACAGCCAACCTATTTTTCCCGATGGGTATAGCGATTAGCTACCGCACGTATATTGCCAGAACGGTATGGAATATAAAGTACAACAAGCCCGAGTTATGGATTACACCGCAGCGATACAGCAACACGACTGCCAGACACAAGTCACTTATCACCGGCGCGTTCAACCGTGCGTGTATGGAGATAGGCATGACTTATGACGAAGCACGAGCGTCGACCTACGAAACCCTAGCGTTGAACGACAACATAGACGACCGAGTAATGAACGAGTTAGAGCGAGCGATGATGACCAACGGTTTTAACTACGAACAGTCTCTGAAAGATGCGCTGCGACATGGCATACATGGGAAGACGAGGGCGAAGATTATCGCCGATGCACACACGCGACTGTCCAATTCATTTGACAAACTTACACGAGACATACCGATAGGCAACATGAAAGAACGCTTCAATAGATTACAACCGACTACCATTTCAGCGAGTTACTCAGTGAACTATGACAAGACTCTGCACGAGACGCTAGCACGGATGGACTTCCTGTCTCACATTCAGACGTTGCCGTTAGACCAGATGCGCGTGATGATTCGCGCCCAATTAGAACTTGATAAGGAGTAATAAAATGAAAACAAACGAACTTACAGGCGCAGCACTTGATTGGGCGGTATGCAAAGCCTCGGGGACTGTGGATATTGACATAGTGTGGGAGTTAGTAAAAAGAGCAGGGATTAGCTACTCGACTGACTGGGAGTACGGCGGCAGGGTCATTGAGCGCGAGAAAATTGAACTTGAACATGATGGTTTTAAATGGTGGGCGCGAATCAAAGCAGACGAAGATTTTAGTGGCACAACCCCACTTATTGCAGCGATGCGCTGTTATGTGGCAAGCAAGCTAGGTGACGAGATCGAAGTACCAGAGGAGGTGGTGAGATGAAACGATTTAAAGTACAGAAAATAATATTGTGCGAGGTATCGGTGTGGGGTTACGTGGAAGCCGAGAACATGCCAGACGCAGCGGCTAAGTTTTTAGAAACGGGTACTGATAATAGTGACTATGACCACGAGATCATCAGCGACATCAAAACCATATCAATAGAAATTGAGGAAGATAAACCAACCAACTAATCCCATGGGATTAAGGAGAAAGCCATGACAACCAAAGGAATCGAAGCGCAGTACGAAGAGCACGAGAGGATGCTGAGCGACATGCGACGCATAGTGGAAAATGTTACAGACCTAGTGAAGGGAGAGGAGATACCCATAATAGTTAGCGCGTTGCTGACCGTTGCCATTGACGCTATGCACCAGTCAGACATGAGCGATGAAGATCGCTTTAGATATATTGCAAGAATGCTAACCGCTGCGTGGCAGGATTATCACAACGGTATGCACGACCACCCACCAACCGACGAGTTACATTAGGAGAAACTCATGGGATATAGATCAGATGTGAAGTACGTCCTGCTGTTCGAGAGCAACGAGGACTACAGCAAATTCCTTGGCGAAGCCACGCTCATGTGTGGCGACGACCCACAGGCATCGGAAATAATGCGCTTGATAACGGAGGGCAAAAAGGAAATCGCCGAAGAGCCGTATCAAATACAAGTGCGAGTGCATTGGGAGGATGTTAAGTGGTACGACTCGACCGACTGGGTACAGGTGCAGGAAGAACTGATGAACATGACCGAGAACTATAACGGCGCGTACTTTTTCGTGCGGGTAGGCGAGGAGGACGGTGACGTGGAGACATCAGAAGGTGGCGACCCCAAACACCACTACCACCTATCCGACTTTATATATGTACGTACAACGTCTTACTTTGAGTAGGAGGAATCATGAGCGACTTCAACACACAGATATATACAGACCCACATACTAAGATAGAGTATGAGGTCAAGTATTGGTACGACCAAGGGCACGGTGCACCCGACACCGAGTTCGACTCACATGGGCACATACTTCTACTGGACTTCGACCCGACAGACCCAAAGGAAGTGGAAGAGCGCGTCAGCCAAGGGCATCCACTATTCAGCGAGGAGTTTGCCATGAGAGCACCACTGATGCGACTACTGAGTGAGTATCGTTTTGGTAAGAATGCCAAGTGGTATGACTTCGTTACGTCCATGAACATAGCCACAACCGAGTGGGGCGTAGCACCTGAGAAAGCCTACGACGCAGCCGAGAAAGACTACAAGTACCTGCGCGGGTGGTACAACGACGAGTGGTATTGGATAGGCATCACCGTTCGACGGGCAGACGAGAGCGACCCGTGGCATGAGGTCGACCATACAGTCGGTGGGTTCGAGTCATTGATACTAGACAACTACGAGGACAAGATGGAAGTGCTCGGAGAGATGGTGCTGTGCCTTGAGTCTGAGATCAGGACTATGAAACACAAAGAGCAGTTAAGTCTGCCGCTTACTTGACAACCTACGGGTAAGATGGTATAATGTTGTTTAGCTGGTAATTCACCAGTTAATTGTTGACGTGTTTGTTTTACCTTAATCCCATGGGATTAACTATTTATCTAACGCACTTACTTACGGAGAGAATCATGGATCAAGAACAATTGAACAACTTAGTTACTGCAGTTATGCAAGCCCTTGTGAAGACGCTCATCGAGCAGATCACGCCCATCGTTATCGAGCAGGTCAAGAAGGAAGTTACCGCAGGTATGAGCGGTGTGCTTGCGATGGACGAGGAAGTGTTAGCAGCACCCGTGCTTCGCTTAATGCAGAACAACGTGCCCATCGTTGACGAGATAGACGAGCGCGTCGATAACGTGTTCCGCGACCACAAGCGAGACACCGAGGACTTGTACGAGTCACTTGCCAGACGTGTGGGGAACATAGAGTTCGAGCACGTAGCCTTGCAGAGCGACGAGTTCAAGTTAGCAGTTCGTGCAGTATTAAGAGATATTCTTTAAGGAGATAGCCATGTCAATCAAAGACCACGCACTTATCGTGTCACTCACGGTCAACAAGCCACAGATGACACAGAAAGACCACAAGGCTACCAACGATGCCGAGGTAGCCAACGATGCACACGGGGCAGGGCAATACCGCAAGGACTTGTATCCCAAGATGCTGATTCAACCTATCCTGACGGTCGAGTCGAGTGCTCGTGCCTACATGGAATCCACAACTTACCCGTGGAATAGAGGGGAGTACCTGCTACCATCCACTAGGTTCATGACGTTCGCCGATAGGTTTAGTAAGTTCGAGCTTGAGTACAACCAATCCGTTACTGCGTTCTTAAACAACTGGGCGAATGTAATGGATCGTGCCAAGCTAGCGCAGGGTAATCTGTTTGATCCCAACGCATACCCAGACCTGACTGAGCTACGCAATGACTTTAGATTCAGGGTTATGTATCGCCCAGTATCTGATGCGGGTGACTTCCGTGTTGCTATGCAAGAAGATGAACTCGCTCGCTTGCGTGAGCAGGTAGAGCTTGCGACTAAGGAATCGATGAACGCGATTATGAAAGCACCGCTTGAGCGTTTGCGTAATGTCGTGCTACATCTAAACGAGATAACCGGCAAGACTGATCGCAAAGTAGTCAACAAGAAGACAGGTGCAGAGGAGCACAAGCCACCTATTTTCCGTGACTCAGTATGCGACAACATCATCGAAGAGATTGAGTTACTGCATGACTTCGCTGCTATGTTACCGCAGGATATATTAGCAGTTGCCAAGACCACGATTAACATTCTGCCCAAGCCACAAGAGTTACGTGACGACGCAGAGAAACGTGCAGTAGTTAATCAGCAAACACAGAAGTTATTATCAGTCATCGACAACATGTTGGAGGATTAAATGAGCAACAACACATTCCCAGACACAGGCTACGCATTACTCGAGCACGTCAACGGCGTAGTATTACCCGCAGACTTAGCAATACAGGTGTTCGCTTTACTTTGCAGGGGCGAACGGGTATCCTACGACTGGCAGTCAAAGAACTACAAGCGAGAGCGTGAGTACCAGCCATCGCTCAAAGTATTTACTGCGAATGACTTAGCAGGACTAGAGTTAAACCAAGATTAATCCCATGGGATTAAGTAGTACCGTAGCACTCATTTACTGACACACACTTATTTAAGGAGAACACCATGCGTATTCAACACGTAACCCCCATCCTCGTTAAGCGTTACATGAACGCCAACACCCGCAAGCGCACAGTATTTCTGCGCGGACCGTCAGGTATTGGCAAGTCTGAGGTAGTCTTTCAGACCAGTGCATTACTAGCCGACCACATCCCTGACTGGCAGGGTGTCGTTGACCTGCGTCTCGCACAGATGGAGCCGACTGACTTGCGCGGTGTGCCATCCGTTGTCGAGGGTCGCACCGTTATGAATCGTCCAGACTATTTACCTGCCACTGGTGCAGGTATCCTGTTCCTTGACGAGATCACATCAGCACCGCCATCGATACAAGCAGCGGCGTATCAGCTAGTGCTCACGCCCCAAGACTACGGCATCCCAGACACATGGATGGTGATCGCCGCAGGTAACCGCAAGTCTGATCGTGGCGTGACGTTTAACCTAGCAGCACCATTGCAGAATCGTATGTGTGACATCGATGTATCGACCACGCTTGACGACTTCACCAACCACGCTGTGACGAGTAACATTCGCCCAGAGATTCTGTCGTTCTTGCGTGACCGTCCTGACCTGCTGCACAAGTTCGAGCCTACTGGTGACGTTAAGCCTTTCCCATCGCCACGCTCATGGTTCGCTGTGTCGCACATACTCGACTGTGACTTCCCATTGCAAGATCGCGTAGAGCAGATTAAGGGTGACGTGGGTGAGGAAGCGGCTATGATATTCGAGACACACTTGCGTGTGTTCGAGACAATGCCACGACTTGACGACATCCTCGCAGGTAAGGACGTGCCGCTCCCCAAGGAATTGAACGTGCGCTATTGCGTTGCGATGGGCTTGGCTACCCGCTTGTCAGTCGATAACTTCGACAACGCATGGAACTTCCTAGAGAAGATGCCTAGCGATATTCAGACGCTCACCATCAAGCTAGCGTACAAGCGCGACAAGTCATTGACTCGCAGTGCTGCGTATACCAAGTGGGCTGTGGCTAACCAAGCAGCGTTCTCGCGTGTATAACATGAAGCTACCCAAATCATTCCAACGGAAGTTAGTGTGGGAGAAACCCAAAGATAGTGTGTACGTTGCTGAGGAACGAGCGGTAGACAACGGACTTGATTTGCACAGGGTAGTAAGTGCAAGAATGTTCGCTGTCGTCCGCGCTTCGTTCGGTGCTGATGGACTGCACAGCGCACAAAATGGGTACGTCGTGTCTCGTCATGCGTTCGATGAGCTACGACATTTCCCCACGCTTAGTGAAGCCAAGATATATGTTGAATCTATTTATGAACTCGAAAAAAATTAATCCCATGGGATTAACACTTATTTACTTACGGAGGTTTTATGTCACCAGAACAAAGAATTGATCTAGCTTATTCCAAGCTAGGCTTACGTGAGCCGTTCATCGCCGCTGTGATGACACGTGTCAAGCGTGAGATCAGTACATCCATACCCACTGCTGCGACCAACGGCACGGTGTGCAAGTACAACCCTGACTTCCTTGCCAAGTCTAACGACGAGCAGTTGTTCGGGCTTGTGCTTCACGAGTCGTGCCATGTTGTGCTTATGCACATGTGGCGTAGAGAGGGGCGTGATCCATCGCTGTGGAATTACGCCAACGACGCAATCATCAATGCGTACATCAAGTCACGTGGTTACTCATTGCCTGACGGTGGTGTGCACCTTGACTGGGTACGCGACGAACATTCATCGGAGCATGTGTATGACAAACTTAAGAAAGACCAACAGAATAACAAGAGTGCTGGGGGTAAGGGCGACGACGGAGATGATGCTGATGGGAGCGGTTCGCCGTCCGCCGGTGGCTTCGATGGCACGGGCGATCTTGAGGACGCAATCGACGAAGCCACTCGTACAGATATGGAAGCGACGATTGTCGCAGCTGCAAAAATGGCGAAGGAATGCGGACACGGATCAAGCCTTATTGACCGCGTACTGGAGAACGTCGGTACTTCCAAAGTTCGATGGGCAGACGTGACTCGTTCGATGATGACTGAGAGTGCTGCCGCTGACTACACCTACTTACGCCCATCACGTAGATTCATCGGTGCTGGCTTGTATCTGCCATCGCTGCGTACTGATGCGCTAGGTGGCTTAGCTGTTGGCTTCGACACCTCTGGGTCTATGGGTCCGAATGAGTGCAATCAGATTGCCGCAGAGTTGCAAGCCATCATCGACGATCTACAGCCATCATTCGTTGAGGTTATCTACTGCGACCACAGTGTTGCCAGTGTTCAGCGGTTCGAGCGCGACGAGCAGTTAGTTCTATCGCCCAAGGGCGGTGGCGGCACTCGTTTCGAGCCTGTGTTCCAACACGTCATAGATTCGCACGAGCATTACTGTGGCATGATCTACTTCACCGATATGGAGGGCGACCTTGCTGAGTGTACTGATCCTGACATTCCAGTAATCTGGGCGGACATCGGTCGCTACCATCCTGAGCCACCGTTCGGTACACGTGTTGACGTACCACTTTAATCACTGGAGAAAATCATGGCATCATTTGAACGAGAAGTAATGAACCGCTTGGTTCGAGTAGAGAGCAAACTCGTTCGTGGATTTGAAGAGCTTGGCGTTAATATCGACAAGGACAACGACTGGCTTACTGTTGACGACAACGCACGGGTTATCTATGTATCTACGCTCGGGCGTTCGCTTACTGTAATGTTGACTGACATGGGACGTAACGGAGCTACGCACGTGGATAAAGAGTACGAGATCATTCACAAGGGCGAAGTTGTCGGTACTGTTATGTTCCGTCCGGCATATTAATCCCATGGGATTAACAACTATCATAGGAGCGGCAAATGCTAGCTGACACCGTTGACTACAAACAAATCATTAACTGGGTTCGAGGTATCTGGGCGAACTCACTCGCTGTTGTAATTATGTTCTTTGTAGGTATGAGTATCGGTCAAGTACAGACCGAGATACGTTTTGTTGGTGACTGCAAATACGCAGGAGCCTTTCGTGTAGACACACAAGCATTCACTTGCCAGAGGAAAATATAATGACACGCGAAGAAAAAATTGTTAGAGCAAGTTTAGAAACGCAGAAAGGTTGTTCGCTGAAAGATTTTTTAAGCGACGAAGAAATTGAAGAGGCGATACACATGCTTGCAGATGTGTTGGTAGTCACTGGAGTATCTTTACCGGAGGAGTTATGAATCCAACAAATAAACTGCGGTTTGTTAAGCGAATTATACCCATACGCGAGCACAACGAACCAGATACTCTTCATGTCGTAGTGGGCAGAGAAGTAACAGTTCTTCAGCAATGGTGGGAAGAGTCTATGACAATTAATCTTGGCTGGACAGGTGAGATTCCTATAGGGCAAGCTAAAGGCGAATGGCGTGACGTACCTACGGAGGAAGCATGAGCGACACAGACATACATAGTTGCGGGTACTACTGCGACCGACACGCTTGCATTGAAGTGCAGCGTAATGAGCTGAGAGATAAATTGTTTGAAGGCCAAGCCGTTAAGACGTACTCAGGTGGCAAGCCGAACTACACGCAGCCGATAGAACCGGAGCCTGTGGCGTACTTGTGCGAAAACGCCGTGGGCCACAAATACTTTCGGTGGAAAAAACCGCAAAGCATATTTAAGCCGATCCCTGTTTACACAGCTTCACCGCAGCGCAAATGGGTAGGTCTGACAGACGCAGAAATTGACGAAGGCCAGAAGCAAAGCTGGGTTTCCGTGCAAGCATTTGAATCGGCTGTGTGGTGGGCAATGAAAGCATTGAAGGAGAAAAACGGTGGATAAAGAATACACAGCAGGGGAAGCGAAGGCATGGCTGAATGGCTATGACGAGGGAAAGAAAATCCACACGTCCGAAAAGAATCTACAAACTTCGGACAAAAAAGAAACAGAATCCGCACGAGCATGGGTAGGGCTGACGAGCGAAGAGCTAGAGTTTTACACCGAAGAACTAAATTTGGGCGAGTTGGGTAGGGGTGTGCTACGTGCAGTAGATGATTTCTTGAAAGAAAAAAATGCCTAAGCAGAAGAAGATCGACTTTGATTGGGAAGCGGTCATTAACGGCAATAGGATAGGTATTGCACAGGTGTTTGCAAGCATCAAGAATGGTGAAGTAGACGAGCAAGAGTTAGAGAAGCTACAGAACTTTGTGCAATTTTCACTAGCCTTGATGCAGCTATCCGGCCCACAAAAGTGGGCACAGGCAAAACTAAACGCAGAGCTTATGAGTTACTTAAAGGACACACAATGAAAACAATCATCCATGTTAATCAACACAAAATACGATCTAATATAAACAGCGAACAAAAAGAACCTGTGTTAACCGTCAAGACATACAAGTCAAACAACTACGCACACGAGGTAGCTATCAAGGGCGACAGCAAAATTGTGTACTCGCCTGACAAGCCATTATCCTGTGGTGCTCGGGTGTGGATCGAAACCGAAGGTGAAGTAGAAATACTACGATAGGAGAATAAAATATGACACTACTTAATTGGTCGATAGCTTTGATGGCGGCAGGGTTCTCAGTGATGGCTTATGGAATCGTGCTATATATACTTATGGCGTGGGATTCATCATGCGACTGAGATATGTGATATTGTTACAAATAATTACTGCGCTCTCACTTACTTACTTATATAAATCAAAACTCAATGATACGTATTTAAGGGGTGTAGCTGATGGCGCTACAGCTGAGAAGTCTCAACACCATACAGACAAAGTATGTTCCGCGTGGTTATTTAAAACTAACTTAAAAGAAGCAAAGCAAAGGATATGCGGGGGAAAGAGAACATGACAAAGAAAATTGCTAGCACCACTAAAATAAACTACGTGTTGAATAAAGACAGAGAACTAACTACTAAATTCAGACATACGATTAAAGAGAAAAAACTTTTCGCGTATATCATGAAACGGTACAAGCTCAAGAGCGACACACAGTTAGCCGAGATGTTGTTCTCTTCAGAGTCACAGATAAGTCAGGTGAGGAACGACAGAATTTATCTGAGTCCACGACTCACGTTGACGATATATGACAGGACCGACTTATCCATAGAAGATATTAGACGTTTGGCTAAGGAGGATGTATGAAGTTTGAAAAAGAAAGGCTAAACACCATAGCAGTACGTAGAAAGACAGCGTTAGCGTATAGACAAGAAGGAATAACATATAAACAAATAGGAAAGATATTCGAAGTTTCAAAAGAAAGAGCTAGACAACTTGTGCTTTTGGCTAAAAGAGATACAGAAATAGAAATTAATAGGTATGAAGTAGAAAAAGAAATTGATTGGGAGTTTTATCGTTTCTATGGAATGAAATTTAGCACGTTAAAATTCTATTGTGAGTCTTTGGCAAAAGAAGATTGTGACGAAGGAAATTAAATGAAAATAATTACAGTAGATTTTGAGACGTACTACGACAAGGATTATTCTTTGTCCAAGATGCAAACAGATGAATACATTATGGATGACAGGTTTGAAGTCATCGGGGTGTGTGTTGCTGTAGACGATGGGCGACCACAGTGGTTCTCTGGATCGTTCGATGAAACCCACGA
>Ga0114980_10002862_pt1 | contig 11992 bp, 11 predicted proteins | sample S_140806_EF_Meta_FD_87018 | JGI IMG/M metagenome (GOLD analysis project Ga0114980, IMG submission 87018) | Freshwater microbial communities from Lake Simoncouche, Canada to study carbon cycling - S_140806_EF_MetaG | ecosystem: Environmental > Aquatic > Freshwater > Lake | place: Lake...
GTTCTGCCATGCCAATGAAAAATGAAACATCCATTAATGAAAGTCCTTTTTCAATGAGTCGAATTTTATTATCGAAAACAATTCATAGTCATATAAAATTATCCAATGATCATCACATAAAGAAATTAAAGCAATATTATGGAGCTAGAAATTCAGATGCGTCTATGGTCACAAGTAAAGTGAATACATTCACACAAGGAATCAAAAATACTGCAGGCACTAATTTTTCATTTCAAGGAACAAAGACAGTGAATGACCAACGACAAGCATTGAGACGTGTTCGTAGTGGAGGTGCCATTGTGCCTATCAAAAAAATAGCAAAAGGTATTTCCAATTATCCCGTTTTACACCCTTGAACATTTTAAATGGAACTTTTTAAGTTGTTTCAAAAAAGATAAAAGAGGTTCAAGGTTGGGTATTTTCATACCCTTGTAAAGTTTGTTTATAGCAACTCGGTTTTAGTGCTTGATTACTTTCTCTACATAAATAACTTGGTCTTTCTAATTTATTTATTGCTTTTTCTGCTATTTTGTAGATATTTGATGAACCATTTCGGTCTCTATTCCATAAACCACAACCGCTCTTACAGCGTAGTAGTCCATGAACCAATCGTAATTCATCTTTCTTTTTATTTGGGTGTTGTCTTACTCTAAATTTCTCACATACTCCTCCTTCACAATTAGAACATTTACAACTACTTCTAAATTCATCTACTAAATAAACTTTGTAGTTATTTTTTCTAAATAAAGTTCTCATTCCTTTTCCTAATGTTGGTTCTTTGTATTTCATTTGTTTTCTTTGTTCCCAATCACCAATACAAATGATAGTTTCTTCTGGATTTCCAAATGTTTTATTAAACTGATTAATCATTTTTTGTTCGTTTCTCTTTGTGTTTATGTATCTTCCTAATTTCAACTTACGGAATAATTCTTTACGATAAAAACCAAATAAAATATGATTAATACGATTTTTTTCTCTAATATAAATTTTGAATTTTTCTATATCTAATGTTTTTCGGTTATATTGAGATAATTCAGTTTCATATTCAATAATATTTTTATTATTTATTTTATTTGTTTTCATAGCAAGAATAATATTATTATATTTTTTTGTTTTTGTTTCTTTTCTTCGTTGGTCTTGTGAATATCGAAATGTTGTAGCATCTTTATTTGAACCATCAACACAATAAATTAAATCACATTTACCAGCATCTATTCCTATTATTCTCTTGTTTTGTAAAGTAGAATAATCTGTTAATTCATCAATATACAATTCTTTTGATACCTTTTTCTTCATCATTGGAAGTTTCTTTCCTACTAATTCCTTTCGTAAAAATAAAATACTTACTCCTATACCATCTGTTGAAATCATATGATGAAAGGAATATCCTGTTTTTGTAAAACATTTTCTTTCAGTTCTAAAGAAAAATTTCCATATTTTATCTTCGTTTTTCTTCAAGTTGCCTTCGGTTTTATAAGTTCCTTTATTTCCTTGTTTTTTTGTAAATAATAAATTTACAATAGTAGTTGTATCTAATCTAATATATTTTGGAGCAATTTCGCTTCTTAATGGAAACACATTATTTATACTTTCCATTTCATTTTCTACTTGTTTCATCATAAATACCATACAAGGTAAATAATCAATAGGATTACATTTCAAATCATAATAAATACTACTTTTTTCAAACTTCTTTTTTTGTGGTAAAATATGTTGTTTTTGTTCTTTAATCCATTTATGATAATAAGTTTTAGAAGTAAATTCGTTTGTTTCTACATTTAATAAATCATTTTTAATTTTTCTTAATTCACTACAAAGATTTCGTATTCTGGTTTCTCTTTCTTTTTTAGTTTTACCCAATTTTCTTATTTTTTCTGTAATAATTTTTTTTTTCCAAATTACATTAACATATCTTTCAACATAATCCACATAATGTAATTGAATGTTATTTTCATACATTGTAATTACATCTTCTTTCAAATAATCCAACATAGTATTCAAACCAGCATAATCAATAGGGTCATTTTGAGTAAGAGGTAAATAATGTTCTTTGTAAAAATGTGTTAGTTTTTCTTTTAGTATAAGCGTTTCAGGTTTTGGTGGTTTGCCTCTTTTTTCTTCTTTTTCGCCACAAACAACTTTCATCGTATTATTAATAAACTCTTTACTAATAACAGGTAAAGTTTGGTTATTATTTTCATAATAATAAAGTAAAAAAAGTTTCATATATTGTAAAGTATGTATCATAATTTTATTTGCTTTAATAACAGCATCGTTAATTTTATTTGTGTTTATATCAGGGTGTTTTAGTATGCTTTTTAAGGAAGTTTTAATTGATTTAAAAAACTCAGGTGGTTTTTCTTTGGCTTCCATTCTATAATATTCCTAAAGATTATTATTTTAAATATTTTAACGAATAATATATAAAATTGAATAAAATATATAATTTATAGAAATTATATAATTATATTATGGAAACTGAAATGGTGGATTGTTATTTTTGTGATGAACCATACACAAACGTATGGTTTATGATAACTAGTTATAATGGTATTATGATTTGTAAGGGTTGTAAAGGGTTTGGTATATTTAATGATAAAATAAATATTGTAAATACTATTAATTGTCCTGTGTGTTATCAAAATAAAATAGGTATTGAACTTCCTAATTGTAACCATAAAATTTGTATTGATTGTTGTAAATCTATTTATTTTGGTTATAATAGTAATGATACTCAAAGACCCAAACATTATAAGGAACAAAAAGAACCACCTGATTTTCCTTATAATGTAAATGATGATATTGAGAATGATGACGGAAGACAAAAATTAGACGAATATATGGAATGGGAAAGCGAAAATTATAACTACAAAAACTCTTTAGAAGAAATAAATGAAAAAAGAGATAAACTAAAATTGAATAGACCTGATTGGATGAATACAGATTTATTTATAGATTATGAAAATCAATACATTCAACATTGGATAGATACAATCAAAATAGAAAAAGAATTTGATAATTATATAGAAAATAAACAAAAAAATATAAAAAATAGGTGTTGTCCTTTATGTAGAAGTTAATACTATAATTTTGTAAAAATATACTTATGTGTTCTAATATATTTTCCGTGTTCTGTAAATTGAAAATCTTTACTTTCTAAATTATATTTTTTCTTTGTAAAATATTTTATTATTGATAACCAAGGTCTTTTTATTTTTTCGGGTTCTCCTACTGCCTTTATACCATTAAATGAAAACCATTTTCGTATTTCTGGTATTAATTCCATTATTTTTTTTTGTATTTCAACATTATTATCTAATTCACATAAAGTATAAGTATTTCTATTTGTTAAATCTAAAATATTACAAATTTTATCTATTATTTCTTCTTGTTCTTTTTTATATAATTCACTTTTCAATCTCATAATATACTTAATCTAAATATGAAAATTTTAAGTATATTATTCTTTATATTTTTTAGGCTTACATTTTCTGGTTGATGGTTTTCTATTATATTCTGTTTTGAATTGCTTTCCATAAGCATAATTAAAATAATTCTTGTAATTTTCAGGTTTTACTTTATCAATAGCATTATCAATATTCTTTTCTAATCCTTCAAAAGTATAAACATTTCTGTTTTTTTTGATATATGTTTTTATTTGATTAAACCACATCTCAATGCTATTTGTTTTAGGAGTATACGGAACTGAAAATAAATATTTATTACCACTTTTTAGTATTGCTTCTTTTACCATATCATTATTATGACTTTTAGCATTATCTAATATTATCAAATGGTCTTTATATTTTGGAAATATTTGTGTTTCTAAAAATTCTACCATTCGTTCTTTGGTTGTTCCACCTTTTTCATAAAATATTTTTCCTACACATTTTTTGTAATTTATTGCTACTAATAAAGTAAAACTACGAAATACAAAATTATTATTACTTTTTATTACACAACGCTTACCAATATAACACCTACTATAAGAAGGTTTCAAATGAGAACCAATACTTGTTTCATCCAAACAAATAATTTTATCTAATGGGTATTTACTTACTTCATTATAGAAATCTTCTAATTCTTTATTTTTATCAGTAGGTTTATGATGTCTTTCTTTAGAAAAGTGTTGATGTCTTGTTCTTTTTCTGGTTCTGTTATTTGTCCTGATTATTCTACCTAAATGTTGTCTAGTAATATCAAATGTAGGATATTTTTGTTTCATTTCAAATAATAATTCATCCATAGTAAGTTGTTCGTTATTATCAACCAATTTCAAAGCAGTTTTAACTTGTTCTTTTTAAACTTTATAAGAAATCGGTTTTCTTATTTTTCTAGAAACATTTTTGTTATTCTTATATCTATCTACCCAGCCTTTTAGTGTGCTTTTTTTACAATTATATATTTTACAAACATCGTCCATACTTTTGTTATTTTTCAAATAAAAATGAACCGCACTTAATTTATAATCATCACTTTTGTATTTATTCATATATAGTAATTTTAGAAAAAACACTCACTTCTTGTGCGAACTTAAATGTTCAAGGGTGTATATAATATTTTTTATATAATATTTTATTATTATATAAAATAAATGGGAAATAAACAATCGGGAAATAAACAATTCCCACCAAATTTAGAACAACCAGAATTTGTACTTAAAATGAGAAATAAAGAAATCTTACCAAAACCAGCTAACAATATAAATAATAATACACAAAATTTAGAACAACCAGAATTTGTACTTACCGTTAGTCCAAATGATACAAGCGAAGCAAAAGAATATTACGGTAGTCCAAATGAAAGCCTAATGGACGTAAATAATGTATTTAATGAAAAATTTCAAGAATTAAATAAACAACTGATCCCATTATTTGATGAAAAAAAACCTACTAATTTTATAGTAAAAATATACCAAAAAGCAAAAGAAAAAGTAAACGATACTATATTTTATAACAACAAAAAGGCTAATTCAGTCAGAGAAGTAAATTTTGATGCATTTAAGATTGGTATTAAAAGTGCAGCAGAAATAACTAATGAACATGTTACTATAACTTTAGGAATAATATCTACTACGGCTTTAGCAATCGCTCCTCCGATTGGTTTGCTTATAGCTGCGTCGTCTATGTTAATTTTAAAAACATTACATACCATTCGTTCAAATCATGAGTTATTTGATATAATGAATGATCTTTTAAGTTTATTAAAAGTTATAACTGAGGAATTTAAAATCACAAATGAAAATAATGTACCTCATATGGTAATTTTAAAAACTCATATTATTAAAATATTTTCTTTAATGTCAAGTATAAACGGTATTTATAATTGGCGTAAAATGGTAATTTTTCCTAATTCTGTAATTAATTCATTCGTAAAAGAAATAGCGCTTATCAATACTGCATTAATTGTGGATTTAAAAATTGACCTAATTAATTTGTCTAAAAACTACGACAAAGAAATTAAACAATCTGATGGTGTGGTGCCTATTGCAAATATAAATAATGACAATGAAGTCAAAAATGAAGTTACAGAAATTAATGTAGACAATGTGGATGCACAACTAAAAAAAAATGAAGACGAAAAAGTTGATGATATTCTAGATGCTGTCGTAAATCCTAACGTTAATATTGATAACCCAGATTTAAATAAAAATATAATTGATCTAGTAGTTAAAACAAACGCAGTAGCCGAAGATCCACAGATTCGTGCTGGATATTTAACATATTTAAAACAAGAACAAAAAGAACAAGATATAATGCCTAAACAGGGTGGTTCAAAGTTAAAAAAAAATGTACAACATAAATTTAGAAGAACAAAGAATTTGAAAAAACATAAAAATAAAACTTCAAAAAGCAAAAATATAAAAAAAAGAAAAAATTAACTACGCATGTAACAAGTATGTGAAAATATGTGAAAATAAATTTATAAAGCGATTATAGTCCGAATAAATTTAATTTAGGTCTAGCTTGCTGTTTTAACTGTGCTTTTATTTGATTTTTAAAAAGTTCCTTTTTATCTAAATCCAGCATTAGACGTCCATAATTAGTATTTTTTTTTTCTATATCGCTATAGTCTTCTCTTTGTATCACCGTTAATGGAATAATTAAATACCATTTGTCTCTTTCTTGGAGTTTGAACCAGTACTTATCTATAGCGAAAAAACGATGACTATCTGGATATTTCATAAGGTTTTTAATACCTTCTTTATAATTCTGTATAAGAGTATCATAATAATGGCTTTGAACTAAATAGCCTGTTGTAGTTTGACATTTTGTTACTTTTACACATGATTCATCAACAGGTATATAAGGAGGTACATTATTTCCAGCTATAAGAAGAACATCAAAACTAGTATGATTAGAGAGAAAATAATTTAACTGACTAATAAATAAAGTTGGGTTAGTAAATAAAATATCATCTTCAACCAGTAATAAATGTGGCCAATTATTTTGTTTTGCTGTTTCTAAACATTTCAAATGACTCATACTACAACCGACTGCTCCATTTGGTAACTTAATCGCATTAAATCTTTCACAATTTATTCCGAGAGAACGAAATTGTTCTTCTACATGAAGCTTTCTGTCTGGTCTAGTTTCTAAGTTAATATAAAGTGCATGTTTAATATCTTGAATTGATTTCATATAATAATGATAAATAATAAATATGCTTTAAATCATTTATATTCGTGAAAATCTAAACAATACATTTTTAATTTATGTAAAAAAGTATTGTTTTCAATAAATAAAAAATAAATAAAAATACATAAATAAATAAATAAATAAATAAATAAATAAATAAATAAATAAATAAATAAAATAAATATAAAAATTTCTCTCTCTAAAATAAATGAACACAAATTTTTCAGAAGAAGAAAAAATACACATAGCAAGACAAATTAAAAATATTACAGCAGAAGAAGTAAATGAAGAGATGAATAAATTAATTGAAATTGGAGAGAAAGCTATTTTAATTTCTCCACGTTCTAGGGTGGGCAATAATATTGTGGACTATTTTACATTTACTCAAAGGCTAGAAACAAAAGGTAAATATAATGCGAGTTTTTTTGATTTTTTAGCTAATATAGAAGAATTCAAAAAAAAGAAATTTATTCAGACAATGTTAAAGTATTATAAATACGTAAAAAATAAAAATAGTAAAAAAAATGACTACATTGTTTATAAAGAAGTATATAATATATGTATTAGTGCAATTAATATAATGCGTCCTCTAAATTGTATGGAAATTTATACGAGATTTAAAGCGAAACGTGTATTAAACTTTTGTGCTGGATGGGGTGGTTCTATGGTCGCTGCTGCTGCACTTAACTTAGAAGCATATTATGGCATAGAAATTAATGACGATTTGTTGGAACCATATATGAATATGGTATATTATTTAAATACGAAATCAGATACTATATGTGACATAAAAATATGCGATGCTCTCACAGTTGATTATAGTTTAATAAATTATGATACAGTATTTTCATCACCACCTTATTATTTTATAGAAAAATATGTAAACGCACCGAAATACGTTTCAAAAAAAGATATGGATGAAAAATTTTATAGACCAATATTTACGAAAACATATAACGGTTTAAAAAAAGGAGGCCACTATATAATTAATATCTGTAAAGAAGTGTATGAAAACGTATTAAAAGACCTGTTAGGAGAAGCACATGAAACATTTCCATTAAAAAAATCAAAAAGGCAAAATAACTATACTGAAATGGTTTACGTGTGGACTAAAAATTAAAAATATGTAATATGTAATATGTAAAATGTAAACACGCAAAAAAATATATAAAGAAATTTTGTGCAATATGTATAAAATGATTAATAACTGTTTAATTATTAATTTAGATACCAGAAAAGATTTATGGAATAATTTAGAACCTTTCAGAAATAAATGGACGTCAGAAAAAAAAACAGTTGAACGTATACAAGGAGTTACTTTTAAAAATAACAATAATACATTATTACAATTAATTGCTTCTAATAAAATAAATATAAATGGAAGTGGGTTTAGAAAAAATAAAGAGTCGTTTTTTGGAGAAATAGGATGTTTTATGAGTCATTATAACTGTTGGAAATATGTTGTAGATAATGAATTAGATAATTGTTTAATACTTGAAGATGGAATTGAATTTTTACGAGATGACTTTAAAAATATGAAAATTAATAATAACGTTCATATATTATTTGTGAATGAAGAAATGAACCAATTTGATTTAAACAAAAACTTTATTGGGTATGGGCTTCAAGGTTATGTAGTAACAAAAAAAGGAGCCACAATTTTAATGAATAAATGTCATACAATGTTTATACCAATTGATTTACAAATTAGACATTTATGTAATACAAAAGAATTGGTCGGAACTACTATTACTAAACCATATTTAAAACGCCAAAATAACAGAGTATCATCTATCGATAATTCAGTAACCAATATGGATAATTTAAATGAAAAACAAGATCCTAACAATATTTTGACAAGATTGCTTTTAAAATTAAAAGAAAAAAATATAAATTTAGACGATTTTGTGTAAGACTACACATTTATTTTAATATGTTTAATATGCTCCGCCTAATCCGATCCTTACGCTAGCTTGAGCTCTAGGTTTTGCATTTACATAAGCGGCATATTGCGGTGAATAAATATGTGGCGGATTAGGAATATGTTGCTGATTAGGAATATGTTGCTGATTAGGAATATTATGGTTACTTTGTAGAACGCGATTATATTGCTGTATATGATATGCCGGTTGACTAAGTTGTCCTTGGTTCTGTGAATTGTCATACCCTATATTGCTATTATACGCATCCATGATGACTTCTTTTTTTTTATCTTCCTCAATTTGTCTCAATAACGTTTCTGGTACAGGTTTACCCATTGATAAAAGATACTTAGCAACATTTTCTCTTTTCTCTCTAGTTGTAGGATAATAAGGAATATTAGACCAGTCATTCGTAGTTGTAACTGTTTTTTTTATCTCTTTAATTTTGTCTGGATTTAATATTTTTCTTTTGGGCTCTCTTAAATCATAGTTATAATACTCTTCTGAACCAAATGGTATTAAAGTTAAAAAGGTAGAAATGTTTATGATGAATATGTTTTTATTATGAACAACAAAAATATTATCATTCGGATTTTCGGATTTTTCGTCAATTGTGTATTTCAATTGCTTAATAGTTTTTATTCCATCAATACCATTATCGTTTTCTCCTCTCCAAGGATCTTTTTTAGATATAATACGCGAAATACCATCAAACAACTGTAGTATCTCTGGACTTCCAATATTATAAAAAATAGTTCTGTCAACTTTAAGTTTAAGTGCATCACATCTTTTTTGTAAAGCATTATCTTCCATTCCCCAACCCCAGAAACAAGGATACCCGTTTGTCATCTCAAAATCGGAGCCTTTTATAACGACAATACCGCCTAAAGCGTATTTAAATCCATAATAATGTTTAATAGTACCATGTGTCGTTTCATAGTCAAAAATTTTATTAAAAGGGATTGTATCAACATCATTAAAAATAAATGTAATATTTTTATAGTGTTCTGGATATTTTTCTTTCACTGCCAAAAATCCAATATTTTTAGTGGCGCCTCTATTAAAAGTTCTTACATCGCACTGGTGTGAAAAATAAATTTCGTAATCATCCGAGTGTTCTAAAATGAAACTCATGTATTTACTAAAAAAGAACTTATGTTGAACTCTATTTCTATATGGAACTATGAAAACACGTTTCGGTATTTTTTTTTCTTTATTTTCTTCCGTATTTCTTGAGTTCATTTATAATGTTGTAAAAGTTTATATTTTTTGAATTATAACATAATTCAACTGTTTTTTTTTGAAAAATATTATATTCCAAATATATTTAAAGCTACTGTGTATATTATATATAACATAATATAAAAAATGACAGCGTATTTCATGTTATTATTAAGTATTAATATTGTATTTTCATTCGCATATACTATTTCTTGCCAATCTTGTAAGCATTTTATTCCGCATAGTAGAGGATTTGCTGACTTGGGATTATGTGGTATATTTAAAGGAAATTTCGCACAACATTGTAGAAATGATAAAAATTTATGTGGCGAAAAAGGGTTTTTACATGAAGAAAAAGAACAAGAGAGTTTTAGCAAAGAGGTATTAGATGTTTATGAAGAATTAAATAATCGATGCTCTGGCGAAGTTAATGAAAAAGAAGAGTTAGAACAATTGGAAAAAGATTTTGCAGAAATATATATAAAAATAAAAAAACATAATAAAAATATAAAAAAACCATTTTATAATGATAAATAAATAATAATTTGTAAAATCAGCATTGTATATTTATTTTTTACGGAAAATGTAATATGTTATTATATTTTATATTTTTTTAAGATTGCTGCTGGTATTAAATCTTCTTGAATTTTTTCTAATTTTTTATAGCATTTATTTATAGTTACCTCGCTAGTTTCGCTGACCATTTTTACGTCACGTTTACTTATATTTAGTTTACAGATTTGCGAAATAAAGTAGACAACACCAGCTGCGATCGATGGAGGTGTGTTTTCAGGCATAATATTTCCTTTGGTTATTTTCATAGAAACAAATTGACATAATTTAGTTAGCTCATTATTTATATTGAGTTTGCTACAATATCTTTCTATAAATGATTCGGGTTTTGTTTGTCCTAAATTGGTTTTTTCTTTATTATCCATATCTTTTTCTAAATTATTGATAATAGCAACCGCGTTTTTGCAACCTTTTGTAGCACTAGTTACATCAAGTAGAAATATATTGGCTATTTCTTTTGCTGTTCTGGGATAATTATTTACTCTACATGAGATATATATAGATGCGGCTAAAATGCCATCACGATTGTCACCTCTAAATGTTAAATCATATTCCGATATTTTTTTATGGTATCTTATTGCATCATCAATAATCATTTTGGGCATTCCAGCATTTTGCGCCATTGTTGTAATAATTTGAAATTCATCATATTGCGATTTTTCTTTATAAGGCATAGATTGCCATTCTGTGTAACGTCTTATTTTCCTCATCTCATAAGACATTGCGCCATTATATAATACTTTACAACCGTAAGACGATTCTTCTAATAATAAATTAATAGGCATACCACATCTTGTAGGATCAGAACTTTGATTATCATCAGCACCGTAATATCTCCATTCTGCTGATTGATCGACGATGTCTTTGTATATGATACCACATTTAGAGTTAGTGCAAGTTAAAAACCCTTCATCCGAAAATGCTAAAATACTTTCACAACTTTCGCACATCTCTCTGTTTCCGCAAGAACGATACATACATTCTAGTGGAACTTTTGGTTTATCAGGGTTCTCTATTTCAGTATCAAATATATTCCATAATTCTTTTTTATTAATTTTATTATTTTTGTTTTTTTTGCTTTTGTCGTTGCTCATCTTTTTATTATGTTTTAATAGATAATAAAATTTTAATTCAATTTTATTTATATTATAAATTCTCATATTTTTTTAGGTGTTATAATATATGGGAAATGCTACATCTACAAACTTAAATAGCGCTAAACGTGAATATCAAAATTTTTATGAAATAATTGACTATGTAGCTACATATTACATTTTAACAATGGACTTCAAAAGCTTAAGCAAACTTTCAGAGAAAGAGTATTGTGATAAGCTAGTAATACTGACAAGTGATATAATTGAAAGATACTTTAATGACACAGATGTAACTTATTTAGCTCAAAGAATTAAAGATGGAGTAGAGGTAAATAACTTACAAAAAGAAAAAATTAAATTTATAAATAAAGATAGTCTCGAAAGTTTGGATATTTCAAATGACGAACAGAAAAATATCAGAAAAAAACGTGTATGCATAGGAATAGCTAAATTTTATGTTAAAATTGCACATATTTTTGCTGCTATAGTAATGACAATTAATCCTGTTTACAAATATAAAGATGAGACTGGACAAACAGTAAAA
>Ga0114980_10002866_pt1 | contig 11986 bp, 9 predicted proteins | sample S_140806_EF_Meta_FD_87018 | JGI IMG/M metagenome (GOLD analysis project Ga0114980, IMG submission 87018) | Freshwater microbial communities from Lake Simoncouche, Canada to study carbon cycling - S_140806_EF_MetaG | ecosystem: Environmental > Aquatic > Freshwater > Lake | place: Lake...
CAGCGGCCCAGCATCGCGCCGGTGGAGGGGTTCTCCTGCTCGATCAGCACATCCACGATGCGGCCCACCCAGGCGGCATTGCGCCCGGCGGCGATCGGCTGCTGCAGGGCCATCAGGCGGTCCTTGCGCTCGGCGGCCACCTCCGCTGGAACTGGATCGGGGAGGTCGGCGGCCGGGGTGCCCTCCTCAGGCGAGAAGGTGAACACGCCGACGTGATCGAACTGCTGCTCGGCCACGAAATCCAGCAGATGCTGGAAGTGCTCCTCCGTCTCGCCGGGGAAACCCACGATGAAGGTGGTGCGCAGCACCGCCTCCGGCAGCTCCTGGCGGATCCTCTGCAGCAGCCCCCCGGTCACACCGGCCTGCCAGGGACGGTTCATCGCCCGCAGTACCTCGGGGTGGCTGTGTTGCAGGGGAAGATCCAGGTAGGGCAGCACGTTGGGCACCTCCCGGTAGGCGGCCAGCACCTCGGAGCTGAGGCCGGTGGGGTAGGCGTAGTGCACCCGGATCCAGGGGATCTCCACCGCGCCGAGGGCGCGCAGCAGCTCCGCCAGCTGGGGTTTGCCGTAGAGATCGATGCCGTAGTTGGTGGTGATCTGGCTGATCAGCACCAGCTCCTGCACCCCCTGGGCCGCCAGCTGGCGCGCTTCGGCCACGATGCTCTCGATTGGCCGCGAGCGCTGGTCGCCACGCAGGTGGGGAATGATGCAGAAGGCGCAGCGGTAGTCGCAGCCCTCGGCCACCTTGAGATAGGCCACAGCCTCGCTGGTGGTGCGGTATCGGGGCAGATGTTCATCGGCCAAGAAGGTGGGCACGGCGCTCACCTGGTTCACCCGTTCGCCCGCCTCCACCCGCTCCAGCACGCTCACGATGTGCTGGTAATCGCCGGTGCCCACGATCGCCTTTGCTTCCGGCAGGGAGTCGAGGAGCTCCTCCTGGAAATGCTGGGCGAGGCAGCCCGCAATGATCAATTCCTTGCCCTGCTCAGCCAGTTCCACCAGGGTGCGCACCGATTCCTCACGGGCGTCCTGGATGAAGCTGCAGGTGTTCACCACCACCACGGCGGCTTCGCTTTCATCGGCGCTGACGCCGTAGCCGGCCTGGGCCAGCAGGCCAAGCATGTGCTCGGTATCCACCCGGTTCTTCTCGCAACCCAGATGGGCGAAGGCCACCGTGGGTTTCGGCGCGTCCCCGAGGCCGCCGCTGGGGCTGCGGTGGCTGGAGGTCTGGCTCGCGGCTGGCGTCATGCTCCCGGTTCAAGGCCCATTGCCCACCCTATGGAAGCGCCGCCCCGGGCCGCCGCTGGCCCCGCCCACACCGCCTGAGCGCCAACCATTCCCCCCTCCGGCACGGACGAACCGGGCGGCGGCTGCGAGAATTGGCGCAGTGCTCCAGCTGCCGTGACCTCGACCCAACTGGCCGACCGCCTCTCCCAGCGCCGCCGCACCGACCCCGGCCGCCGCTGGGTATGGGTGGCCATGGCGGTGCTTTCCACCATCGGAGCGATCGACACCGGCGCCATCACCCTCAAGCGCTGGGGCCTGCTCGGCCCCCTGCTCTGCCCCGGCGGCGGCGGCGACTGCGACAAGGTGCTCAACAGCCCCTGGGGCAGCCTGTTCGGCCAGCCCCTCTCCCTGTTCGGCTGCCTCGCCTACGCCACCGTGCTGGTGCTGGCCTTGCTGCCGCTGCTGCTGCAGGGGGATGCCCGCCGGGACCTGCTGGCCCGCAGCCGCTGGCTGCTGTTCCTGCTCACCGCCGGCATGGCCATGTTCAGCGTGGTGCTGATGGCGGTGATGCTGTTCAAGATCAAGGCGTTTTGCCCCTTCTGCATCCTCTCGGCCCTGCTCAGCCTCGGCCTGTTCCTGCTCACCCTGCTCGCCGGCGACTGGGAGGACAAGGGTCAGCTGATTTTCCGGGGGGTGCTCACGGCCCTGTTGGTGGGCATCACCGGCATCGGCTGGGCCACCGCCATGGATCGTCCCGAGGTGGTCACCGGGCCAGGCATGCCGATCCCGGTGACCTCCGCCAGCTCCCCGGCCGCCACCGCCTTGGCCGACCATCTCACCGCCAAGGGAGCGGTGATGTACTCGGCCTACTGGTGTCCCCACTGCCATGAGCAGAAGGAGCTCTTCGGCAAGGAGGCCACCGCCCGGCTGAAGATTGTTGAATGCGCACCCGATGGCCGCAATAACCAGGCCGAGCTCTGCGCGAGCAAGAAGATTCAGGGCTATCCCTCCTGGGAGATCAACGGCAAGCTCGATTCCGGCAAGAAGCCCCTGGCCCGGCTGGCCGAACTCAGTGGCTACCGGGGCCCCGTTCCCACCCCCTGATCCCCCACCGGCCGTGTGCTGATCAGTTCGCCCCGCCGCTGAAGGCTATGGCGCCGCCAGAACGGCTGCGGCGCCGGAGCATCGGTGCGGTAGTGCCCCCCCCGGCTTTCGGCCCGGAACCCTGAGGCCTCGATCAGCAGCTCCGCCAGCACCAGCCGCTGGTGCAGATCCTGAAGGGCCAGCAGCGATTGCCGGCCTGAGCCGGGGATCGTGAGCCGTTCGCCCGGGGCGGGTCCGAGGGCACCGCGCAGGAGGGGATCGGCCTCCACCTGGCCGCGCCGCCGTCGCACCTCCGTCAGGGCCCGGCCCAGTTCCGTGCCGCGCCGTTCCACGCCCGCCACCTGCCAGCAGAGCTGGCGCAGGTTGGCGGTCGCCGCCTCAAGGGCGGCCGGCTCGGGCCCCTCCAGCTCGAGTGTCCGGCTGGTCTCCGCTGCCACCGCTCCATCCGGGGCGCCTTCAAGCCTGATGCCCCGCAGCCGGCGGGCAAACACCAGGCATTCCATCAGCGAGTTGCTGGCCAGCCGATTGGCGCCGTGCACGCCGGTGCAGGCCACCTCCCCCACGGCATACAGCCCCGGCAGGCTGGTGGCGGCCTCCAGGTCCGTGCCCACGCCCCCCATCCAGTAGTGGGCGGCCGGTGCCACCGGGATCGGGGCCGCGGTGGGTTCCAGCCCGAGGGCCCGGCAGCGACCCAGGATCGTGGGGAACTGCTTCTCGAGCCGTGCTGCCCCCACCGGGCGCAGGTCGAGCCAGAGGTTGTCCACCCCCTGCTCCTGCATGCGGCGGGCCAGGGCCCGGCTCACCTGGTCCCGGGGGGCCAGATCCCCCCCGGCCAGCTGGGCCACCGGACTGGCGCCCTGCTGGTCGCACAGCCGCGCCCCTTCGCCCCGCACCGCCTCGCTGATCAGGAAATGGGGTGCCCCTGGCAGCATCAGGGCCGTGGGGTGGAACTGCACGAATTCCAGGTCCCGCACCGCCGCTCCCGCCAACCAGGCCATGGCCACCCCGTCGCCGCTTGCCTGGGCGGGGTTGGTGGTGTGGGCGAACAGATGGCCGCCGCCGCCGCAGGCGAGCACCACCGCCCGGGCCCGCAACCAGCGCAGGCTGAGGTCCTCGAGCACCTGCAGTCCGACGCAGCTCCCGCCCTCCACCCACAGCTGCAGGGCGGGCATGCCCTTGCGCTGCACCAGGCCGGGCCGCCGCAGTACCTCCCGCTCCAGGGCGTCCACCAGGGCCCCGCCGGTGCGGTCCTGGGCGTGGAGCACCCGGCGGTGGCTGTGGGCCGCCTCCAGGGTGGTGCTCAGGTCGCCGGCCTCACGGTCGAAGGCCATGCCCAGCTCCACCAGCCGCGCCACGCAGGCCGGGGCGTCCTGCACCAGCCGCTCCACCGCTGCGGGGTCACACAGGCCGGCCCCCGCCCGCAGGGTGTCGGCGATGTGGCTGTGGAAGCTGTCCTCCGGCCGGGTCACCGCCGCGATGCCGCCCTGGGCCCAGCGGCTGGCGGAGGGCGGCCCATCCTGTTTGCTGAGCAGCAGCACCCTCAGGCCGGCCGGAAGTTCCAGGCAGGTCATCAATCCGGCGGCTCCGCTGCCCACCACCACCACATCCCACTGGGCAGCCGTTTCCGGAAGCATCACCGCGCCGTGCTGCAGGCGAGCCTATGGGACGCCGTGGGCGGGGCGCCAGCGTGGTGGTCAACCAACGGGCACAAAACAACCGCCGGAGCTCCGGCGGTGGCGGGCCTGGCCCTGGGCCTGATCAGCGGTAGACGCCGTCGTTGATGCGATCGAAGCCTTCATTGAGGGCGATCGACGGGGGCGTCACCGTGAAATTGACCTTGTACTTCTCAAACAGCTCCTTCTGGCGGGCCGACAGATCCAGCTTCAGCACGTCGTCCACGCTCTGGTAGGGACCGCCGAGCACGATCTTGCCGGCCAGGGTCGGATACATGCCCGGGTACTGCTGGAAACGGCGCACCGAGGAGTTGTTGAGGTCCACCTTGCCGGCGCTCTCGGCGATCTTGTCGTCCGCCTCATTGCGCCGTTCGGCGGCCATGGCCGCTTGGGGCAGGACCAGGGTCACCAGCAGGCTGGCGATCACAACGCCACTCATGAGCCAGGCAAGCAGCCGCTTCATCACGACACTCCGTTGCGTAGAGGAAAGGGAACGGGACAGGACCGGCGGAATGGCCGCGATCTGGTTCAACGCTACAGAACGTTCCGCACCTGACCCCCTGACGGATTCCCGGCTTTCGCAGATCTTCAGATCGGCGGCCCCTTCAGCTCAGATCAGGGAGCTCAGATCAGGCCGCTCAACTGGGGGGCCAGCAGGGCCGAGGCCAGGAAGAGCCCATCCACGGCCAGGGTGGTGGCCAGGGTGGCTGCAGCGACCCGCCCGCAGGCTCCGCCCTGGCTCCAGAGCAGGCGGCAGGCCTGAAGCAGGCCCAGGGCGATGGCGCTGATCAGCAGCAGATGGGTTGGTTCGAGCACTACTTCACCGGCCTGGCGGAGCAGCAGCGGCGCCTCCTGCAGGGGGGCAGCCAGCACCTGGGGCCACAGATCCATCAGGCCTGTGGCCGCGATGGCGGCGTCGGTGGCGGCGGTGCCGGCCAGGGACGCCAGGTAGAAGGCCCCGGCCAGGCGCCAGCGGCCGTTCAGGCCAGCCACCGCCAGGGGCAGGGCGAAGGCCTCAATCGGCAGGTGGCAGACGGGGTGGAGACGGAACCAGCCCCAGAAGAGGCAGCCGGCCAGCCAGCTGCCGCTGAAGCCCACCAGCAGGGGGCCGAGGGCCTGGCCATTGCCGCGGCCGAAGCGCTCCAGCAGCAGCCCGGCTGCCACCAGCACCGCCGTGGCCAGGGCGGCGGGCAGGGGCGCCACCCGCACCAGGGGGGCCTGCACAAACACCGGCACAGCCACGAGCAAGGCTGCCACCAGGGGCAGCACCAGGGCGGCAGGAAGGGTCAGGGGGCCCAGCTCCAGGGAACGTGAAGGGAAGCTGGCCGTTGTCCCGAACACGTCTTTATGAAGAATGATGGCCAATGTTAAGGGTTCGGGGGCTTGGCCCGTGCCTCCCGCCGCCATAGGGTCGCGCAAGTTCAGGCTTCGCCATGCCCCTGTTGGCCACCGCCGAGGCCCCGAGCCTCGCCGTATCGATCTGGCATGCCCTGGTGCTGGGGGTGGTGCAGGGTCTCACCGAGTTCCTGCCGATCAGCAGCACGGCCCACCTCAAGGTGGTGCCCCTGCTGCTGGGCTGGGGCGACCCCGGTGTGGCCTTCACCGCCGTGATCCAGCTGGGCAGCATCGTGGCGGTGCTGGCCTATTTCCGCTCCGACCTGGCCGCGGTGTTCAAGGGCATCGCCCGCGCCATGCGGGAGGGCCGCTGGGGCGATCCCTCGGCCCGGCTGGGGGTGGCCATTGCCCTCGGCACGGTGCCGATCGTGCTGGCCGGCATGGCCCTCAAGCTCGGTTTCCCCGGCTATGAGCGGTCGGTGTTCCGCAGTGTTCCCTCGATTGCGATCGTCTCGATCGTGATGGCTCTGTTGCTGGCCCTGGCCGAGCTGATCGGCTCCCGCCGCCGCCTCCTCGAGGGCGTGCGGCCCCAGGATGGCCTGCTGGTGGGGCTGGCCCAGGCCCTGGCCCTTGTGCCCGGGGTCTCCCGCTCCGGCAGCACCCTCACCGCCTCCCTCTTCGACGGCTGGGACCGGGCCGCGGCCGCCCGCTTCTCCTTCCTGCTCGGCATTCCCGCCATCACCCTGGCCGGCCTGGTGGAGATGAAGGACGCCTTGCACCAATCCAGCAACGGCGGCCTGTTGCCCACGATCGTCGGCATGGTGGCGGCGGCGGTGGTCTCCTGGCTGGCGATCGCCTGGCTGCTGCGCTTCCTGCAGAACAACAGCACCTGGATCTTCGTGGGCTATCGCCTGCTGTTCGGCCTGGTGCTGCTGATCTGGTTCCGCGACCTGGGCGCCGCCCAGCCCTGAACCCCCCCCAGCGGCGGGCTCCGGGTTTCACACTGGGGGCAGTTGCCCGGCCATCCCGTGTGGAAGGAGCCCTCGGCCGGGATGGCCGCCACCCCTGCGCCGCCGGACGACCCGGCCCAGCCGGCGCGCCAACCCCAGCCTGCTGTGGTCGCAAGGGTGGAGCCCGGATCGATCGGTGAGGAGCTCGGCTTCCAGCCCGGTGACCGATTGATTCGCATCAACGGGGTCGCCCCCCGGGACCTGATCGACCTCCAGGTGCTGCAGGGCGAGGAGGAGCTCACCCTGGAGGTGGAGGATCCCGATGGCACGCTCCACCGGGTCGAGCTGGAGAAGGATCCCGATCAGGGCCTGGGGCTGGCCTTCACCGAGGCCCTCTTCGATGGTCTGCGGCAGTGCAACAACCACTGTCCCTTCTGTTTCATCGACCAGCAGCCCCCCGGCCACCGCGCCAGCCTCTATCTCAAGGACGACGACTACCGCCTCAGCTTTCTTTACGGCTCCTACCTGACCCTCACCAACCTCACCGCCGCCGACTGGCAGCGGATCGAGGACCAGCGCCTTTCGCCGCTGTTCGTGTCGGTCCATGCCACCGATCCGGAGCTGCGCAGCCGGCTCCTGGTCAACCCCCGCGCGGCCCTGCTGCCCGACCAGCTGGTCTGGTTCGCCCAGCGCCGACTCCAGATCCATGCCCAGGTGGTGGTCTGCCCCGGCCTCAACGATGGCGAGGCTCTGGAGCGCACCCTGCGGGACCTGGCCGCCCATGGCGCGGGTGAATGGCCCGCCGTGCTCTCCACCGCCGTGGTGCCGGTAGGGCTCACCCGCTTTCGTCCGCCGGGCGATGGCCTGCGGCCCGTGGAACTCGCCGATGCGGCGGCCGTGATCGCCCGGGTGGAACCCTTGCAGAAAGAGTTCCAGCGGGCCATCGGCAGCCGCTTCGCCTGGCTGTCCGATGAGTGGTATCTGATCGCGGGCCAGCCCCTGCCGCCCCGCGCCACCTACGAAGACCTGCCCCAGCGCGAAAACGGCGTGGGCAGCATCCGCGGCTTCCTGGAGGAGCTCGAGGTCGCCACCCGCCGGTTGCCGGGGCGGGTCGAGCCGCCCCGGCGCATGAGCTGGTTGGTGGGCAGGGTGGTGGCCGGCGCCCTGGCGCCGGTGGTGGAGCGCCTCAACCGGATCGAGGGGTTGGAGCTGATCCTGCACGGCCTGCCGAGCCCCTACTGGGGGCAGGACCAGGTGGTGACCGGGCTGCTCACCGGTGCTGATCTGCTGGAGGGAGTGGCGGGCCGCGAGCTCGGCGACACCCTGCTGTTGCCGCGCGTGATGCTGCGCGACGGGGAGGATGTGTTTCTCGACGACATGCGTCTGGATGCGGTTCGCGGCGCCCTGCCGGTGCCCGTGCGCCTGATCGGAGGGGCGGCCGATCTGGTGGCCGCCTGCCTCGGTTCCCCCCTGGAGGATGCCTAAGCTCCGTGAGCATTCACCGCTACGGTCTTGCGGCGCCTCCACCTGCTTCTCGCCCCCCTGACGGTGGTGTCTGCCCTTGGCTCCCCAGCTGGTGCTGCCCCCGCTGGGCCGCAGCCCCAGGCGGCGCCCATTCAGGTGAGCATGCCCGCTGAGACCTCCGGCCCTGCCACGCCCCGGAAGCCAGGCCGCTCCGGTGCCGCCGCCCTCTCCTTGGCCCAGCCCTACCCTCTGGCTCCGGCCCTGAAGGGCAACCGCCCGAAAGCCGATCCGGCGGTCCTCGCGCCGGCCGCCAGAGCGCTTCCCCCTGAGCTGCAGGACCTGGTGGCACCGCCCTCCCTGGGGCTGCCGGACCGGCCACGCCAGGTGCGCATCAACCAGCTGCGGCCGCTGAGCTTCCAGCAGTCCCAGATCCTGGCGGAGGTCAACAACCCCGAGCTCAAGGCGATCGCCTCCGAGGTGGAGCAGGCCCAGTCCAATCTGCGCGCCAAGATCGCGCTGTGGTACCCCCAGCTTGCCCTCAACGCCGGCACGTTGCCCACCTACACCGGTGGCCAGCAGTACAGCTCGGGCTTAACCGGCACTGGTCAGCCGGTCGGCAACACCATCACCAGCATCTGGCGCATGCAGGCGACTCTGCAGGCCAGCTGGGCGTTGATCGACCCCACCCGCACCCCCCAGATCGCCCTGGCCCGCGACCAGTTCGAGAAGGCCAAGAACCAGTATCTGATCGGCCTGCGGGATCTGCGTCTGCAGGCAGCCCTCGCCTACTTCGACCTCCAGACCGCCGACGACCAGGTGCGCATCGGTCAGGAATCGGTGCGGGCCTCGTTGGTGAGCCTGCGGGATGCCCGGGCCCGCTTCCAGGCCGGCGTGGCCACCAAGTTGGAGGTGCTGGAGGCCGAAACCCAGCTGGCCCGCGATGAGCAGCTGCTCACCAACGCCCTCGCCCTGCAGGCGGTGGCCCGCCGCTCCCTGGCATCCCTGCTTGATCTGCCCCAGGACGTCACCCCCACCGCGGCCGACCCGGCCCGGGTGATCGGCACCTGGCTGCCCTCGCTGCAGGAGAGCATCGTGGCCGCCTACACCTTCCGCGAGGAGCTCGACCAGTTGCTGCTCGACATCTCGATCGCCAACAGCAGCGCCAATGCCGAACTTGGCCGGGTGCAGCCCTTCCTCAAGATCGTCAACAGCCTCGGGGTGGGGCGATCCAATGGCTACGACTTCTCCACCCAGGTGGTGCCTTCGATCACCGGCTGGAACGTCGACAACTCCGTGGGGCTGAACCTCAACTGGACGATCTATGACGGTGGCGCCGCCCAGGCCACCTACCGCCAAGAGAAGCAGCGGGCCCAGGAAAACCGCTACCGCTTTGCCCAGAAGCGAGCCACGATCCGCCAGGACGTGGAAACCAGTTTCTACGAACTGGAGAAGAACAACCGCAACATCCTCACCACCTCCCGTGAGGTGATCTCCGCCCGCGAATCGCTGCGGCTGTCCCGCCTCCGCTTCCAGGCTGGGGTGACCACCCAGCGGGAGGTGGTCGACACCCAGCGCGACCTGACCCAGGCCGAGGTGCGCTATTCCAGCGCCATCTCCGACTACAACAAGCGCCTGGTCGAGCTCACCCGCCGTACCGGCCTCGACAAGGTCGCCACCTGCGCAGCTCCGCAACTGCCCCCCAACAAGCCTCTGGTCGTCGGTGCCAGCGATGTGCCGGTCGAGCCCTTGCCCTTGTTGCCGGCCTGTCCGGTCACCCACTCCGGCACCACGCCGGCCCGGCTAAGACCCTGACCCTGTGGCCGCCGCTTCCCCACCGTCCTTCGGCCCTCAGCCAGGTCTTTCCCTGATCGCGACCTTGCGACTCGGTCTGTTTCAGGCCTGTCTGGGTTGTTTGGCGGTGATCTTTTCCGGCCTCCTCAACCGGGTGATGCTTAGCGAACTCGGCTTCCCAGGGCTGTTGGTTGGCTTTGCCCTGGCCTGCGAACAGTTCGTGGCCCCGTCGCGGGTGCTGTTTGGCCAGATCTCCGATGCCCACCCCCTCGGCCAGAGGCATCGGGTTCCCTATGTGCTGCTGGGAACCGCCCTCTTCTGCAGCTTGGCCGTGCTTTCGGTGCCGTTGATCTTCCGGGTCGGGGCCCTGCTCCAGGCCGGAATCCAGCCGGCCCTGGGCCTGGCCATCGCAGCGCTGTGCGGGCTGTTCGCCCTCTACGGATTGGCGATCTCCCTGGCTACCACGCCCTACCTGGCCCTGGTGATCGATCGGACCACCGAGGCCGAGAGGCCCCGGGCTGTGGGAATCATTTGGTGCCTGCTCACCGTGGGCATCGTGATCGGGGCCGTGCTGATCAGCACCAGCCTTCGCGGTCTCGATGGCATCACCGATCCAGCGGTGCTGGAACCCGCCCTCACCGCCTTCATGCTGCGGGTGGCCCTAGCCGTGTTTGCCATCACCGTGGCGGCCACCTGGGCCATGGAACCCCCCGCCGCCCTAGGACGTCGCGCCTCCGGCGTTGGCCCCAGGGAGGATGGAGTCACCCTGGCCCAGGCGTGGACCTTGATCCGCTCAAGCCCCCTGGTGGTGATTTTCTTTTCTTTTCTGATCCTCTTCACCCTGGCCCTGTTTCTGCAGGATCCTGTGCTTGAGAGCTATGGGGCCCAGGTTTTCGCCATGCCCATCGCCGCCACCGCCCAGCTCAACGCTTTTTGGGGGGTGGGCACCCTGTTGGGGCTGCTGGTGGCCGGGCTCTGGGTGGTGCCCCGCTTGGGCAAGTTGGGCGCCGCCCGTTTGGGTTGCCGGTTGATTGCGGCCACCCTGCTGATGTTGTTGCTCTGCGGTCTTACGGCCAGCGTTCCCCTGCTGAAGGTTGTGATGGTGCTGTTCGGGCTGGCGGCGGGGATCGGCACCAACAGTGCCCTCTGCCTGATGCTCGATCTCACCCTCCCCGAGGTGGCCGGCACCTTCGTGGGGGTATGGGGTCTGGCCCAGGCCCTATCGCGGGCCCTCGGCAAGGTGGTCGGGGGTGGGCTTCTGGATGTCGGCCGTTTGCTGTCGGGATCCGCTGCGGGCCATAGCCCTAACCCCTTCCCCGCCTATGCGCTGGTGCTGGGGGTGGAGTTTGTCGTGGCCCTCGGGGCTCTGCTGCTGCTGGATCGTGTCAACGTGCACCAGTTCCGCGAGGATACGGGCCGCAGCCTTGACCAGGTGCTGGTGGCCGAATCCCTATGACCGATTCCCTGTTCACCACAACCAGCCGTAGCCCCTCCCTGCTCGATCCGGCCTTCGAGGCCCTGTTGGATCGGGTGGGAGAGCGGCAGCGGGCCGACTTCGGCCACATGGCCTCCTCCGTGAAGGCGGATGGTTCCCTGATCACGGCCTGCGATCGCTGGAGTGATGCCACCCTGGTGGAGGGCCTGGCTGAGCTCTTTCCGCGGGAAGGAGTGCTGAGTGAGGAGGGCAGCCAGCTGGTGCCGCAGTCTGCGGCCTACTGGGTGGTGGATCCGCTCGATGGCACCACCAACTTCGCTGCGGGCATTCCCTATTGGGCGATTTCCCTGGCCCGCTTCGAGCATGGACTGCCGGTGTTGGCGGTGCTGGATGTGCCGCCGCTCCGCCAGCGGATCGTGGCCGTGCGGGGGCGCGGGGCCTGGAGGAATGGCAAGCCCCTGCATCCCCCATCGATCCAGACCCATCCCGTCGGTTGTGCGTCCCTTTGCAGCCGCTCGATTGGGGTCCTGCAGAAACTCCCCGATCAGCGCTTCCCCGGCAAGATCCGCCTGCTCGGCGTTGCCAGTCTGAATTTGGTGAGTGTGGCGATGGGTCAGACCGTGGCGGCCCTGGAGGCCACCCCCAAGATCTGGGACCTCGCCGCCTCCTGGCTCGTGCTCAGCGAGTTGAACTGCTCCCTGCGCTGGCTGCAGCAGAGCCCCGCCGCCATTCCACCCGGCACCGACCTCACCAATACCGATTTCCCGGTGCTCGTGGCCGATCGCCCCGAAACCCTGGAACGGTTCATGCCCTGGGCCGAGGCCCTTCTCTCCTAGCTAAGGCAAGGTTTTTGGCTGGCATTGGGCGCTTTGGCTTGCGTCCTGACCCCCAAGGTGATAGGTTATTGGACTGCTCGGGGAACCGAGCGGCCGCCCCCCGAGAGGGGATCGGAAGGGTGAACTGCTAGGTTCACCAAGTCCTGAACGAAGCGGCGCGAGCCGATCGAGC
>Ga0114980_10002869_pt1 | contig 11982 bp, 8 predicted proteins | sample S_140806_EF_Meta_FD_87018 | JGI IMG/M metagenome (GOLD analysis project Ga0114980, IMG submission 87018) | Freshwater microbial communities from Lake Simoncouche, Canada to study carbon cycling - S_140806_EF_MetaG | ecosystem: Environmental > Aquatic > Freshwater > Lake | place: Lake...
AGATAATATTAAGTTGACAGTTCAGTTGATATCTCCGATAGCAATGGACGAAGGCTTAAGGTTTGCGATACGTGAAGGCGGTAGAACTGTCGGCGCTGGTGTCGTAGCTAAAATTTTGAAATAAAAATTCCTTGATTAAGCAGTGCTTTTATGATAGGAGTGTAGCTCAATTGGTAGAGCGCCGGTCTCCAAAACCGGAGGTTGGGGGTTCGATTCCCTTCGCTCCTGCCACTTTTGGTGTGAACGATATGGGTAAGGTTTGGAGATTTATTTATGAAGTTAAGCAAGAGCTTGGAAAGGTGTCTTGGTTAACGAAAAGGGAAACATTGATATCCACTGGTATCGTTTTACTTGTGGTATTAATTTTTTCGATGTTTTTTGTGTTTTCTGATTTTGTGATATTTCACTTTGTGAAATTTATATCATCGGTCGGATTTTAAGGTGTGCGGGGCGTATTTATGAAATGGTATATATTGCAATCTTTATCTGGTCAGGAGAAAAGAATTGCTGCTGCTATACAAGAAAAGGCTCAGAAAGAGAATTTGCAGCATCTTATTGGTGAAGTGGTGGTTCCAGTAGAGAAAGTTGTTGAGATCAAGAAGGGCAAAAAAGTTGATGTAGAGAAGAAATTTTTACCTGGTTATATCCTTGTAAAAATGGAAATGAATGATAATTTGTGGCACGTAATTAAAAAAATACCAAAAGTTGGTGGGTTTTTAGGTGCTCATGGTAAGCCTCAAGAAATTTCTGAGAAAGAAGTTCAGCTTATTATGGAACAGATTCAGAGCAATGTTATCGCAAGAAAACAAGCATCTGTATTTAGAATTGGAGATTCTGTGAAGATAAAAGATGGTCCGTTTGAGTCATTTCTTGGGACTGTGGAAGATGTTGAAGAATCTAAAAAACGTCTAAAAGTGTCTGTGACTATATTTGGTCGTCAGACTCCTTTGGATCTGGAATTTGAACAAGTAACAAAAGTGTAATTTTATGTCTAAAAAAAAGGTACAATGTACAGTTAGTTTAAATATCGCAGCAGGCAAGGCTAACCCAGCTCCTCCTGTGGGTACTGCTTTAGGTCCTAGGGGTGTGAATATACCTGAGTTCTGCAAGCAATTTAATGATCGTACCAAAAGTATGGAGCCTGGTAGTCCTATTCCTGTTGTATTGACAATTTATGCAGATAAAAGTTTTAACTTTATTACCAAAACATCTCCTGTGTCGTACTATTTGAAAAAATTTGCTAACGTACAGAAGGGGGCTTCCGAGACCAGAAAGGGGCCTTATATTGGTTCGATTTCTTTAGATAAGGTTAAAGAAATTGCTAAGATTAAGCTACCTGACACTAACGCTCATACCGTAGATGCTGTGGTAGAGATGATTAAAGGCTCTGCTGAGTCTATGGGTTTGCAAGTAAAGTAAATTTTTGGATAATTGGTTTCTATTATGAAAATAAAAGGTGGTAAAAGAATAAAAAAAGCTAGAGAGGCTGTGGATTCTACGCGAGTTTACAGTTTGGAAGAGGCTTTGACTATATTAAAACAAAATAATATCACTAAGTTTGATGAGACCGTTGAGGTTGTTGTCAAGCTTGGCGTTGATGCTTCAAAATCTGATCAACTTGTTCGCGGTGTAGCTCAGATGCCAAATGGTACCGGTAAAAAAGTCCGAGTCGCTGCTTTAGTTAAGGATGCTAACGTGGAAAAAGCAAAAAACGCTGGCGCTGATATAGTTGGTCTAGATGACGTTATTGAGGATATCAAAGCTGAGAAGATTAATTTTGATGTGTGTATAGCTACTCCTGATGTGATGCCTAAAATTAGCGTTGTAGCTAAAATTCTTGGTACTAAAGGTTTGATGCCTAACCCCAAATTGGGCACTGTAACTATGGACATCGAGAAAGCTATAAAGCAAGTAAAGTCTGGTCAAGTGAAATTCAGAAATGAAAAAGCTGGTATAGTTCATGCTGGAGTCGGAAAATTAAGCTTTACTTTAGATGCATTGGTTGGTAATGTAGCGGCTTTGGTTAGTGCTATTATAAAAGAGAAGCCTGTCACCAGTAAGGGTACGTATATACGAGGTGTATTTGTTACATCTACTATGAGCCCCGCGTTGAAGGTTGATTTTGCTTCTGTGTTAAAATAAAGTTGGTTATTTAAGATGTTGAGAGAGAAAAAAATTAGCGTTGTTCAAGAATTATCCAGAGATTTTTCTGAGCATAATTCTTTGATAGTAGCTCATTATCATGGTTTAAATGTAAGACAAGTGACTGAATTGAGAGCGAAATTGTTCAATATAGATGTTAAATTGTCTGTTGTGAAAAATAAATTGGCAAAGATTGCTTTAAAAGGAACAATCTTTGCCAATTTAGATGGAGTTTTTAGTGGTCCTACGGCTTTAGTTTTATCTAATGATCCAATTGCGGTTGCTAAGATTTTGATGCAATTTGCAAATGATAATGAAGCTCTAAAGATTATAAAAGGCGTTGCATACGGGTCTGAAGTAAGTGCTAAAGAAATCGAAGCGCTATCTAAGATGCCGTCATTGAATGAATTACGAGCAAAGCTTATAGCTTTGTTACAGACTCCTGCCACATCTCTGGCGTCTGTTTTAACTGCTCCATCTGGCAATATAGTTAGAGCGGTTTCTGCGTATTCTAAGAAGTAAGGTGGTTAATTTTAAGCAAAATATGAGGTAATAAACATGGCAAATTTAGAAAAATTAGTAGAAGATCTATCGTCTTTGACTGTATTGGAAGCATCTGAGCTTTCAAAAATGTTAGAGGGTAAGTGGGGTGTTAGTGCTGCTCCAGTGGCTGTAGCTGCTGTTGGTGGGGCTGCTCCTGCTGCTGCCGCTGAAGAGAAAACAGAATTTACTGTAGTCTTAGCTGCTTCTGGCGATACAAAGATCAACGTTATTAAAGAAGTCAGAGCAATCAATCCCGCTCTTGGTTTAAAAGAAGCTAAGGATTTGGTGGATGCTGCTCCTAAAGTTGTGAAAGAAGGCGTTTCCAAGGATGAAGCTGCAAAAATCAAAGCTCAATTGGAAGCTGCTGGAGCAAAAGTAGAAATAAAATAATTGCTTTTGATTAGTTGATTTCTGTCTTTTCGGCCTTTAACTTTTTTTCGGAGAATCCTGGATGTATAGCGATTTTTTTATTCGTAGCATAAAAAGAAAGAACTTTAGTAAAATCCCTAATGTTGCAAAGATACCTAATCTGATCGAAATTCAGAAGGAGTCTTACAATAAGTTCTTGCAAATGGATGTTTTGCCTAGTGCAAGGAATAGCGAGAACCTTCAGGGTGTTTTCAAGTCCGTTTTCCCTATTGGTGATTATGCAGGAACGTGTACTTTAGAATTTTCTGAATATCGTTTCGATAAACCTAAATATGATGTTGATGAAGCCAAACAAAGAGGCGCTAGCTATGTTGCTCCTCTTAAGGCTACTTTGAAGCTTGTGTTATGGGAAAATGATCCTGATTTAGGTACAAAAGAAGTTAAAGGTATTAAAGAGCAGGAAGTTTACATGGGTGATGTGCCTTTGATGACTGACAATGCTACTTTCATCATCAATGGTGTTGAGAGAGTGATAGTTTCTCAAATGCATAGATCCCCTGGTGTGTTCTTTGATCACGATAAAGGCAAGACACACGCTTCTGGTAAATTACTTTACCTTTCTAGGGTGATACCTTACAGAGGGTCGTGGCTTGATTTTGAATTTGATGCTAAGGACTTTTTATACTTCAGAATCGATAAAAGAAGAAAGCTTCCGGTTGGTACTTTGTTGCGTGCTATTGGCATGGAAACTCAAGAGATCTATGATGTTTTTTACAATAAAGTTTCATTAACCAAGATAAAAAATGGTTGGTCTGCTCCTTTTTATCCTGATGAAACAAGATCTTTTAGACTTACTAAAGATTTAGTAGATGCTCATACTGGTGAAGTTGTTGCAAAAAAAGACACTCGACTTAATAAGAGAACAATTAAAAAACTAAAAGACGATGGTTTGAAAGAAGTTCTAATGTCATCGGATGAATTGGTAGGTAAATTTATTGCTTCAGACCTTGATATTGATTCTAAAATCTCTCTCAAAGTTGGTGATGAACTAGTTTCTAGTGCTATTGAGCAGATAGAAAGTTGTGGTATTAAGAAGCTAGAGATCTTAGATGTCGGTGGTTATAATTCAGGTCCATACATACGTAATAGTTTGAAAGCTGATAAAAACACCACTAGAGAAGAGGCTTTAATGGAGATATTTAGAGTGGTTCGACCTGGAGAGCCTACAACTTTTGAAGCTTCCGAAGCCTTGTTCAACACATTATTCTTTGATAGTGCTAGGTATGATTTGTCAGTAGTTGGTCGTATTAAACTTAATGCCAAATTAGGTTTAAAGCTTCCTGAGGAGTCAACCACTTTAACTAAAGAAGATATTGTACGTATCATTAAATATTTAGTAGATCTAAAAGATGGCGTTGGTGAAATTGACGATATAGATCACCTAGGTAACAGAAGAATTAGGTCTGTTGGCGAATTAGTAGAAAATCAATTTAGGTTGGCGTTTGTACGTTTGGAAAGAACTATTTTAGAGCGTATGTCTTCTATGGATATAGATAGCGTTATGCCTAATGATCTTATCAATTCTAAGTTATTAGTTAGTGTGGTTAAGGAGTTCTTTGGTACCTCCCAATTCTCCCAATTTATGGATCAGACAAACCCTCTATCAGAAATTACCCATAAGAGAAGATTGTCGGTGCTCGGACCTGGTGGCTTGACTAGAGATAGGGCTGGTATGGATGTTCGTGACGTTCATACGAGTCATTATGGCAGAATATGTCCTATTGAAACTCCTGAAGGTCAGAATATTGGGTTGATCAATAGTTTGGCTTCTTTTGCGCAGATTAATAAATATGGATTTATTGAAAGTCCTTATAGAAAAGTTGTTGATGGTAAAGTCACTAATGAAGTGGTTTACTTATCTGCTGTTGAAGAAAAAGATTATGTGATAGCGCAGGCTAACGCTAATTTAAACACAGAAAATCAGTTCGTTGATGCTTTTGTGAGTTCAAGAAAGAATGGAGAATTTATTGTTTCTGAGCCATCTAGCATAGACTTTATGGATGTTACACCAATGCAGTTAGTGTCTATTGCAACTGCCTTGATACCTTTCCTAGAAAACGACGATGCGAGCCGTGCCTTGATGGGATCTAACATGCAACGTCAAGCTGTACCTTTAATCTCAACGGAAGCTCCGTTTGTTGGTACTGGTATTGAGAACATAGTTGCCGCTGACTCTGGCGCAACAATTACAGCATTGCGTGACGGTGTAGTAAGTAAAGTTGATAGTACAAGAATCGTAGTTCGATCTGAAAGTGATGGTATAAGTGCTCCAGAAGTGAACGTCTATAACTTAGTAAAGTTCCGTAGATCAAATTATAATACTTGTTTGAATCAGAGACCTTTGGTTAAGGTAGGTGATAGGGTCAAGAAGGGCGAAGTGATAGCTGATGGTCCAAGTACTGATAGAGGGGATCTTGCTCTTGGTCGAAATGTGTTGGTAGCATTCATGCCTTGGAGAGGATATAACTTCGAAGATTCTATTATTATTTCTGAGCGTATAGTAAAAGAAGACGTTTTTACCTCCATACACATTGAAGAGTTTAGTGTGGTAGCTCGTGATACCAAATTGGGACCTGAAGAGATCACGAGAGACATACCAAATGTCAGCGAAGAGCATTTAAGATGTCTGGATGAGACTGGTATAGTATATAAAGGTGCCGAAGTAAAAGCAGGCGATATTCTTGTTGGTAAGGTGACTCCTAAGAGTGAATCTCCAATGACACCAGAGGAAAAATTGTTGAAAGCTATTTTTGGCGAGAAAGCTGCTGATGTTAAAGATAGTTCTTTGCATGTTCCACCAGGAGTGAGTGGCACAGTTGTTGATGTAAGAGTTTTCTCAAGAAGAGGAATCGAAAAAGATCAGAGAGCATTGACCTTAGAAAAAGATCAAATTCAAAGCTTGAACAAAGATAAGAATGATGAAATTAATATCATTACTGATTTCGTATTTTCTAGCTTGAAATCTATGCTTGTTGGCGAGAAAGTTGTGAGTGGCCCTAAAGCTGTTAAGTCTGGTTCTATTCTATCAGAGGATGTTGTTTCTGCTCTTACTAGAGAACAATTGTGGCAGGTAGTAATCTCCGATTCAGATAAGATAAATCACATTGCTTCTTTGAAAGAGAAATATGATTCATCGGTCAAAGAAATTACTGAAAGATATGCTAATAAGATTGAGAAAGTTCAATCTGGTGACGATTTGCACCAGGGCGTATTGAAAGAAGTAAAAATATTCATCGCTATGAAGCATAAGTTACAGCCTGGTGATAAAATGGCTGGTAGACATGGTAACAAAGGGGTGATTTCGAAAATTGTTCCTGAAGAAGATATGCCTTATCTTGAAGATGGTACTGTGGTCGATATTATCTTAAACTCTTTAGGTATTCCTTCAAGGATGAACGTTGGTCAGATTTTGGAAACTCATTTGGGTTGGGGCTCTGTAGCTATAGGTAAGAAGATTGATTCTATGCTTAGAGAGCGCGAAAATGCCACAGTTTTAAAAGAGTTCTTGAACAAGGTTTATGCTGGCAATGACGAAGTTCTCAAACTAGTCAAAGGCGCTGATGAGTCTGAACTTCATCAATTGGCTCAGAAGTTGGCAAAAGGTATTTATTTTGCTACTCCTGTATTTGATGGTGCCAAAGTTGCTGACATTGATGAAGTGTTAAAATTGGCTGATGTTAATACTTCTGGTCAGGCAAAATTGATTGATGGTAAGACAGGAGAATATTTTGATCGTGAAGTGACGGTCGGTTATATCTACATGTTGAAGCTCCATCATTTGGTTGATGACAAAATTCATGCTAGATCTACTGGTCCTTACAGTTTAGTGACTCAACAACCTTTGGGTGGTAAGGCTCATATGGGCGGACAAAGATTTGGTGAAATGGAATGCTGGGCTCTGCAGGCTTACGGAGCTGCTTATACTCTGCAGGAAATGTTAACTGTAAAATCAGATGACGTTGTTGGGCGTGTCAAAATATTTGAATCTATTGTCAGAGGTGATAATAATTTCGAATCTGGAACTCCTGAATCATTTAATGTGATGATAAAAGAGCTACGTTCTCTATGTCTAAATGTAGAATTAGAAACTTTAAACAAATAGTATTGGGTTGATATATGGCAAATAATGGTTTTTTTTACCAAAGTGGCGAGCAGCAAGATTTTGATGCCTTGAAGATCTCTATAGCTAGTCCTGAGGTTATTAGATCATGGTCTTATGGAGAAGTTAAGAAGCCAGAGACCATAAATTATCGTACTTTTAAGCCCGAGAAAGAAGGTTTGTTCTGTGCAAGAATATTTGGCCCTGTAAGTGATTACGAGTGTTTGTGCGGAAAATACAAAAGGATGAAGTATCGTGGTATAATCTGCGAGAAATGTGGTGTAGAAGTTACAAGTTCTAAAGTAAGAAGAGAAAGAATGGGGCATATTGAATTAGCTGCCCCGGTAGTGCATATTTGGTTCTTGAAGTCACTGCCTTCAAGAATTAGCACAATTCTTGACATAGCTATCAAAGATTTAGAGAAAATACTATATTTCGAATCATATGTCGTAACCGATGCTGGCATGACAATGCTTACTCCTGGCGACCTAATGAGTGAAGATGAATACCAAAAGTGTTTAGATGAATATGGTGAAGGTAGTTTTAAAGCTGAGATAGGCGCCGAAGCTGTTCAATCTTTGCTGAGATCTTTAGATTTGAAGAAATTAAAAACTTCAATGAGAGAAGAACTTGCTTCCACAACTTCTGATGCTAAAAAGAAAAAATTAGTAAAGAGGCTAAAGCTAGTAGAAAGTTTTATTGATTCTGGAAATAAGCCTGAGTGGATGGTCATGAGCGTTATTCCTGTATTGCCTCCAGATATCAGACCTTTGGTGATGTTGGATGGTGGTCGCTTTGCTGCATCTGATTTGAATGAATTATATCGTCGTGTCATTAACAGAAATAACAGGCTAAAGAGATTAATTGAATTAAGAGCTCCTGATATTATTGTTCGTAATGAAAAAAGAATGTTGCAGGAATCTGTTGATGCATTGTTCGATAATGGCAGAAGAGGAAAAGCGGTAAAAAATGCCAATAAGCGTCCGTTTAAATCTTTGAGCGATATGCTAAAAGGTAAGACTGGTCGTTTCAGACAGAATCTTCTAGGAAAAAGGGTTGATTATTCAGGTAGATCTGTAATCGTTGTTGGTCCTAACTTAAAATTGCATCAGTGCGGTTTGCCTAAGAGGATGGCATTAGAGTTGTTTAAGCCTTTCGTATATTCCAAACTTGAAATGTACGGTATTGCTACAACATTAAAAGCTGCCAAGAAAATGGTGGAGATGGAAAGACCAGAGGTCTGGGATATTCTTGAAGAGGTGATCCGTGAGCATCCCGTGTTATTAAACCGTGCTCCTACTTTGCATAGACTTGGTATACAAGCTTTCGAACCATTATTGATTGAAGGAAAAGCTATACAATTGCATCCTCTGGTTTGCGCTCCTTTCAACGCTGACTTCGACGGTGATACTATGGCTGTTCACTTGCCATTGTCTATAGAAGCTCAGATTGAATCCAGAGTATTGATGATGTCAACTAACAATATTTTGAGTGCCGCTAACGGTAAGCCTATTATTACGCCATCTCAAGATATAGTTCTTGGTATCTATTACATGACACTTGACGTCAATGGCGAGAAAGGTGAGGGTAGATCTTTTATTGATTTGGATGAAGTGAAATTAGCTTTAGACGAAGGTACAATTAGTATGCATTCTAAAATTAGATGTAGAGTTTTATCTTTTAATAGCGAAGGTCATGAAGTTAAAAAACTGGTGGATACTACACCAGGAAGACTGATGATTGCTGATTTACTACCTAAGAGTGCTAATATTGGTATAGAATTGGTGAATAAACTTATAACAAGTAAGGATATCTCTCACATTATTGATGTGATATTCCGTTACTGTGGTCAGAAAGCTACTGTAATTTTCTGTGATAAGCTGATGGCTCTTGGTTTTTCATATGCTGGGCAGTCTGGTATTTCTTTCGGTAAAGATGATATATTAGTTCCAAGTACTAAGAAGAGACATATTGCTGATACTTCTGCAAAAGTTGAAGAGTTTGAAAAGCAATACATGGAAGGTTTGATCACTATGGGTGAAAAGTACAATAAAGTGACTGACGAATGGTCAAATTGTACTAATAGAGTTGCCGAAGATTTGATGAAAGAGATTTCCGCCGTTGATTCAAGCGTTCAAGAAAATAAGCAGAGAGGCATCAACTCAATTTACATGATGGCTCATTCAGGTGCTAGAGGGTCAGTATCTCAGATCAGACAGTTAGCTGGTATGAGGGGGCTGATTATAAAACCTTCTGGTGAATTCTTGGAAACGCCTATTAAAGCAAATTTGAAAGAAGGTTTGAGTGTATTAGAGTACTTTAATTCTACGCACGGTACACGTAAAGGTCTTGCTGATACAGCCTTGAAAACTGCTAACTCTGGTTACTTGACCAGGAGATTAGTTGATGTTTCTCAAGATTTAATAATACAGTCCGATGACTGTGGAACTTCTAGAGGATTGGTAGTCTCTCCTATCATTGAAGGCGGCGAGGTTATAGTTCCTATTTCTGAGAGTATATTAGGTCGTGTATCTTGTGTTGATGTGAAGCATCCTATTACTGGCGAAATCATAGTGAAGCAGGGTGAGTTAATTGATGAAGATCTAGTGGATAAAATCGAAGCTGCTGGTATCGGATCTATAATGATTAGATCGGTGCTGACTTGTGACCTTAAAAATGGTGTCTGTGCAAAATGTTACGGAAGAGACTTGTCAACAGGTAATCAGGTAAGTGTTGGTGAAGCGGTGGGTGTAATTGCTGCTCAATCGATTGGCGAGCCTGGTACTCAGTTAACAATGAACACGTTCCACATTGGTGGTGCTGCAACAAAAGGCGTCGAAGTGTCAAGTGTTCAAGCGCTAACCGATTCTGTTGTACAATTCCAAAATAAGAATTTTGTGACTAATGCAAATGGTCAGAAAGTAATTATGAGTAAGAATTGTGAAGTATCGTTCTGCGATGAAAAAGGCAATGAAAGATCAAGAATAAAAGTTCCTTATGGTGCTCTAGTTTACTTTGATGCTGGAAGTCATGTCAAGAAAGGATCTGTTGTTGCTGACTGGGATCCTTACACAATCTCAATAATAAGTGAGCAGTCTGGTACGGTTGCTTACAAGGATTTGCTCGAAGGAATTTCGATGAGAGAGGTTATAGATGAGGATACCGGCATTTCTAATAAAGTGATAGTAGATTGGAAGCAAAAAACAAAAGGCGCTGATCTACGACCAAGACTTGTTCTAGAAGATAAAAATGGTGACATGGTAGTTCTTGCTAATGGTTTGGAAGCCAGATACTTCTTGCCTATAGGTGCTATATTAAATGTAGAAGATGGCGTAGTAGTACATGCTGGGGATGTAATTGCAAGAATTCCTAGAGAGTCTAGCAAAACTCGTGATATTACTGGTGGTCTTCCACGTGTTGTTGAGTTGTTTGAAGCTAGAAAACCTAAAGAACACGCTATTATCAACGAGATTGATGGTACTGTGTACTTTGGTACTGATTATAAATCTAAGCGTCGTATCATTGTCAAACCTGATGATGAATCTTTAGAGCCAGTTGAATATTTACTACCTAAGGGTAAACACGTCTTTGTCAACGAAGGTGATAGATTGAAGAAAGGTGATCTACTGGTTGACGGTAACCCTGTATTGCAGGACATTTTAAAAGTTATGGGCGTAGAAGCCCTTGCTCGATATATGATTGCTGAAGTACAGCAAGTCTACCGTATTCAGGGTGTAAAAATCGATGATAAACACATTGAAGTAGTGTTAAGGCAAATGCTACAGAAGGTTGAAGTTCAAGATCCAGGTGAGACCACCTTGTTAGAAGGTGAGCAGTTGGATAAGCAAGAGTTAGAAGAAATAAATGAGAAAGCTCTAGTAGAAGGCTATAGACCTGCTACTGCGATGCCTGTTCTACAAGGTATTACTAAAGCATCCTTGCAAACTCGATCATTTATTTCTGCTGCATCGTTCCAGGAAACAACTAAAGTTCTGACCGAGGCTGCGGTTTCTGGAAAGATCGATGTGCTTGCTGGCTTGAAGGAAAACGTGATAGTAGGTAAATTGATACCTGCTGGTACTGGTTTCTACAAGAGAAAGATAGAGCAAGAGTCTGCTATTGTAGAGGAGAATTTAGATAATTCTTCACATGATAATGGAGACGCTATTGACGATGAATCAGCTTCTGCTTAGATTATTGCAGATAGTATTTGTATTTCTTTATTGTGCCCATGCTTGTGCTGGGCACAATTCTTTTCCACTTATTAAAGTGGATTTTGATTCTTCTATGGGAATAAGTGACACTGGTCGCTACCATTTTATGATGCGAGACGGCAAACTGTCCGAAGAACGCCTGAATTTCTTTCGTCATTTGTATAATGACAATTTTTTACCAACAGCTGAATCTGATTTAGTAAAAATACCCAAAATAATACATCATATTTGGATAGGGCCTAAAAAATTTCCTGACCTATATGAAGGGTATGCAAAGACGTGTCGAACTCAAAATCCTGGATGGCAGTATAAATTATGGACTAATGATGATGTAGAAAAGATTTTGGCTACTAATCCTAAATACATACCGCTTTTCAGAAAATACCAAGAGACAAAAAAATATCCTGGGCAGAAAGATATCTTGGAATACCTTATACTTTATAAACATGGAGGAGTTTTCCTTGATGCAGATGTGAAATGCGTTAGGAGTTTTGATTCTTTAGCTTATAACTATGATTTTTTTTCTGCTTTGGAGCCAGCAAATCGCTGGTCTAA